>Ga0307428_1000415_pt1 | contig 28577 bp, 28 predicted proteins | sample SalMarWE160240MG_FD_202161 | JGI IMG/M metagenome (GOLD analysis project Ga0307428, IMG submission 202161) | Salt marsh sediment microbial communities from the Plum Island Ecosystem LTER, Massachusetts, United States - WE1603-240 | ecosystem: Environmental > Aquatic > Marine > Intertidal zone >...
ATGGGTTCTGACTCCTCCCCAACAATTTCTAAGACGAATGGGCCAAAATTTGCTGCCACATCCACTAAAAGATCTTCCACTCGGAGATCCCTTGCCGTCCGATCCTTATTGGAAATCTCTTAGAGGTTGGGAAAATGATGAAACTGTTGAAAGGTTCATCAGATACGTTGAAAGAATTGTTTTAGAATTCAGAGAGCTAGTTGATTATTGGATAACAATAGGTGAGCCTGTAGCCACAATAATTGGAGGTGGTTATATATCTGGATTATGGCCACCTGGTTTTTTCCTCGAGGGGAAAAAAGCAAGAGTTGTATTGCACAATCTCATCGAAGCACATGTTCAAGCATATGACAAGATCACTGTACTTGACAATATCGACGCAGATGGAGATGGTTTTACAAATAAAGTTGGTTTTACTCATCTGATGATGGAAGTTATTCCAGCTGTACAAAGTAAGATATACAGTATAAGAATGAAAGATAATATTGAAGCTGCAAAGAATTTTAGTTATTTTGCAAATGATTACTTTATTAACGCTGTCATTAATGGTGAGGAAGATCTAAACTATCTGAACACACTTCAAAGAAGCAATAAGAATAGCGATGAATTTATTGTACACGAGGACTGGAAAAACAAAGCTGACTTCATTGGTCTTGATTACTATCGCAGGGTTTATGTTTATTTTAATCAGATCGTTTCTTTAACCTCTGCAAAGTTCGTAGGAGGAGTTCCCATAAATGATCTAAGTATTGCAGACAAACAACCTCATAACATACTAAATGCTCTCGGGTGGGAAATCTATCCCAAAGGATTGTATAAGGTGATTATGAGAATTGAAAATCAATGGAATGGCATACCGATTTTTATAACTGAGAATGGTATCGCTGATAAACATGATGGGTATCGTGCTCCATTCATTGTGTCTCATCTTCAACAAGTTAGAAGAGCAATAGACGATAGTGCTCATATCATGGGTTATCTACATTGGTCTTTTATGGATAACTATGAATGGCTTGATAATTATAGACCTGAAGGAAAGTTTGGATTGTTTAGCATAGACTTTGAAGAGCAACATCGAGAAGATTCAGACCTTATGAGGCAAAAAACTAAAGGTGCAGAAGCACTTGAGTTGATCATCAAGGAATCAATCTCCCAAAGCAAAGATGGCGTAATATCTGATTCTGCAATAGCTGTAGCTCAGAATAAGTTTGGAACATTTACTGAAGACGGTTCACGTATTATTTATCCTTGGATGACAAGATGGAACAATGGATAAATGGCTGATATGTTGTCCATCAGTCAAAATAGTGAAAAATATGGGGACGCATTGATGCAAATACTGATCTTTATTATTCTAAAGGCGATGGCTTGTGGTCTTGATGCAAATTTGGAATAGGCTGACCCACTCAACAATTCTGAATACAGTCATGAGGGGGATCTTGCATTTAGGAGAATCATTTGTTGTGACTATAACAAGAGCGAATCTAGGAGATACTTCAGACTTTCAAATCATATCAGTGTTATTTCCTAATATTACTAGTGATATTCACAACAACATTGCAAATAGAATTGTAAGCATATTATACGGCGCTAAGCATAAAAAAATAGGTGTTAATTGGTTGAGTTAGTTGCACCAGTCATGTTTCCGTTAGTAGTAGTCTGGTTTGTCGCGCCTGCCATAGTTGCGTTCTCTGCTTCTACTGCTTCTTCCTCGTCTACGAGAACATAAGATGCTAGCGCATTCTCATCAGACGTCGACACCATGAGTGCCACATAGGCTATCCCAGATATCCATAGTATTTTTGAACTAAACTTTAGCGAAGAGAGGATTGTATAACAATTTATGTTTGTCGTTTTGTAAGCACTGCGGGCTATAGTTGGTACGCGTGTAGCGTGCCTGCATATCAACTAGGAATGGGTGCGGGATAACTAGCTATATCCCTGGCACGTGTAACAATTAAGTATTATACTATAGGAATGTCCCATTTACACAAAATCGCTTTTATCTTTTCAACCTTACAAATTCACGCAGGGCACGGGCTTCATCTTTATATGCTCTAATAATATGCTTATTACCATCAGGACAAACAACAGTGACAGTTACAATATTTATCTCTGCGTCAGAAGCTATTGCAGGTGGTTGTACGTTTTCTACTCTGCAACCTGCTGCTAGATATTTTTGTAATTCTGAAATTGCTTTAAAGTCACTATCCATGTTCTTAAGTGAGTTAGATTCCATATAAAACATCAGGTATGCAATGTCGATAGCAAAAACACCCTTTCGTCTTACCATGGACTATTCAGATTCATTTGGACTGCAATATCATGCCCATTGTATTTCATGTCCACTGCATTATGTAGACTTCAAAAATTAAATATTAATTGCTTGAGTTCAGGATACCGCAATTGCAGGAGCATCGGAAGTCCCTGTATTAGTACTCAAATTGCTTGTGGCGCGATCAAGCTGGGATCTAGCTGAAACAGGCAAGTTCCAATATAATGATGCTGTTATGTAGGTTGAAAGAATGAATAGGCAGGAGAAAACTCCTGCCTCACTAACCTAGTCTTTTTTTACTCAACTGTACGTGATGACTAGTAGTCTCTAATCCTGGACTTCCAGATGACAGTGTAAACTCGGATGGTTTTACTCAAAGTCCGGTCTTCATAGCAGTGGGTAATGAAATTGGATCCGAATATACAGGACTAACTAGAACAACAACTGCAAAATATCCTTCTATCGAATTTTACAATAGTCAATGGGCCACCAAGCTGCAGAGGGGGATTTTGTTGTATTTGTCAAAGTTGTAGCATTACCCAATACATCTGATTTATCGCATTATCCTGCTGTAGGAATTCGAGGCCAGCAGCAAGAATTTGTAAATGTATATCGTATAATTGTCGTAAAATCAAATTGAACCAAAATTAGAGATTGGTTGACAATTTATGCAGATGTGTATATCTGTATATCTGAAGGCTTTCTCATCAAACAATTAAATGCTGTTTCTTGGAAGCTATTTGCAATAGCACATGAGGATTCCCAAGCTTCGGGAATCTGATACTCTAACAAATGAGATCGATACGCTTGAAAGCGTCCTAACGATCATAACTCTCATTAGGCCTCTCCAAGTAAGAGATATAACTAAAAAGATTATTCTGATTCACAAAATATATGACTTCATCTTCAAGAAAAGCAAAATTAGAGATCGAAATTGAGATTGATATCCCAATAGACATTATTAATGATAAACAGCGGTTCAGTCTAGTTGAGGAAGGAATTATTAGAAGTATTTCCAAAGGTCTATACGAGCAAGGAGTATCATTTAGAATCCTGAAATCAAATATGAGTTGAATGTTTGAAACACCTGAATCTTTGAGTCTCTTTTCTCAAAGATATAGTACAAGTTCTCAATTAGACATGATTCCCTGATACTGTCCCAATGGACTTATAAGTGCATATTGACAATATTGTCTGCTAATCATTGATAATTTCAATGAGATGTAGGAATAATTTTCTTTCAATCTCCCTTGAAGCTTAGGCATCGCTAGTGATATCATTTCTTTAATTAGTATAAGTAGGTTGAATTGTTAACTAAAATAAGCGTAATCTTGTCCTATTTCTATCCAAACAAGTGACTATAACAAGATTATTCCAGGTTAACTATCTATAATTGTAAAAGGAAAGTTTAATATCGATCAATTTTTTAAAGTATTTGAGCTTGAAACAAGTAGCCAGTGTCGAAAGTATAATTAATGCATTATCCGAACTTGAGGATGATCTCGACAATATTAGCAGCAAAGCGGATGAAATGAAGAGGCGTCTAGTCAACTCGTCTCACGAACAAATTGAACATCTCAAAGAGAATATTATAAACCTGGCAAACGGAGAAGCAAAAAAAATTATCGATATGGCTAGGCAGGAAGCTGAAAAAGAGTCATCAACTATTCTCAAAGATTCGGACAGCGAACTCGCAAATATCAAAAAGAATATTGAATCTTCCTATGATGAGGCAGTTGAAGTGGCCGTAAAAATTATTTTATGGGGAAAAGCTTAATTCGCATCTTCCTTTTATGTAAATTTTGACTTAAATTGTTGTTAATTCCTCATGGTTTGATAATGTGAAGAGTCTTAGTATTTTGTAGAAAATGCAGAAGCAGTTACACCCATAAAGTTTAATAATAAATTTTGTCCAAGGTTCTTCGATGGAACGCCCCTGAACAAGGAGCTGTTACAGCATAAAGTCACCGTTGCTACTGTCTATGGTCGTTCTTACTTTAGAATTATTAATGCGCTAAAGCTTATGGATCTTGCCTTTGAATCGCTTTCGCCTCAAGAAGCGGCAGAATCAAATACAGAGTTAGTTATAACTACAAGAACAGAAGCTAGATTTTTGACTAAGAAGGAAATCCTTTTGGATACAGATCTTCCAGAAAATCCAGTACTGTCTAAAGCAAGAATATTTAGAAGTATTATGAGAGGATATCAAGACGATCATTTGATAATCGGAATTGATCCGGGTAACCGTATTGGAATTTCTATTATATATCTACAAAATGAAATTGAAAGTCTAGTTGTATCATCCCCTGGGTCTGCTATAGATTTAGTTATAGCATTCTTAGAAGGAATTCAATCTAAATACAAGATTGTTAGAATTGGGGATGGTGATATGGGTATGTCGCAATATATTGCTCACGTGATCAAATTGAAATTCAAGAACGCTGTCGGTATAGAAATTGTAGATGAATATGGTACCTCTTTACCGAGGAACACTGGAGCGAATAGACGAGGAATTCGAGATAAGCTTTCTGCTAAGACAATTGCGCTCAGACGTGGAAGACAGTTTTTACATTGACATGTGATAAGAAGCCTTACACGTCTTACTTTTCTGATACTATCTGTCGATCATTTGCCTGCTGCAGTTCGAACAAGTTAATAATCTTTAGAATTTTTTATATCGCAACTACTTCACTATATAATATTTGCATAAATTTAAATACTATGTATTACATTATTGTATTAGGTAGATTTAGGTTTTACTTAGGAAAAGATGAGTTGGAATGACTTGTAAAGGTATATGTGGTAGGCATAAGGCCCAGAAACCAGTCGGATCTGGTCGTTACGCTAGTGGACAGAGACGTTGCCAGATATGTGAGATATTCATCAAGTGGGAAGGATTATGGTGCCCGTGTTGTGGCTATAGGCTAAGAACGAAACCCCGGAACCTGAAATATAAGACAAGATTGAGAGCACGTAAAAAATTGCAAGAGGTTTATCCAGAGAAACCTATTCCAGTTCAAGTCTGACGATCTGTGTAAAAGGACGGTAAGATCCATTAGATGATTGCAGACCAAGGGATGGTCGATAAAACTCTAAAGTCTCAAAGCGGAAGAATTTTCATCATCAAATACGTACCCGTCTCTAACGGATGCATTATTTTGATATCGGAGGATTCTGACCAAATAGGAGCTATCTCAGTTTCCATTTCATCGTCCAATAAAAGTAATACTGCCAAAGTAATTCCAAGCAAATATGACTCAATATTCCTAAATACTATTTCTGAGATGGTATCCAAAATGAAGAATGGAATATGCATAATCTCACTGTACAGCACCAAACAATTAGCATTGGAAGATATGAAAATTATTATGGATCAGATACGAGATCTTATTGGAACATAAGCATGTAAATAATATGTGCTTATATGCGACTGGTACTCTTTAAGTCATAATAAATTTTGCATATGTTTATGAAGATAATCCTTTGTTTGATAGAAAATCGAAAATGCCACTTCAGGTCTAAAACCAACCTGTAAGAAAATTCTGCAAAGGATATCAAAAAGGAATGCTGTAGTTATTGCTGAGTATATCACTTCAATGTAAACAGAGATCAATCCTTCATTAACATTTCTAGGGACTCCGAAAACCTGAGACAGTTGATGAGTACAATGATAGTTTCGTGCTAATTAACTTTGGTCCATCAAGCTGGCGTGCATATTTCATTCCAAAATCAAATGTTCAAGGATATGATGATAAGCTACTACACTTGCCACGAACTCCTAACGAGCTACGGATTATGATCTAGGCAATCACCCATCATGTGAGGACATAGTCTGTTCTTGAGGCAAAGTTGTATTGCGGTTGAACCGCTGCCTACTAAGTTTGCTCTTTTTTCAACATCTGTCAACGACGGTGGCGGCCGTTGTTGGAATACGCTGGCTGCCTATGAATAAGCCGTAAGCATATTAGAATCTAACATAAAGCATTCTAAACCGCATATACCAAGTATTCATAAGCTTAGGCTTTTACAGCCCTGAGATATATCTGTAGATTTTCTTTTGGGTAATCGATTTAGCAGTGGCATAAATTATCATACATACTTAGGCATTGTTCACAATAGTACTTCTCCCGTGAAGTGCGAACAATTTTTATACCCTTGTTCTTGTTTGTTCTCCAGCAGCTATTACACCTTAATACAAAATCATTTGTAGAAGGATCCCATTCCTCCATCTCATGCCACCACTTCACATACGTACATAACGTAATACATACATAGCGCCTCATATTTATTATAACTTCGATCTGAGGTTTCTGAGGATCTAACATTATGCACGATCTTATAATGATGTCAACATCGAATTAGATAAACAAACATTTCTTCTGGAATATACCGTGCTCTTTTCGATACCAGACTGACGCAGAAAATTCCAAGAAATAAATGCCTATTACATATAGTAACACGAGATAGCAAGAGCTAAATCATTGAAGATAAAAATTAGATAGGATCTTAGATAAAAAACAGAAGGAAGCCCTCGTTATAGCAATGCGTGAAAATGGAAAACCCTACCATGATATTGTACAGGAGCTAAAGATATCGCCTAATACTATCAAGCAAAGCTGGTCTTGACGAATCTACTTCAATACACTCGAGCCTTTGAACTTTTTTCAGAAGGGAAGACTCTTACTAAGAGCTGTTACATTAAACCTTAAAGCTGCAGAAGCAATACAATATCATCAGGAGTATTTCATACTTCTGGGATGTACCGAATTTACAAAGGTTTACCTTCAGATCAAGGATCTCCCTAGGTCATATGTAAATCTTGTTAAACTAGTTCAGAATGCTGGAATCGGTGATGATTAGGTCGTGATTAAGGATAAATTGTGCGCAAATACAGGATACACAGAAAAAAAGGTAGATGGAGTATTCTATGATTCTACGACAACTGTGCCTGTTAGATATGGATGAAGTGTGCAGAAGTAGGCGTACTCTCCCGGTTCACTTGGCATGGTTACCGGTTGACTTTGTGACATTGGACCCACCAGTCCTGTGTCAAACAATTCGTCAGGAGTGGTAGTCTGCGGGTCTCCGGAGGTTGCGGTATGAAGAGCATTATCCTGGTTGTCCCACACTATTTCAGCACCTGATGATACAGTTACTGGATCAGGATCGTATCCAATCCCACTATTAGGATCCAATGAACCAGCTGGCATTACTACTGTGGTTTGACCTCCCTGCCCTCCGCCAGCAGCAGTAGTGTTAGTTGTATTTGTGCCTTGTGCTATGGTCTCAGATGGTCCTACGATAACAAACGAGATAGCCAAGATTGTGAAAATAGCTCCGTATCCTATCTTTCTACCCGCCTTCATATCCTGTCTTGTTGATATCATTAACTGATATCTTTCCTATAGACAATATAAAGATTAATGCTCTTCCTGTCCTTAATTTATAGGCCATGATATAGCAAATACGAAGCGTGCAATTTATCCTTTCTTATGACTTATTTCTCTTCTTCTTTAAACAACTTTGACAATTTTATTTGGATGATATAGATGATATGTTCCTCCCTCAAACCAGGTAAAATAGAAATGGCAGATTAATATACTATGAGTATCAAGTTATATTACTAGTAGAGACAATGATATCACGGCTATTTAGATACAAGTAGAAATCAAGTTTTGTGGTAATGGTAAAGGCTAATTTCGATATAGTAAAATCTATTTGTATTTGTGTTTCCCTCAGATGTATCGATGACAATGACAATGATGCTCTTTCCTATTCGTTCTATCCTTTAATTCCTCTTGAAAGTACCAATATTATATAATGTGCTCTACTATAAATGGATGGGTATATTACGTAAATTAAGTAAATAAGGGCTAAGAAGGAAACGGCTAGATTATTATTAGGAATTTGAATGGCTCTTGTGTTCTACGCTGCATTTGATAACAGCATCAACTATGGCGATACCATTGCAATAAGGTGGACCATTATTGGCAGAAGAGTTCAAACTATTAATCCACTGGGAAGCGAGGTAGGAGCAGGAGCGGTGAGTTGGGCATATAGAATGGGAAAGGGCGATAAAAACTACTCCAAAAGATCTGCAGTTATTAAACACGTATAAAAACATGGCGGAGCTGTTCGTTAAATCTCATTAGGCACACAAAAACGTGTGTATCGATAACATGATTATACCAACAGCGTTTCATGCAGTTATGTCACAACCTTTCATATTTGAAACTCTACCGATAAAATCTGAGGTTAAACAGGCAAAAATCAATTGAGGTGGTCTTGTCGCGATTCAAGAACCTCATCCTAGCTACATACTATCTTATCCAAAATCTTATACACTATTGCGAATACGAAATGCATATGGGAAAATGGGATTCGGATTCTAGTGTGAGATTTCCAGGCATTAGAAAAAACTATGTCAAAATTGCTAAATATGCAATAATTACCGGCTTTATAATTGTCGCAGTAGTAGTACTCTCAGTATTTATACCTAGATCAGGTCTAAACATCGAAATCATTGAAAGGGACGAGGTCATGGGTACGATGCAAACGATCAGTGTGAGACTATCAAATAACAATTTTGCCACTTTGAATGAGGTAGAAGTACAATTTGGACAAGATGGTCAGGTACAGCCAATTGGGGATATGGGGCCGTTTTCGTCCGTAATGCTAACGCCTCCTGATCCTAATAGTCTGAACTTCGACACAGTAATTGTTACGGCAAATAATGGCGAAATAAAAGCAACCAAGTCAAGGTAATTGATCTATTTATATCCACATAGAGGTACGCTTCTATCTTCCCTTGCAGCTGTGGATGAGTTTGGTATTCGTTTATCTTTGATGCGATTATGTACTAGATGGTATAGAAGTCAATCAAAGTTCAATAAGATGCTATTTACGGTTCTCCTCCTGTAAGGTTGATATAGCCAAGGTATTTTTTCACTCTATGTGTTTATCTTTTGTATCTTTTCATAAAATAGGTAACCACTGATCGAGAATTTTCTTTATACTCATCTATTAATATCCTTAAAGTTGCAATCATTAACTCTTCTACTTTTGGTTCTTTTAGTATGTTCTCTTGATTGAGTCTTGTTGCAATAGACAAAGCAATATCATATTGTGATTGAGGTAGTTCGATCTTTATCGTCGCCAATTTGTCTAAAGTATTACGAATATACTTGTATATATTTTCTTCAGTTTAAATGATCAAGAGTAGTATTTCGGATAAATTTCCTGACATTCATATCATACTGCTTAATCTACCACAGGCGTAGAACAACTATAGCCAAAAGGTTTAGTTACTGAATTACATACTTCTATAAGTAACTCTGCATATCTTCTTGTATCATAAGCTGCTGCTCCTTCTACATTTATAAGTTGAACTGGAATAGATCTTATTTTGGAATATTTTTGATAATAATCTGTGATTATGTATTGTAGTATCTCACCAGCTCTTAGATGTTTACCACATTCAGATATGAGTAGATCAAGAGAATTCTTTTCTATTGTATCTCTATTCTGATATTCATCTGCACTCATTGATATTATTTTGGTAAATATTAAATGTTGAAGCGGTACTTTACCTGCTTTTAGTTGATGAATATAATTATTGAATATGTTACTTATTTCTGGGATAAGAGATTTAACTCCCTTTACTGTATTTCCAGTAGCCATTACCTGTAATATGTGATTCTGGCATTTTTCAAAGAAGATGGGTGTATCATGCCTTCTTAATTCTAACCCTCTTATTTTTAATGAGTCACCTTCAAATGCTCCAAAATATCTGTTTGGAACAGGTAATGTGGTATTTATTTTTGAGGGAACAAACGCTATCCATTTATAAATCCCTTCAAATGATACTTTGAAACCTGTTTGTTTTTCTATATCTTCTTTTAGCGATAGACATAATTCTTTACTATTGTTATTGTTATGATTCTTTTCCTTAAATTGCATCCAAACAGAATCTACTATTCCATGTAATACTCTAAATCCCTGTCTTTCAGCAGTCCTTGTAGCATGAGACAATATCTGCCTATCATAAGCACAAACGGCTATATGCGCATCGATTCTTCCAAATTTCGCGTTATTAAATCCTAGATATCCAAATGATGTTACTAGAATCCATTTTAATGTAGATTGTCTGGAATTATATTTCTCCTTCAGAGTATGGTTTTGAATGGAGTCCTTCAGTTTTTTGTAGAGTAAACGCTTCTCAAGCAATATTCTTAAAGATATAGGAATGATTCCCATTCTCTTCGAACATGTGTAATTATGATCAGCATCATGTATTGTTAAGAGAGCGTCTGTCTTGGATCCAGTAATGCCTACATTATCATTAATATTGCAATTAAAACAAGTTAAATGATGATAATCACGATAGCAACAATTACAATTTACAGTTTCAGCAGAAATATTATACTTTCTCATAATGTTTGGATATAGTGACTCAAAGTCAAATTCAGCTACTTGTTCGTGTACTCCTACCTCTGGTTCATATATTAGACCGCCTCTATCTGCAATCAGTAATGCATTCATTGATTTGAAATGCTCTGCGATTACAGGTTTCCACGGAATTAAAACCCCTTTTCTTGTGGCATTATAAAATTGAAGACTACTAAGACACTTTCCTATAGAAGCTCTAGCTGCTGTATGGAGGGGCATTCTACAAATCCTGGATATCTCATATAATCCACTTAATCCTCCGCCAGTTTCATTTGACAATTCGAATGAATTCGACTGATCAAAATGTATTCTTCCATATAGCCTCGTGGTAGATGGTTTAAAGTAAATTCGACCATATGAAAAATATGAAGTTCCTTCTTTTATTGGACTTTGTAATATCATTGAGTCTCTGCTTAGCGATAATTTTTTATTTCCATTCATTTTGGCTCTATGAATAAGATAAGGGAAAGTAAATGAATCTCCATCTTCAGTAAATATAAAGTCAGGATCTATTCTCGATATTTCAGCTTCTAATCCATCTAGTATTTGCTCTTCAGAGTCAGGATCGATCTCAATATTTCTATTACGAATGTTATCGTTATTGCCCTTATTATTTTCGTCATTACCAATACTTATTGAAATAGATTTTATTGCATCAGAATATTTGATACTTTTATTTTTATTATTGCTATTACTATTACTACGACGACTATTTCTATTATCCTTTGTATTCACCTTTATAAACGCAGTTCTAAATTGAGGAACTGTATAATCTGTACTCCATATGTTATCCCTATTAATTATCTTCTTTAATGTATTGTTTTTATCATAATAGGCATCACAAAGGGCAAGAGGGAATAAATTATGCTCGTATAAATAAGCTTGTGCTGGAGGTAAATCTACATTATATAATCTATATTTTCCAAATATGTTACCAAATTTTTCGATATTCCTCGCTAAAGTTGTCGCTTTTGTAGGATCTGATAGCTCCAGTCTTAAGACTTCCGATTTTTGACTATCCGTAATTCTCTCGTATTTATTTGTAAACTCATAACAGCTAACGAGTCTCATAATCTTGTCATTACTGTGTATATGACAAAGTAGAGAAGTCAAATCTGCTTTATTATCTGAAGCTACATAGATCGAATGGTTCCATTCTTCATCTTTTACTCTTACAATATTGTTGTTATGTTTTTCTTTCATCCATATAATCATTGTATCATTTAAAGGATATAGGTCGAGGATGTTGCCTACCGTTTTTATTGTATTAGCAATAGAAGCTGATAACATATACTAGATCTCGTCTGATCTGTGATCAGAAATAACAGACATCTATATGTGAGTACGGTATTGTACCTAATAACTAAATATGTTAACTTTATTATATTAGATAAATTTTGCTAGGTGAAATTATCAAAAAGACACTATGTCTGCTAGTCAATATGCCGAATACTCTGCCAATAATAACAGTGAGGATGACCGTGACGAAAGGAATCTAAATCTTGTTCCAGATCCTTTGGTTAAAAATGATCAAGCAGTGGTAGTAAATCTCGGAAAAAAAGGAATGATTGCTATGCAGATATCACAATGGATACTGATCTAGGCTAAGACAACAGTTTGGCAGATATCTGATTTATCTAACCATGTCTAACTTTCATAGTAACAAATCCAACAATTAATTGGCGTACCCTGCATCTATACGGGATCGAACTGCAAAACTCCTGCAGTCCAGTTACCAACAAAGTCGCAAGTACTAATTGACCTCGCTATCCGTTCTGGTCTATCTCACCCCCAGAAAATAATATTGTATCCTCTGATACGTTACTCAATCCGGACCCGCCCATTTGTCGAGTCTATGACTAAAATAGACTCCCCAAACTCAGCGGGTAGATCAATAGATGTCGCATTTTCAGCCATAATTGTGTATGTCAAAGTGTTTGCAGCAGTTCCATAGACAGGATTGAATGACTCTATGATAGCAGTTTCCAGTTGACCCGTCTGAGTATTTTCTACAATTAAAGCATCATTTGGTGCATCTGTCGTCAAACTGTTAACACCTGTACTCCAGTTGCCCACGAAATCAGATGTACTGACTGATTCTACAATTCTCTCTGGTCTATCTAAGAACATAATGGTCTTATTCGCTACATCATTTAATTGAAGTGTACAAGCGGTTTCATTGATTAGAGATAGTGAACCGGACTGTGCATTTTGAATGTTCAAGAACTCTACATCAGTCGTATTTCCACTAGTAGTAGTCTGGTTTGTGGCTCCTGCCATAGTTGCATTACCCGCTTCTGCTGCTTCCGCTATATCTACATCTGAGATCCGTGTAGATCCAAGAGTCTGGCCAGCATATGAAGATGCTAAAGCATGTTGAGCTGATGTTCTATAAAGCAGTGTTTGAAGATACTTCGCATGTTCGTACGACTGGATGTTCAAACGAATTTAAAAGATACCACACTGATTCTTTCTGATTTTCATTGCAGAATTTCCCGGTATTATCATAAGATGGATGCCTATCCCAAGGAATAGAATACGCCCAATGCCACCAATTGGTAGTCCAGTCTGAGTATGAGATGTTGAAAGGGTTTGAATCAATATCATAGCCTAAACTTGAAACATTAGATTCTGTGGGGACGGTGGGCTGTGTTATATTTGAATAGTTCTCTGCTGCAGCAGATAATACATTTAGATGTTGTAGACTAACTAAAACAATAAGAAATATCGGATATGATGCCTGTACTACTAGTACAGAAAATATACCTTCGCCTGGAGCAGGGACTTTCAGAATAGATGCAACAATAGATTTTGATCGTCAAGCAATATTGGAAGTAGGTGGAAATAACTTGGGTGATGCATGGTTTACAATTAATGGACAAAGATATGGTGAAGGAACCTATTATGATATGACAGATTGGGTTTACGATGATGATGTTGAGATCCGCGGTATAAACACAAATTCTTTATCTAGAGTTTTAGAGCTACCATATTCTTTGGAACCGGGTCAGGACATCGAAGTATGTCTTAATGATGATAAAGGTTATCATCTTTGTAAAATAGTTATAAACTCTGAGGAGAAGAAGCCAGAGGTAGTAAGCTTCACTTATCCTTAGTTTTGTAAGAATATTTTCTTATCAATATTATTTTCTGAGATCTATGATAAAGAACTATGCCAATGGGTTCTTATTTAACTGACTAACTGAGTAATCCCATCCTTAGTTAGTATGTAAAAGACATCTGCGACTACCTTTTGAAAGTCCTATTCGAATGGGAGTATGTGCAATAACCGCAATAAGTTTGAATGTTACCTTTAGTATTACACATGCATTCGCATTTAGCTCCCATTGAATAAATTTTCCTTCGATTCAATATTTATTATCACCTGCAATCAATTCTATATAACCTATAATAAATCTGTATATTTCTAAAATGCTCAGTTCCCATAAGTTTACGAAGTTAATTACTGCATTATGGACTGCTGCAAAGGGAAGAATCAACTTTATAGTGATTTGTTTGGTGCGTTCACGATGTCACCGCAGTTCTTGTGCTGGTCCATCAATTCAAATAGTTTAGACAGTAAATCCGTGTATGGATGACAAGAAGCGGATAATTGGTCTGAAGGAAAGGATATAACATGCAGACAATTGGCTAAACAAGCAGCTGCTCAACTGCTTCTATTGCTATAGGAAGAAGACAGAAACAAGGAAAAAGATCACAAAAAATGTGAACTTTGATGATGATATCCAAGAAATCTACTTGATATTGCTAATTGAAGTAAACTAGTTGTAAGCATTTTTGAATCAGCTTAAGCCTAAATCATTCTTGACTATATACTGTATGCAGTTAACCATCAGCTCCCTTTGGGCTGATTCTGTATATGCCCCCTGCGCCATCTGAGTCTTGATCAAAGGTTAAAATATAAAGAAAACCATCAGGGCCAGTTTCAATATCAGTGATTCCGCCAAAACCACTCCCTAAGGTTATGTCTTCTAACTCTTCTTCCCCGTCTACAACCAAATCTCCTTGTATCTCAGGGTTGTCAAGTATTAGGCCTGTTCTATTATTATCTACATTCAAGAAGTATAGATTGCCATGTGTTATGTCGCCCGCCAATATATTATTTCTATATCGATCTCCATACGTTGGCGAATCAATAAATTCTATATCAGTAAGTCCTAATGATGGTTCCCAACTCAGAGCAGGATCCGAATAGTACGATCCTTTGAAAACAACTAGGTCCTCTTTCACTACATCATCATTCTCTGACATGGGACCCATAAGCAGCTTCCACCCACTGTTGAATCCTGGTCTTACAAGATTGATTTCATCATAGTCCTCATCTCCATTTTCTGTGTCCCATAAAAAGCCAGTAACAGGATCTATCGCTAATCCAAAAGAATTGCGTATACCATATGCGTAGTATTTATCCATTTGATTTTCTGGTCCAAGTTCATTACTGAGGTTACTGTTCTTTACGACATTCATAGCAGCGAATGGATTATCATGGGGAGCTGATCCATCAATCAGATTTATTTTTAGTATGACGGAACTGTCATCCGGGTCTGGGCCGTCTTTGATATTTTGCAGCTTTCCTTCTTTGTTGAGATCTCCAATCACAGTGTATAGGGAGTTATCTAATCCTAGTGTAATCTTTCCACCAGGGTGATTTGGGCCTGGTGTTGCAGGAAGATCCAAAAGGAGTTTCGGATTAATAAGAGACATGGAATTATCATCCCACTCATATTTGTAGAGCCTATTTCTAACTTCGCTGGCATCGCCTTTAGCTGGCTCTGATAAATAGAGAAATACATCATGTGACCTATCTTGATTTTTAGTTATCGCTATTCCTAACAATCCACGGTAACATGTCAATGTGGTAGTATCTACTTCTAATTTTAGAATTGGATCTTGCTGTAAAATGCCGTTTGAAACAAGCCGTACTTCACCCGTATTCTTCTCTAAAACTAAGATATTGTCATTATCAACAAAAGCCATACTTGTAGGAGATGATAAGCCTTTAGTTATTAGCTCTGCCCTTAATTTAGGATCTTTAAAGACTGGTTCAGCAAAGCCTATACCTACAGATGCAATAATAGACACCCAATATGTACAAAGAAGTAGCGCAACTAGAGATATGTACAAAGAAGTATGCGCTATCATTTCTATTCAAGGAGAGCTTTTTTGATACATTGAAACCTTTGTTCAGTACTTACTCCATGTTTTCTCAGCTTAGCAAGATTGGTTAGTTCATCGGCGTTTGATTTACGTGCTATCATTATCACGTCTGCGTACTGTTGCATTCTTACTTCTTATTCCTAGTCTTGAACAATCTCCATATTTAGATTGCATCAAACATAATAAATATTGGAAACACAATCTACTATTTGATAATATTATATTTTTAGAATAGAATGTTCTTCGATAAGTCTATGAGCCCGATGCCAAGACTCTGGACTGTTCGATTTTCAAAATCGGGTAGTCAATTGATAGAATTGCTTTATCGTTTTTGGTCAGCCAAACTAAACTTCATGCGGACCAGAGATATCTTACTCAGATATCTGATTCTCTCTTGTTCCATGGCAAGTAGGCTAAAAAATAGAAAGCAGGATGAAATGATAGGCCCATTATCTTCTCTGGTTTGACTTTAACTCTCTTTCCATTTCTACCCATACAGGAGTTACGTGAGGCGAACCATCTTTTGATAAGGTTGCTATATAGGCCAAATTTCTGAATTGAAAAAGACGGTGCAAGTCTTCATCACTCAATTTTGTTATGCCTTCCGACACGACATCTAATTTTGAAAGAATCTCGTTGTCCGTAACAGGCGGAATAGCATCAACTATTTCTACAGAAGTTGCTACCGATCGGCAACTCTATCTAATGAGAACAAAACCAAAAGAGATGGAGTCTAATAAAGCGACAACTTTGGTTTGTCTTACTCCAGACATCAAAAATGGAGGGATAGTATCTATCGCTGTCTGATTGGTCATCATTGTTGTAGCATTTCCGGCCCCCCATAATTCATACTCTAGCAATATTTGAAATATCACGGGGAGGGGAGTTGAGAGTTAAAATAAACAATAGATTACAAAAATCGTATATTTGTTATATATTCACACACACATGACATCACACGTCTTCTGAAGCTGAATTGCTGGATAATATAAAGCTCAATCTCAAAAAAAAGAAAAGATAGGTGTTTCGGCTAATCTCGATTGCCTTTGCCGTCGTGGCCGTGGTCAAACTCAAATTCTGGGAATGTTTGATCTGCTGCTTGCGATACTACGTTCTCATCGCCCTGTATCTGAGAGGCAGTGTTCTGACATCCGACATTGGTTGACAAGAAACCATTTCCACATGCATTGGCCTGTGAAGTTGCTTGGCTCTTCTCATATTTCTTCTTCCCAGCGAATGCATCTTCAGTTGCAAGAGCTGTTGCTCCAACCAGCATTACTGCCATTGCTGCTACTATTACCATATATTTGCTGATCATTTGACAGTTTAGTGAAAGTAGTGTTTATTTGCATTAAGCAAGATCGGGCTCTTACTAATATCTGATATTTTTTCTATTAGAGCTCTAGAATTAACGCATAGCCGAACACTCTTCTTCAGACCATGCGCGCTTGAATGGCATTATTTTCTTTGTACGTGGTGGTTCATCCTACCAACCAATAAGACATTTGCATCTTCCGCACTGGAGCTCTGTTCTTGAATCGCTTATTTTGAAAAATTCTATCGTCTTCGAATTAGCCTTCCACCGACTGCAGATGCAATCTTCTGCCCGGTGCAATACGTAAGACATTACATGATATGATCCATCTGTCTATTAGAATAGTACCGAAGTTAATACTAGTTATGTGATATAAGCAGTTGCATTGATTTCAAATATCGAACCAGATTGAGCATTTTGAATACTCAAGAACTCTGCTGTGTTTCCATTAGTAGTAGTCTGGTTTGTTGCTCCTGCCGTAGTTGTCCACAATAAAAGTTACAGCTTAATTCAGATCAAGTTGATACTGATGTTGATGGCCCATAATATGGCAAAATCAAGCCCATGGCACATCAACCATTGCACTCATCTGACTTTTTGCATCACTTATTGACTATTTCGACTTATCCGTTCTAGGCTTCAGTTTCTTGAAACACTCTTTACATAATACAAACTGCTTTTCATCTGCTCCATCTGGGCTTTCCCATGTTACACCACATTTGGGACACTGCATCAATCTCAGGTCAACTTAACCATAATCAAAGATACATAGAGGTATAGAATTTGTGGAATTGATAATTCGTGTGTTATTTGCTGCCGTCGTGGCGTCAGACTCATTTGACTTAATTTTTAATTAATATTTAATTTATTACTATGTAGTCTATATTGAGGATCAAGTTCTCACTGATTAGATGTGACTAACTATAATAACAGGGTTGCAATCAACATATTTTGAAAATGGTTAGACATAATATAGTATATGATTTGTTGCTGAAAAGAACTAAACTCTCTTCTAGCACCATGGATATAAAGAGTGACCGCCGAATTTATTTTGTGATTTGTAACTCGTGTTATTGGTGTGCATCTTACTTTATAATCGATGAGGAATTATCTTCAGTACCTGACTTCATCATGTGTAAGGCTCGTGATACAGAAATAATACCCATATCAACTGATGAATCATTCAGGATAGGACATAGTCAAACCATGGGAATGGAGATCGAGTTTCATAAAAAATAATATTACTTAATTAAAAACGTGGTTAAGTTGAACACTTATAGGTACTTACGAGCAAGCTAACATCTATGATGCAATCTGTTCAGTTTGAAACAATCAGGAGCAAAGATGTTAAGCACTGTACTAATTTTGTTCAGTCTGAAGAGATATATGGTTCACCAAGGGATATTCAGCTATGGGTTCTACAATCTGTGTGAGATGCGGAGCTAATCTTATACCGTACTCATATTGTGATACATCTAATGACATTTTATTCTTCACTTGTTCGTCTTGTTTTATGAGGACCGACGAGAGAATTCATGCTTATTGTAGTAATATTAGTATGATGGATAGTAATAATGATATATATTTACAAGAAGCACCACAAATAATGGATAATTCAAATTCTTCTCGGTTGACTATAGGGGACAACCATGTTAATACTCATCTCTACTTACAAAATCAACTCAATGACAAGATCAGAGATAGTAGGTTATTATTGAGTTTGAATAACCTTCAGAAAGACAACGCAGAACTGTACGATTTATTGCGAGAGTGATCAACGGACTTAGACTCATATCTGATAGTACCAGTCTAGGTAAACCAGATCGTCATATCTAAGCGAAATCACAAATCAGATGCAATGGACAATACGCACGTCAGCGAGGGAAAATATCGAAAGAAGTGATGTTAAATTGACGGAAATCATCAATTTATCAACCCAGAATGCCAGCATCGACCACTCGCCGCAGGAAAGCCCGTACAGACCAAGGCTGTCCAAGGGGGGGAAGGCAGGTAGCATCCCTCCTTTCCAAGTCGTTCACTGAAACCCAATATATCTAAAGAGTTGGAAGTAGATCAAAGCACGATCAGCCGCGACGTAAAGGCGCTAAAGGAGATGTCCCAACGCTTCGTGTACGACTTGGCAAAGTCAGATCTTGCCTACTATTACAAGCAGTCCATAGACGGCATAGAGGAGGCGAAGATATACGAGTCAACAATGTTGTCGGCGAAGAGTCATGGAAGATATATGATGACAACACCGTTCCTGTGAAGGAGAAGCTTCTGGCTCTGAAGATCATTATACAGTCGAACGAGGCAAGATTCAAGCTACTATCAGAAGGACCGTCAGTTCTTGCCGTCAAATTAATTGAGGATAGGCAAACTGGGATAAGGTAAAGATTAGAGCCATAGAGCTCAAGATCACGGCAACTGAGATCGTGGAACAAGCGTTAAGGGATTGGCTTAGCAAACATGAACAGGACTAACCAGTCTTATATTGTGTTCTCAATACTCAATAGATGAGTCTCAATAGATGAGTCTCAATAGATGAGTCTCAATAGATGAGTCATCATATAGGACATTAATTTTTGATACCCGAGACTTGTTTAGGTGTCAGCAAGAATGAGATTGCGCAGAAGCCAGCGCCTACTGTGGCGGACTGTGCACGATGCCAGCTAGTCAATCCACTTGAAAACATTCTAATAGAAAAAATATTAGATTTGTGAATGAGATGCTAAGGTGTTCGTAGACGAGCATGAGAAACATGGCACAGCACCAAAGAAGGTTCGATAAAATTATCAAGTTCGTATTGGTCCAGTGTATTTGAATTTACACTACACCGAGTGGTTATCTGAAAAATATCTTCAGATAACCACAGTTGTTACGAATGAATATTTGGTAGAAATGATGTTTTTTTCATGATTTCCGCTGCTAATAGGCTGCAGCATATGATTGACCGTAATGCTTTGCAATCTTGCCCATTGATCTACCAAACTTCACACAAGTCCAGCATCTCCGAAATGGAATCAAAGTAGCTATATAGTATAGCTCAAATGTATAATCAACCATCTCGAACCTGTTCTAAGTTTGGACGCTCAAATAGGACATATATCTTCAAACGTTAGGACGGTACTTTTTCCCTGAATCTCCCCTTTTGCCTATATTATTACTAGAGATATAGTTGATGATGCTGTAAGATGGTTAAAGACAATCATACACACACTCGATGATAATGTTTAGTATTATTTAACAACATTTTTACACACTATCTAACAGTGCATGCTTATAAGATACAATTGACAAATATAAAAACTTCCGGTGAAAAAGAGTGACATCTACGATCAAAAAATTGTGAGAATGACCACCACCCCAAGTAGATACAGGAGGATGCTGAATTCTTTCTATGACACATGAATATCTTCGTCCACCATATCTTGGTTAATAGTAATTGCAGCATTTACACCATCTGAAGCTGCCATAATGACCTGCTGCCTGGTCCTTACAGCGTCACCTGCTGCATATACTCCTGATACCGTTGTCTTTCCAGTTTCATCTATTTTTATTTTACCAGATTCAGTCATTGTACATCCTAATTGGGCAGACAGAGAGCTTCGTTGTCGCTGCGTCGGTCTTATGAATAATGCTTCCCTCTTTAAGGAGCTCCCATCTACAAATACAATTCTTTCAAGTTTATCAACAGAAGAATATTCTAACCGATCTATATTCTGTTCGTAGATTTCAATATGTTTTGAATCAAGTATTTTACGATCTTTTCCCTCCAAGTTGGCTGGTCCATTACTACATAGAACTAAATTATTTGACCAATTATAGACTAGGAGTGCTAATGATAATCCGTCCTGATCTTTTCCATAGATTGCAAGTGGTTTATCTCTAACCTCCCATCCATGACAATAAGGGCAATGTAGAACAGCTTTTCCCCAAAGCTCAGAGAATCCTTGTATGTTGGGAAGCTCATCTACAATCCCAGTAGACAAAAGTATTTTTCTTGATGTTACTCTGGTAGAGTCTGCAAATTCTATATCAAAAAAGCCTTTATCATTTCGATTGATCTGCTTCACTTCAATATTCCTTATTTTGACCGTATCATATGGTTTGAGTTGATCACGAGCTATTCGTAAGAGATCTGATGGGTCGGTACCATCTCTGGATAAAAAACTATGCATTGAATGTGATGGTAAATTGCGTGGTTCACCATTATCACAGACAAGTACGTTTCTTAGTGAACGACCTAGAATTAAGGCTGCACTCAATCCTGCGGAGCCACCACCAACGATCACTGCATCAAATGAATTATTATACACTGTTCGGTAATAGCATTTGTCAAGTATGTATATATCTATATCTTGCTATAACCTTATCTTGAGTTCGCATAATGTAAGAAATTGCCGGTAGGACCATGATAATGCTTAACCGGAGTTAAAAAGCCACCGTACTGTAGCTGGAGCTATTACCGATTAATCATCAAGCATAATAAGCACCACAGGACTTTTGTTTTGAAGATCGCCGAAAACAAAAGATGGTTAGCCAAAAAATGTTCTTTGGATATATTACAGGAATATTGTATGCAAATCCTCGTTAAGGGAATTGAGAAGCTTCATATCTTCTTCCTCAAGCTGAAAGTCAAATACTTGGCTATTCTCTCTGATTCGATTTTCATTTTTAGATTTTGGAATCACAACAAGACCATGCTGCAAGTTCCATCGAATAAGAATTTGAGCTAAAGTCTTTCCATATTTTTCTGCTAGACGTATCACAGTAGGATGGTTAAGCCTTTGGCCTCTAGTCAATGGACTATAAGCCTCTAGCTGAATATTGTTATTTTTGCAGAATTCTAATAACCTTTCTTGGTATAAAAACGGATGAAACTCGACCTGATTTACCGATGGCACAACATCAAAATTTTGGATTATTTCCTGTAAATGGAAAATCTCGTAATTGCTAACCCCAATAGCTCGAGTTTTGCCGTCTCTTAATAATTGAATCATAGCTTTCCACGTATCTTTGTTCTTTCCTTGGACTGGCCAGTGGATCAAGTATAAGTCAATGTAAGATAGTCCTAGACACCGTAAACTTTTTTCACATGCTTTAAGGGTAGGACGATATCCTTGATCACTATTCCACACCTTTGTAGTGATGAAGATCTCTTCTCTTTCTATCCCACTTTCTAGGACAGCTCTACCGACATCCCTTTCATTATCGTATAGCCAAGCGGTATCTATATGTCTATAACCAATATTCAATGCATATTTTACTGCTCGCAATGTATGTTCTCCAGGAGGTGTTTGATAGACTCCTAATCCTAGACGTGGGATCTCTGCTCCATTATTCAGAATGATGCTGGATTGTAAAGTCAATTGCATAATGAAATGTAGTCCTAAGGAACCAACATAACTCTATCGGCGATTCTGGTTTAACATGTTCTAACAGTGATATATGATAATGGAATGGACAAATAAAACTGCTTGTGATAAATGAAATACTACGAATTCACTAATTATTAGGGCAAGGTCAGCTGCACGGAATTGAACTCAAACTGTACTCTTGTTCTTGTTTTCTAAGAATCCATTCAGCTTTATCTCGGACGATAAATCTGGTATCTTCAACTATCTTATCTAATAGGTTTATTCTTATCTAAATGGTTTACTTCTATGAGAATCAATAATTAGTTCGGATGTCTTGATGTCAATTCTTCTCCAAGTTTGCTTAGTTCCTTGTAATGATGTAATAATATAGACACGATTATAGGACGTATTCTTATAGGATTAGCACAGCACACACATGCTGAATTGTATAAAATAGATATGGAAAACATATCATCAAACAACTTTCTATCTGATTTTGAGAGTGCTCTTCGGAAGTCCTTCCATTCTGCATATTCTATTTTGCTAGCTATACGAAATGACGGTATGGTTCTTCCCATGTTTATTTATAATCTAAAAGTAGTTGTTGTAAAGTACCTAATAACTATGGATGTTATAGTTAGGATATCCACATCACCTGGCCACCTTAGCTAAGCAATTTAATTGTTCAAAAGTCTGACAATATTTAAATGATAAATTTTTAGTTTATAAATGTTATAACAATAATAATGACAGAGATGTCTAAAAAAGAGATTAAAAAGTTTCTTATGCAGGGTACTTTTACAGCCAAATTGGCTACAGTCAAGAAGGATGGAAGTCCTCATGTTGTTCCAATTTGGTTTGTATTAGATAACCAAAAAGGCCAAACAAGTAAAGGAATAGGAGATATTGTTTTGACTACATATGGTAGTTCACTTAAGGCAAGAAATATTCAACATGATAGTAGAGTGAGTATCTGTGTAGATGATCAGACGCCACAATTTTCTTTTGTAATTATTCAGGGTATTGCAGAAATATATTATTATAAACAGAAAGAACTATTCAAGTGGGCTGCTAAAATAGCAAGGCGGTATATGGGAAAGGAAAATGCAGAAGCATATGGCAAAAGAAATAGTACTGAAGGCGAAGTACTTGTACGCATAAGACCTACAAAGGTATTCGCAGAAAAAAACATAGCAGCATGGAAATGACTATCATATTTAGCAGAGCTAGTTAGAAGTAGTAATCATCATCATTATCATCATCATCCAACTAATCCTGGAACTACCACCATTAATAAGACTCTGTTTAAGAGATTGCATGCCAAAGTCATAATCTATATGCATCTCTTAGCCCGTATTATTTATTTTTCTGTGCCCCATTCTCATCAGTCTTATTCTAAGGCGAGTCCCTTGGATTTGGTAGCACTTAGAAGCAGAAACAAGGAGAACGTCAATAAGTATTGCATATAATATATCACTGAGATCAGATCAAAGTGAGTAGTCAGGAATCGAACACTGAGGAGGATTACAGATCTGGAGGCCTTACCCCAATACCACCTTTTGGCTTAAGGCGGCTAGTAAATTTATACTTATACTGTCGAGTACGATTTAGCTTTTGTTATCTTGTATTATTGTGTGATATTGTGGTGTAATTTCTTGTATCAGACTGGTATCGAAATAAGCTTAGATCATACTGACAGAAAATATGTAGAATACGGATATACATTTGATTCAAGTTTAGGCTGATTGGTTGACCAAGTAGGTAGGTAAAAGAAAAGAGTAGAAAATTTAGTTTCGTTAATTGACGGCTTCCTTTATGTCTCTTGTGCAAACATGACGGTATGGAAAGTTTGCAGTATTAACGAAGATATAATTAAAGCGACTAGCTCTTCCCAATAACAATGAGAAAGAACCAATATCAACATCAACAAATTGCTTTAGTAACTGGGAGCTCATCTGGAATAGGATTTGAAACTTCTCTACATCTTGCACAGAATGGAATCTATACTTATGCTTCTTTGCGTAATCTAAGTAAGTCGAATGAGATACTTGGTTATGCAAAAAAAGATAATCTCCCGTTACAAATACTGCACTTAGATGTAACTGACAAAGATTCAACTTCAGAGGCTGTTGATAAGATAATTGCTGAAAAAGGTAGAATTGATATTCTGGTTAATAATGCTGGATACTTACTGTTAGGACCACTGGAGCAACTTCAAATAAATGAAATCAAAGAAGAGTTCGAAACTAATTTCTTTGGTATGATAAGACTTATTCAACAGGTACTACCTGTAATGAGAAAACAAGGATATGGAAGAATAATAAATATAAGCTCACTTGCTGGCAGAATTGGATTTCCTTTATCATCGGCTTATGTCAGCTCCAAGTTTGCCTTAGAAGGACTTGTAGAATCCTTACGATATGAAGTTCAACCTTTTGGGATACAAGTTTGTCTCATAGAACCTGGAGTAGTAAAGACTAATTTTATAAATAATATAAAGTTAGGTAAAAGTGTTGTTACATCAATAAACGATAGTGGTAATAACAATGATAGCTCACCTTACACTGAAATAATCCAGAAGAGAATCTCTGCATTTAAACCAAGATTTGAAATAGGTTCATCTGTAGGCGAAGTGGCAGATATGGTCCTAGAAGCAGTTACATCTGAGAGTCCAAAAGCAAGGTATCTTGTAGGAGAAGATGCTTTGAAGATGATGGAAAAGAGGAAGAGTACAACTGATGAGGAATTTGCCAGAATAGTGATGAATAGTGTTTTAGGTAAAAATAATTGAAGTCGCTATTTTTGCTTCCATCTACTAAATATCTTTTTAACAGCTTAAGGGACAAGAAGATATAAAAGCTATTAGCTTGTTACACTCAAGGTCGGCCCCCTGACAGGCTTAGCACCGTTAGGACAAATCATTTTTAACAGTTTCAATAACAATTTATAAAGCATTCAGATCCTTTAAAAGGAATATATGTCATTTCTACATCTGGGCGTACATATCTAATTTTCTTTCAAATATTAATCCATTTTGTTGAGCTTTTTTGATATACTCGATAACATCTTGTTCTGTAAATCTACCAGTAATAACTAACTCTTCAATCAAATTCTCTTTCTTCACATCGTCTCTGTTTTCACCAGAAAGTGCGCGAAATACCTCAATAAACAGTCTTAGTTTTGGATCTGATATATCGTCTAGTGTTTTATCGCCGATCCTGACTGCCTGTTCGGAATGTTTTTGAAATACTTCTTCGGTATGTTCTTTCTTTTTGTCAAACCTTACAACCAAAGAATCTCGCAAATACCGTGCCGATTCACAACTTGGAACCTCCATCTCTATAGATATAGAATACCTGACCCGTTCACCATGCTCTAAGCCACTCATTGAATATGTCATAGCTGTTGATAGCTAATAAATCAGCTTTCTTACTGCGTGTGTCTTAGCTCTGTTCTTGTGTCCTGGTTTATTGTGTTGCATTATTCTTTATTGGTAACATAACATAACAACTCAAAATTTATTACCTCATTTTTTTATGACTGATCATTCTTAGATTTTGTTTTCATTAGATCATTTAATAGAATGTATCGAATCGGTAATGTAGGTATTATAATTATGAAGATAGTGACCCCGATCTGATTTAATTCAACTAGATTACGGGATTTTAGCCATAAACCGACATCAGCTAGCTTTGGTGATTTACTTGTGAAGTTCAGCCATGAAAGCACTGGTTTATCATGGTCCATCATCCTTTGACAGGAGTCATTTTGTTGCCGATTTATTAAGGAATCATTAGCAGAGTGTACCTCCATCAAAGCATTTAGAAGCTCGAAGAACAGGATGATCCTAATAGTTTATTACCCAGAGATAATAGCGATCATGATAGCGTTACCATATTGGTATGGTGACCCATACTTTGAGCTATAAGCTTCCTCTTCAGATGTTTCGCTCCATAGATTTGATCTCGAGATCCGCTTCATATAGTATTGCCTGTCAAATGTTATTGATCTTTTTCGAACCAAGTTGTCTAACACTGGGTTCTGTCCTATTGGTATCGTGATGACGATTTGACCACCTGGCTTTACCAAGCTTTTAAAATTTTCGAGTGTCTTGGGAATTTTAGTGTCGTCTCTAGGAGTCTCATCCCAACCAATGTGTTCTAAAGTAGAGATAGATATGATAAGATCAAATTTTTCATCCGTCCTATAGTTAAGTATATCTTCATTAATTACCCCCACAGCTGATTCATATTTATCAACTATGACATGGGGGAAAACCAAGTAATGAGATAATACGTTTCCAACCTCCAGAATACGCTTTCCGCGATAAGCCTTTATTATGCTCATAGCGATTGGAACTTCTACACTTCTTTCATTTGTATATGTTGCATTATATAATGCTGTGAGATATCGATGTGTACGGCCTAAAAAAGTGAATGTCTCTGGAGTCTTTCTAATCTTCTTATAGTAAATGAGATGAGCAAAATGGAAAGCATCCGTCCTTATGAGCCTTCCTACTCCCTCCTTTCTAACTACATCTCTGGCATACGACAATAGGTGCAGAAAGCTGATTGGCTTCGTCTGATCCAATTCATACTGTGTCTTTATTGTTTCCAAAACAGTAATTTGCTTATTCGACGGTACTAATATTTGTTGTAATAGTTGACCGGGGTACTTCTTATACTTGTATTCTCAAGGCGCCGTGAAGACTCCATTGGAATAGGGTTGCTTCATCAGCTTTAAGGTTTAATTTAAACTGGTTGTAAATGGCACAGTGGCGGTAACGTCTGGAACCTTTCAATCCTATTATAGTTCGATTTAAACAAGAAACAGACCGCGATCTAAACCCCGAGACTAACGACTTTCAATCCTATTATAGTTCGACGCACGTATCCACATACCGAACCCTTTCTTATTATGAAGTTGTGAGAATTGTACACTGTTCTCTAAAAGATCATAGATGAAAGACTAGCTCATAATGATAATTAGTATCTTGCATGGAGGAACCCACCGACTTTAGGGAAAGGAGTAATCTCATTCAAAACTCAAAATACCTACAATAGGGATGAACAAATAAGTATTGATGCTTGAAATTTTAGCGCAGCTCTCTACAGCTTCTAGTAAGAGTCAGTATCAACAATGTTATGCTTCTAGATTCATTTTGTGTAAGTATAGGATTTAGATCTCTCCTATGAATGAGCCATTATTCTGGCTTCTACCATGACTGCCCTTTCTACTCTTGGTCAAATCTTTTGCTGATGGCGGTAGCAATCTTCGGATTGAACGGGGATTATAGCCCAATTGGGATAGCCGATCCCTTACCATTTGGCCAATTTCGTTGTCTGAAAATCCTCCTTCCCTCCCCAGGGTGAAAACTTTATCAACCAATGAGGCAGCGTTTAGGAAATGCGTCCAACATCATCTAGTTTTTTCTTCAACTTTTCTGATGGCTGTTTAATTGTCAATTCGCTCATGGGACTTCTTTTTATAATTTAATAAATATGGAATAAAAAGGAAAATTATTTCGAAGATATTATATTCAATTTTACTGGTGAGTGAATCTAAATTAAGGTTAATCTTATTAGCATACTGGCAGAAGATGAATGGCTAACTGAGGTCACTATCGGAGGATGATCGTTGATTCTAGTTTCCTAAAGACTCAAGTTGTCCTGAATTTATAAGTGATTGATTTAGCTGTTCGAATTGTTCCTGTTTGCACATCATTTCTTCAATCTGTTTACCTTTCTCTGTCAGTTTGTGTTGGATGGTATGTTCCTGATCCGCAATCAGTTTTCTAAGTCTGTTCTCCGGAGATATTGTTGACAAGTCTGCATCCTTCAAATATTCTTGTAGCCGGTCTTCCTCGCTACTGCGATCATAATTAACATCGAGGCCTCGGCTGTGTTTGTGGCCTACCAGATATTCTCTATTTGAAAAGTCTACACATGCCTTATTTAGTTGTGTGGTATTAAATTTGCGAAAACCATGTGATAGCATCACA
>Ga0307428_1000416_pt1 | contig 28567 bp, 24 predicted proteins | sample SalMarWE160240MG_FD_202161 | JGI IMG/M metagenome (GOLD analysis project Ga0307428, IMG submission 202161) | Salt marsh sediment microbial communities from the Plum Island Ecosystem LTER, Massachusetts, United States - WE1603-240 | ecosystem: Environmental > Aquatic > Marine > Intertidal zone >...
CTGTCATCATCAGAATCATGCCTCCTATGATGTGACCCACGCGCTAGCGATGCCAGTGTCATCCCATGCTCACCTCGCACGAGAAACACACCCTCGCTTCATGCTCATCTTGTATGAGACAACTCTTAGTCTTGACACGCCACTGAGCAGTTGTTATACTGCCCCCTTGCGTGACAACGATAAATCACCAGTGAGTACAAGGAATTTCCCGGCTTCCTGATTAGGGGAAGCTGTGGCAGTCACCACCAAACAACAAGGGGAGCTTACGCCGCGAGATGACGAATCAAGAACGGCGAGTCCGCGATAAGGTGTCGGCCAAACTTGGGTCTACAACCCAGGCGGATAGAACATAAGGAACGCTGCTTAACCTCCTTGGCGGCGTAAACCTTTCTGTCCGGCAGGCTGCCGTTCGAATCGGTATGGGCAAGGGAAACCGGGCTCCCCTCTTCCCTCTTTTTAATGGGCTTTTTGTCGTTTCGAGTGGGTACCTAAAGAGAAAGGGTGAAGCGATAAGACTCTCGCAGAAGTACAGAATTGTTTCACCACGAAGGACACGAAGAGCACGAAGAGGTCAAGGGCACTGCTCATAGGGCGACTCCAACAATCCTGGGCCCAGTTTCCGGTTACCCGATTCGACAGCTCATCGAATTCCATTCTTCGTGCTCTTCATGGTGAATTTTCCTTGGCATCCGTCCCGTGCGAACCGAAATGAGAAGACGCTACCCACTCGAAACGACGAAGAGCCATAAAACTGTTTCACCGCCGGGTAGAGAGGGCTCGCCTGCCACGTTAGACATAACCTCGCGGCACAAACACACAAAGTAACGTCGGAGGCAAGCTCCGATGTTACCAACAACAAGGCATTTGCTTCCCTTGGCCTCTTCGCGAGAGGATATGCTTTTTTGCTTGCTACAGCTTGATCAGGGCGCTCCTCCTAACATCGACTCCTACGTTACATTAGCGTTTCCTACGCAAGGTAGATCCGCATCCGTGCACCGCATGTGGTTTTCCTATCTATTGGCTAGCTTGAGTGCCTGTTGAGAAAGTTTGTTCACTTGTTATCTCAAACGTCCTTACAGCTAATGCGTGTCCCCACTCCCATCTTGCCTGCACTTGCACAGTTGCAACGCCAGGGGTCGTGTTACCGCTGGTTCTCCATGTCCAGACGAACTCCTTTTTGTCATTACGGCGGGGACTTGTCTGTGGCTTAGACCCCGATGGATAAAGGACGCGGATGGTACATTCCGCTTTGGGGAAAGTCGTCGCCTTTACGGTAATTTCGTTTCCTCTCTGGACACTTTTGGGTACGTTCAACTTGAGCGCGGAATCTGACGTAACCAGCGGAGTAGAACTAGGATCGTCAAGATCATCGCTGCTGAAAGCGGCCCATGCCAGCCGGTGATCTGAAACCAAGTCCTTCTCGGCTTCGCTTGTGTAGCTTGCAAAACTTGCTGTATTGTCGATGTATTCTGTTCTGCAATCCGGACTTATGATAAGAAAATCAACAGGACTACCGTACGTTTTGTCAGAAAACTCGGAGTACAAATCCTCTCCTGCGTCTTGCTGAACAATGTAGAAACCCATTCCTCCATCAAGAATCTCGAAATCTTCTTGTTTCATCAGGAACGGCGTGTTGAAGTCACCCGCAAGGATGATGTCTTGTTCATCCCCGTTTTCTAGACGGTCAATGATCCATTCGTGAAGTGTTCCTAATTGCTCTTGCCGCCATTTCTTATCGTCCGGGCTTGCTATAAGATGTACAACAACTAATGTAAAATCAAAACCATTAGGAAGAAGGCGCCCATTAACAAGTAAAGCATCGCGCAGTTGCGGGTGTTCTTGGTCGTGCAGATCCAATGTGCAAGGCTTTTCACAGGCAATGCTTACACGTTCCGGCTGATACAGAACTGCCACATGTCTGTTGACCGTTTGTGGTGTGAGTATGTGATCGTAATGATATGGTTGTAGCTCCTTCTTTAGCTCTTCTAGACTCGCTTCTCCAACCTCTTGCAAGGCCACTACTTGTAAGTCCTTTGCGGTAATAATCTGGGCGATTTTCTTGATGCGGTCTTCATCATTAGTCGGGAGGTTATGTAGGTTAAATGTCCCAATGTGGCACAGGCTCGGCGGTATGTGTATCTGTCTTGCACGCCATTCGAATAATCCAAATGCAATCGCTACGCTCGCTAGAACGCAGACTGCTGTGAACAACGCCTTTCTTTTCATTCGTGTTGCCCTCCTGATACTCGAGCTCCTCGCTTCCGCTGTCACCCTTCAAAGTAACGTTCCCGGCCCCAAGAGACAAATTGAGACACGCGATAGGAACGTCGTCTAGTCTATTAGTGAATTCGCTGTAAGGAAGTAGCTGGCCCGGTGAAACTTGTTACAGCTTAATCAAGATATCGACCGCAGCCGACTGCTCACCGGCAATGAACGGGTTCAGATCTATCTCAGCAATCATCGCCAGGTCGAGGCTCATCTCTCCTAACCGGTGCAGGGTATCGGCGAGGGCGCCGATATCGACCGAGGGTTGACCACGAAAGGCTTCCAGCAAAGGGAAGGCGCGGATCGAGCGGATCATTCGCTCCGCCTGGTCGATCGAGAGCGGAGCAACCCCGAATGACACGTCCTTCAACGCCTCGACGAGCGTTCCTCCAATGCCGAACATGAGCACCGGCCCAAAGGAAGGGTCACGTTCCATCCCAAGGATCAGCTCGCGCCCGGAGAGGGTCGGTTGCAGAAGGATCCTTCCACTCCGTAAACCCTGACTCACAACCAGCTCTTCTAATCGGCAGACAGCGCGTCGTAACTGCTCCTCGTTCGCGATCCCGGTGAGCACCGCTCCCAGTTCGAAGCGGTGGAAGAGACCGGGAGCATCGATCTTGGCAACGAGAGGAAACCGTGCCTCACGCGCAAAAACAAGCGCCTCCTGCACGTCCCTGACGTAGGCAAAGGAACAGACCTCGATCCCATACGCTGAGAGGACCTCCGCCCCTTCTGCAAAGGTCAGGGAGGAGCGCCCTTCTTGTTGCACTGCCTCGATCACACGCTTTGCTCGGCCCCGGTCGATTGCGATATCGCTAACCCTGTCAGGTAATCGTCGCCCCCGCTGGAGGTCCCCTACACGACAGAGGGAGGCGAGGGCATCGACAGCGGTCTCGGGCATGGTATAAACAGGGATTTTCTCCTCTTGCAACCGTTTCTTGAATGCGCTCATATTCGAGCTATGACTCAAGGTGCAGACGAGGACCGGTTTATCCGGGTTCTCCTTGGCCACCCGCAAGATCCCTTCGGCCACCGCTTCCGGCGATTCCTTGAGCACGAGAGGCGGACGGAAGATAACGATCGCCGAGTCAGCAGCGGAGAGGGACACACGCAACGTCCGTTCGTAATCGGAGGAACCGGCGGTGGCAATCATGTCGATTGGATTCCCTAATCCCGCCTCCGGGGGGAGGAATGAGGCAAGCTTCTCCTTGGCAGCGAATGGCAGCAGAGGGACCTCGATTCCCACGTGCTCACAGGCATCGGCCGTGATGATCCCCGCGCCACCGGCATTCGTCATGATCACCGTCCTCCGCCCGTTGGGGATCGCTCCCCACTTGGCGGCGCCGAGGACGGTGAGTGCTTCTCTGATCGATGAAACGCGGATCGCACCACTCTGGGTCAAGAAGGCATCGACGATTACATCGGAAGTGGCGAGCGATCCAGTGTGCGAAGCTACCGCAGCCTGACCAGCCTCTGTCCGACCGGCCTTCAATACGACGACCGGCTTCGTGTGAGCGATCCTTTCCACCAACTGACGGAACGCCACTGGGTCGGCGAGGCTCTCCAGGTAGAGAAAGATCAACCGAATCTGATCATCGGTCGCCAGGTGTGTGAGGAAGTCGTTCTCCGACAGGCCCGCCCGGTTCCCCAGGTTTACAAACTGCGAAACCCCCAGGTACATCCCCTCAAAGAACTCGAGGACCGTCTCCCCCAGCGACCCGCTCTGGGAGACAAAGGCGATCTCCCCACTCTTTGGGAACCAGCGCGAGAAGGAGGCATTGAGAGAGACTGCCGGAGCACTGTTGATGATCCCCATACAGTTCGGGCCGACCACGTTCAAGGAATAGCGCGCAATGAGGTCGCACAATCGCTCTTCTCTCTCGATCCCTTCCTTCCCGCTCTCCTTGAACCCCGCAGTGATGATCACCAGGTTCACGATCCCCATCTCGCCACACTGTTCGACCACAGGAAGGACAAGATCCTTGTTGATGGCAAGAACTGCAAGATCGACCTCGTCAGGGAGAGCGGCCACAGAGGCGTAGCAGGGGAGCCCTTCGACTGTCTCGTACTTCGGATTCACAGGATAGATGACACCATGGTAGTCACAACGCACGATATTGCGGAGGATCTCGCCCGCGACCGACCCCGGACGCGAGCTGGCACCGACCACAGCGACCGAGCGAGGCGATAAAAGGCGTGAAAGATCTTCAGGCATGGTTTGTTCACTCTCCAAACAGCAAGTTCGGCAAGGGGAGCAGGAGGAACCTCATTGGATAAGAGTTTCTCTCTCGTGCAGATCTCAGACCCTATCGATGGAAACCCAGGATCAAACGAGAGTTTACCGTTCCACTGTGGGAGACGCAACACATGCGTTCTTCGTCTCCTTGTGCAGGCACACATTGGTGCACATCCCCACGTACCGCTCGCCCTCCTCCGTCATGTCGCGGATGAGCAGACTCGTCATTGCAGCGCCTACTTTGCCTGTTAAGATAAACGAGGTCGATAAAAGGATGGTCTGTATGACGATCAAACGATGCGCGTGGGTAGGGACCGATCCCCGCTACGTTCGCTACCACGATGAGGAATGGGGTGTACCGGTTTACGACGACCGGCTCCTGTTTGAGTTCCTCGTCTTAGAGGGAGCGCAGGCGGGGCTCAGTTGGTCGACGATCCTCAACAAGCGTAACCACTACCGCGAGGTCTTCGATCGATTCGATCCGTCGGTCGTGGCGGCGTACGACGAAGCGAAGATCGAGTTGCTCCTCTCGGATTCGGGGATAGTGCGTAACCGGCGCAAGGTGGAATCGGCAATCGGTAATGCCCACGCCTTCCTTGCGGTTCAACAGGAGTTTGGAGGCTTCGCCCGCTACATCTGGGGGTTCACCGGTGGGAGGACGATCCACGGCGCGTGGGCATCGATCGAGGAGGTCCCAACACAGACCCCTGAGTCCATCGCGATGAGCGTGGATCTGAAGAAACGAGGGTTCAAGTTCGTCGGGCCGACGATCTGCTACGCGTTCATGCAAGCGGTGGGGATGGTGAACGATCACACTATCGACTGCTTCCGTTATCGTGAATTGGTCGCGGAGATCGACAAGGGGGAACGATGAGCGACTGCATCTTCTGCGAGATCGTGGCCGGGCGCGCCCCGGCAAGCATCGTCTTCCAGGACGATCGATGCTGCGCGTTCATGGACATCCAGCCAGTCAACCCAGGGCACGTTCTTATCGTCCCCGTCGTGCACGTCGCGTTCCTCGATGACCTCGACGAGGAGACCGGCGCATACCTGTTCACGGTCGCTCAGCGACTCTCCCGTGCGCTCCGGCACTCTGGGGTGCGCTGCGAGGGGGTGAACTTCTTCCTCGCCGACGGGGAGGCGGCCGGACAGGAGGTCTTCCACGTGCACCTGCACGTCTTCCCTCGCTTCCGGAACGATGGGTTCGGCCTGCGGATGAGGCCGGACTACGGGGTTCTCCCAGCACGCAGCGACCTCGATGCGCTCGCCGCAACGATCCACGCGAAATTATGAATATCCACGTAATGAGAGGAGGGTTTTATGATTCACCCAAAGCGTCCCGATAGGCCTGTCTATCCGGAATCACCGGCAGAGGATCATGTCGATGTTCTGCACGGCGTTCGCGTTCCCGATCCGTATCGGTGGTTGGAGGAGATCGACTCCGAACGGACGCGCAATTGGATCGAGGCGCAGAACAAGGTGACCTCCTGCTACCTCGATGCGATCCCAGCCCGCCGAACGATCCGCCAGCGAATGAAGGAACTGTGGAACCATGAGCAGTTCGGCGTCCCGTTCCAACGCGGAGATCGCCTCTTCTTCACCCACAACGACGGCTTGCAGAACCAGCCGGTTCTATACTGGATGGCCTCCCGCGACGATGATCCCCGGGTTCTCCTCGATTCGAACGAGCTAGCGAACGATGGGACCATCGCCCTGACCGGGATCGCGATCAACAATGACGGAACCCTGCTCGCCTATGGCCTTTCCTCTGCTGGGTCCGACTGGCAGGAGTGGCATGTTCGCGAGATCGAGAGTGGGTGTGACCTCGACGATCATCTCGAGTGGATAAAGTTCTCCAATGCCGCTTGGTTCGGCGACGGTTTCTTCTACTGTCGCTACGACGAACCGACAAAAGGAGCTAACTACAAAGAGGTAAACTACAACCAGAAGCTCTATTACCACGCACTTGCTACCCCGCAATCCGCGGATCGACTCATCTACGAACGTCCTGACCAGAAGAAGTGGTTCTTTGGTGTGGAGGTTACTCAAGACGACCATACCCTTGTTCTTTCCGTTCATCATGGAACACAGCGGGAGAACGCCGTCTTTATCAAGGATCTGCAGGATGAGAAGGCCCCTTTCATCGAGCTCCTGCCCGAGTTTGACGCCGGGTACACCTTCATCGGAAACGATGATTCGATCCTCTACTTCATGACCGACCTCGATGCGCCGATGGGGCGGGTGATCGCCATTGACCTCACCCAACCCGGCCGTAAGAACTGGTGTGAGATCATCCCCGAAGTGAGCGATTCACTGCAGGGTGTTCGCCTTGTCGAGGAGCGCTTCTTCGCCGCTTACCTTCACGATGCCTACAGCCACGTCCTTCTCTTTGACTTGGATGGGAAGAGGAAAGGAGAGATCGCGCTTCCCGATCTCGGTTCTATCACCGGGTTTGGTGGGCCACTGGACCGGGAGTTCGCTCACGGAACCCGAGAGGATCTGGAAGTTTTCTATGGACTGTTTCGAGACTTTGATGGCTGGATTCGAAGCCGGCTAAGGTCGACGCAGTTGAAGAAATGGAAGAACCCGCGGAAGTTCCAACGGATCATGATCAAATCGGGTTTTGCCCCACAGGAAGCGCATCGAGTCTGGATCAAGATGAACCGATGGCAATCGGTGATGAGACGGCCGGTGCGATTTGTGATGGACCTTAATTGGTTCAGGGAACGGGGATTGGTGTTCCTGCATGATTTTACAACTGCTTTCTCCCGGACCTGATCGGTTCGGCTACTGATCGAGGAGCGGTATACCTGGCCGGTACGTACCGTTCTGTTGGGAGGGGGTGGCCTACGGGCTACCTCCTACCAGATTCAACCCTGCTTCTCCTCTCTGCGTGTTCCGCGTTCTCGGCGGTGAAAGCTTCATCGTCCCTATCATCAAATCCACCGCTTCGCGCAACGCGTCACGCACGCGGAAGCGTAAAGTGGAAACACGCCCCGCCGGTGGGAGCGTTCTGGGCCCAGATCCGGCCGTCATGCGCTTCTACAAGGGCTTTGGCGATTGCCAGTCCTAGGCCGGCACCACTCGATGCATCGCTCTCCCGTGCTCGTGCCTCGTCGGCGCGATAGAAGCGATCGAAGACGTGTTCAAGATCTCCTTTGGAGAGGCCGGGACCGCTGTCGCAGATGCTCACCTGCACCTTTCCCCCGGCGAGCGCAAGGGCTGAGATCCGTATCGACCCTCCTTCTGGGGTGTATTGCTCCGCGTTCGAGAGGAGATTCAGGAGCACCTGTTCGACACGTTGACTATCCGCAGCTGCCGCTGGGAGGTCAGCGGGAAGATCCAGGGTGAACTCGATCCCCATATCCTCCAGCTCCACCCCGATCGTCGCGCGGATCTGTTCAATGAGGGTAGCAAGATCGCAAACCCCTCTGTTAATCGACAACTGACCTGCATCGGCGAGCGCCAGTTGCTGCAGATCCGCGACCAAGCGCGTCGTCAACAGGATCTTGTCGTGCAGCGCGGCGATGTTTGCTGGCGTCGGCTCTAGCATGCCGTCGCGCATTGCTTCCAGGCCGGTACGCACGACGCTGATCGGGGTGCGCAGTTCGTGTGATACGTCGGCGATCATCCGGCGCTTCGCCTGTTCGGACGTCTCCAAACTTGCCGCCATCTTATTGAACGAGTCGGCGAGGTGTCCGAGTTCATCCTGGCTGTGCACCTCCACACGGCTTCTCAGTTTCCCGCGGGCAATCTCTCCCGCGGCTGTGTCAAGCCGCTTCAGCGGGCCGGTCAGTTGCCGGAAGAGGATGGTGCTGAGCAGGATGCCGATCACGCTGACGATGATTGCGGAGATCCACAGCGAGACGGTCACCGTTCCCAGGAAGTGTTTTTCGACCGGGTCGCGTAGTCGCAGCAGCCCACGCGAGAGGATCGTTCCCACTGTCTTGCCATCAACGGTGATCGGTAGGCCAGCCGACAGTTCGCCGCGCGAGAGCTTATCGTCGATCAAGTGGAAATCAGGAGCGCTGACGATTATCCCATCAGCATCAGCGACCACAAATGGGAGAAGGTCACGGTTACGCAGGAACAAGCGGTCGAGCCCATCCCAGCTTCCAGTGCGTGCGTAGTACTCTGCGAGCATCGGGCGGAAGACCTGATCCTGATTGCCCATGCTGTGTTCGGCAAAATCGGAGAATGCTCGATTGATTGCCGCATGGATGAGGAGGTAGCCAAGGACCGTCGTAAGGATGATGACCAGGATAAGCGACACGACGAGCTTGGTCTGAAACGAGAGACGGCGGAAGAACGTCATTTCTCACCTTCGTCATCTGCGAGCTTATAGCCAATCCCGAACACGGTTTGCACATAGCGCGGCGAGGATGGATCGGGCTCCATCTTCTCGCGCAACCGCTTCACGTGCGAGTCGATGGAACGGGCAAAGCTATCGTACGTCGTTCCACGCACCGCTTCCAGAAGCTCCAGGCGCGTGAACACGTGCCCCGGGTGACGAAGGAGAAACGCCAGCAGATCGAACTCCATCGGTGTCAGGTCGACCTCTTGCTTAGCAACTTTCACCTCGTGGCGGGCTGGATCGAGGCGTATGTTACCAACCTCGAGCAGCGCTGCCTGGCGCGGTTCACCGCACGCGCGCCGAAGAACCGCACGTACACGCACCTCCAACTCGCGCGCACTAAACGGTTTTACCACGTAGTCGTCGGCTCCCCCGTTGAGCCCCTCAATGCGATCAATCTCATCGGCGCGGGCGGTGAGCATGATGATGGGAACGCTCGATTGCATGCGCACTCGTCTCGCCACCTCCAGGCCATCGACTCTTGGGAGCATCCAATCGAGGACGATGAGATCGGGGCGGAATAACTCGAACTTGGCGAGGGCCTTCTCTCCGTTGGTTGCCGTCGTTACGTCGTAGCCTGCCTGTTCCAAGTAGCGGCCAACGAGCGTGCACACCCACTCCTCATCATCAACGATCAAGATTCGCGTGTTCATAGAACCAAGTATAGCACCCTTTGGCAGCAAACAATCTTCTTTTCGAGAATCATAAGCGCTGACATATTCCAACTATTCGTATCTCAGCGCCTCTACGGGATCGAGGCGGGCGGCACGCACGGCCGGATAGAGGCCGAAGGTCAGTCCCATCACCAGCGAGAAGACGAACGCGAGCAGGGCGGGGATGATCGAGATGATCACCGGCCAGCTCCCGAACCACGAAACGATCCAGGTGGCGAGCCAGCCGAGACCGAGCCCGATCAGTCCGCCGGCGGTGCAGATAGCGACCGCTTCCACGAGGAACTGACTACGGATCTCGCTCGGGCGGGCGCCGATCGCCATCCGGATTCCGATCTCGCGTGTCCGTTCAGTGACCGACACGAGCAGAATGTTCATGATCCCGATTCCTCCGACAAGGAGGGAGATCGTCGCCACGCCGCCCAGGATGAACATCATCGTCCGCGTGCTCTGGTCGTACGCCTCGATCGCCTCTTTCTGGATCGTCACCCGATACGGCGTCTGTGAGAAGCCGCCAAACCCTCCCGCATTACGGTCGCGCTGAGCGGTCGATCCATCGGTGACCGACGCAAACGTCGTGGCGAGGATCCGCTCGATCTGGCTGGCCGCCTGATCGACAGTCTCTGCGCTCGCCGCCTCGGCGATGTACGAGCTGAAGGTGCGTGAGCCGCTATAGCGTTGCGCGGTGGAGAGCGGGACGTACACCTGATCATCCAGGTTCTGGTTTCCCACCGTCCCGCGAGAGGCCATCACCCCGATCACGGTGAACGCCACCTTCTGTCCCCACGATTCGATTGTCAAGATCTGCCCCATCGGATCTTCATCGCCATACAGGTTTTCGGCCATCTCCGATCCGAGCACGACCACGGTCCTGTTGTCGTCGAGCGCATGCAGGAAGCGGCCCTGTGCCGGATAGAAGTCGCCGAATAACCGCGGGTACGCGGGGGTCACCCCAATCATTGTCACCTCCCATTCCTGTGTGCCGACGTACGCCTGGCCGCGGCCGGTGGCGGTAGGAACGACCTGTGACACCGCCGGTGCGGCCGCGATTTTGCTCGACAACTCCTCGGAAAGGATCTTCGTGGAGACGGCCGAGTTTCTCATCGATTGAGGGAAGATCGAGATCGTGATCGTACGCATCCCCAAGCCCGCGATCTGCTCTCGCACAACTGCCGTTGCTCCCTGCACGATCCCGATAATCGCCACTACCGCGGCTACGCCTATCACGATGCCGAGAACCGAGAGTCCGGCGCGCAGTTTGTACGCGGACAGGGCACCGATCGCCGTTCGCATCATCTCAGAAAGTCGCATCTGTGTCCTCCTCGATCAGCCCGTCACGCAGCGTGATCCGCCTTGCCGCGCGCGCGGCGACGTCCCCTTCATGTGTCACCACAATGATCGTCCGGCCCTCTTCGTGAAGCGATGAGACGATATCCATGATCTCGCTCGTGTTCTCCGTGTCCAGGTTCCCGGTCGGCTCGTCGGCGAGCAGCAGGCGCGGGTCGTTCGCCAACGCGCGCGCGATCGCCACCCGCTGACATTCCCCGCCCGAGAGCTGGGTGGGAAAGTGGTCGCCGAAGTCGAGGAGCCCTACCTTGTCCAGACAGACGCGCGCCCGTTCCTGGCGGTCCTTCCTGCGCGTCCCGGCGTAGGCGAGCGGCAGCTCGACGTTCGCCTGCGCGGTGGCGCGGGAGAGGAGAAAGTACTGCTGGAAGACGAATCCAATCTTTTCCTTGCGGATACGCGCCAGACTGTCGCGTGAGAGGGTCGATAGGTCGTCGCCCTCAAGGAATATCCGACCCGATGTGGGGCGGTGCAACGCGCCGATCAGGTGGAGGAGCGTCGACTTTCCCGATCCGGAGGCACCGCTTATTGCGACGAACTCTCCCTCATCGATCTCAAGATCAACCCCGCGCAGCGCGCGGTACTCCCGCTCGCCCATCGGATATGACTTCGTCACCCGTTCCAGCGTGATCATGGCATCCCAGCGGGCGGAGTGAATGTGCCGCCGTTGGTACGGAAACCTCCGCTACGATCACTGTTCGTTGGCGCTTGGCGCTGCGTGGCTGTTCCCGTCTCCTCGGGATAGAGGAGGATCTCGTCTCCCTCTTCCAGGCCGCTCTTCACCTCCGCGTACTGGTCCGAGGTGATGCCGATTTGGACCAACTGGAGAGTCGCCTTCCCGTTGACCATCTTCATAGCCATCCATCCGCGCGGCGTCTCGATGAGGGACGAGATCGGAACGCGGAGGACATTGATGGCTTTGCTGGTGGTGATCTCCAGCGCGGCGGAGAAGCCAACGAGGATCGACGGATCAGGGTTCGGGATGCTGGCGGTAACCGTGACCGCGGCGCTGCTGCCCGATCTGACGGCCATGCCGCCGACGCTCGTGATCGTGACCGGCCACTTTTTCTCGGACAGGGCATCGATCGTCGCCAACGCATCCTGTCCCACCGCGACCCCGGTGATATCCAGTTGGTCGACGTTGGCATCGATGTTCAACTCGCCGGTGTCCACGAGCACGATCGTGTCCTGGTCAGAACTTCCCGTGGCCTGACTGACCTGCGCGACCACACCGGCAAACGGCGCACGCAGCGTGGTGGAATCGAAGTTCTCTTGTGAGAGCTCATAGGCAAGCTGGCGCTGCTTGATCGTTGCCGGCGTCCCCTCCGCCTTGGCCGTGTTGAGGGCGTCCTGCGCTTGCAATAGGGCCAGCTCCTCCTGCTTGTTGTCCAGCTTGACGAGGATCTGATCCTCGTCCACGCGATTGCCTTCCTTGACGAGGATCTCAGACACCTTGTCCGGACTGAATGTGTACGTGTACTGCTGCTTCGGCACGACAGTCCCGTAGACGGTGAGCGACGTGACGACATCGCCCCGTTCCACCTTCACCGTTGGGTTCCCAAGAGCCGCGGCCGTTTTCGTCGAGAGTTGACTCGGCCCCCACTTCTGCCAAGCGAAGTAACCGCCCGCCGCAGCGACGAGCAGTACGACGACAACGACTATGATCCATCTGCGACGTTTTGGTTTATTCATCGAAGCCAATCCTCCCAGTTAACATTCACCCCAATAGCGTTACAATACTTGAGATATGCCACCACAAGCGCCAGCTTCGTCTCCGCGACGGTCTGATCAAACGCGTCCTTCTGCTCTTGGAAGCTTTCCCAGTCAGCGTTGCTCAACAGACCGGCATCGAGCTTGCTCTGGTTGATGGTCTCTTCCAACGACCACTTCTTCTCCTGTAGATTGATCTGCTGCACATTCTGCAGTGCCGTCTGAAGCGCCGAGCGTTGACTTAAGATGTCGTTTTGCACCTTCTCCTGCGTGGCCGACAGGCGCTCCTGCGCCAGTTCAAGCTGGATCTGAGCGATGGTTGTGTTGATCGCTCGGTCGGGGGCGAAGAGGTCAAACGCCATGCCAAACCCTATCTTCCAGCCATCCTGGCCAACGTTTGCCTGCAGCGACAGCGACGGCAACGCGTCGAGCTTCGCGCTTAACAGCGCCTCTTCGGCGGTTTCGATTGCCTCCTGCGCGCTTCTGACATTGTTTGCGCCCGCGATCACCTCAGGCGGGATTGTGCCTTGCGCCAGTAGTTCGCTCGACGCCGACTGCAGCTTGTCGAGGGGGAGATCCATCGGGAGCGGGTCATAATCCTGTTTGCTTCCGAGCATCTCCCTCTGGAACGAGGCCTTGTCCGCGGCGTATGTCTGTTCGCTCTGCTGAAGCTTAATCTCGGCATCCAACAGGCTGAGCTGCGCCGCCAAGAGATCCGACTGGCTCGCCTGCCCGCCGTCAACCTGCGCCTGCACCTTCGATAGTTGGTCCTGTGCGGTCTTCTGCGCCGCCTGCGCCTGTCGCTGTGACATCTTCTCCGACAGCAGGTTTCCGAATTGCTGCGCAACCGTAACGACGACGTTCTCGTTGGCCTGTTCCCATGCCCACTCGGCATCAACGAGCGCAGTCTCCTTTGCCTCCAGATCCTTTGAGGCGTTCTTGACTTGTGACAGATCGAGCTGTTGCGAGAACGACACTTGCCACGAAAGAAGGTCCAGACCGGCCTTTTCGAGGTTCAGCCCCAGACCGACATTCGCCGACAGATTAGTATTTGTTCCCCAAGGCAGCGACACCTGCGTCCCGATCGTTCCCCTGACATCTCCCGTGAATCCGTCTTGGGAAAGGCTGGGGGGGGTGAGGTTGAAACTGATCGTGGGGATGTACGACGTTGCCTGTGCCGCTTCCAATTGGAGCTTCGCTATCTCAAGCGAGAGCCGCGCCTCTTTGATGACGGAGCTGTGCTTGAGCGCCTGATCGATCGCCTGATCGATTGATAGCCCACTTACGGTTTCGCTTTGTGCGGCGATGGTGATCGATGCGACGAGCGACAAGAGAAGAATTGTTACCGTCACCGCGATGGTCCTTTTCATCAATTAGTCCTCCATCGAAAATTTGTTCCTACTCTGTACTTAGTACTTCTTGTCTTGCACTATCACTTGGAATTTCAACCCAAGGCTACCACAGCTTCCCCCTTGGACCAATTACCAAAGGTGCACTTGCTACTTGAATTCGCTTTACGCACTTGTGGAACTCATGTGGAGAATAATATTCGTAGCGTATGAAGATCTCATGCCAGGGATATGTAGATCCTGTGGACCGCCGTTCCTATCCGGGCTGCAAACTAGCGGTAGAGGGACCAGGTAAAGTCCATCCGCACCTCCTTTAGCCCAACAAAAGGGTCGAGGGCGAGACCGAACCCAAGCTCGATTTCGCTCGACAAGATGTATGTCGCCTCACCGGTCAACAGCTTAAGATCGAACAGCGATGCACTTCCGGTTGCTCCATAGATATCAACTGCACTGCTGAAGTTCCCCGTGCTGTGAGCGAGTGAGATGACCATGTCGTAGAGGGTAGGACTCTGCGTGCCGACGGTCAATGACTGATTGTAGATGGAGTAATCGCCGGCGTGCAGGTAGATGGCGCTGTCTCCTTTCTGTGTGTACAGTACATTGCCCAACGACAGTATCCCGCTCAATTTCACTTGTCCCACAGACAAGCCATTCAACCGAGCTCCAGCGAGGCTCATCCCGTTGAATCCCAAGGCCTCTCCCGTTCCATTGCCTGCAACATCGAGAGCGACATAGAATGTGAATGTTGCATCCTGGTCTGCACTATTGAAGAAATAGAGGGTAGGCACCAGAACGATGTACGACTTCGTCTGTGGAGAGAATTCGAGGGTCACGGCGAAACTCACCGGGATATCCCAGTCATCCGGTGGTGTAATGGCGTACTTGAACTGCGCGTACGCGAAGCCCTGACCGGTAAAGCGAATCGAGGTATCGTAGGACACGCAGCCGAACATCAAACCGGTGAGCGATATGTCGGTCCCACGATAGCAGAAGCAGTCACTGCCCGACTGCACCTTGCTGATCTCGTTGAACGCCTTGCCGGGGCTCCATACACCAAAGTAGGTGCTCGCTTCCACGGACATACCGGCAAGGGTCGTTCCCAGCAGCGTGAGCCGGGTTCCCACGCTGTACGTAGGTGCTGTCGGCACGAGTAGAAACGAACCAGTCCCCTTCAACCCGTAGGCGCTGACTGTGCACTCCAAGAAGCCACGCGTCAGACTGGGCGGGTCAACGGAGAAGACGACGTTGGACAGTACCGTGTACGTCCCGATCGGCCAGTCAATGACGATGTCCTGCTTCAGGTACGTGGATAGGCTGAACGATCCGGGAGAGAAAAGCGGCAGGTTGAAGAAGGCCTGGCCTCCCATACCAGTCTTGCTCAGCCCTCGATCGGTGATTGACAGACTGGAAAGCTGTGCGACCGACATCTCTGCCACGTCCCCCGTGAAGTACATCCCTTTGAGTATGGAACTCGACTGGGTGAAGGACAGACCTCCTCCTGCCGGTGATACAGCGATCGATGTGTCCCACTCAGCGTAAGTCTTTCCCATCGCCAACAAGCCCGATATTAGCACGATGATGAGCGCTATTGAAACCAGCCCGCGTATCGTCACCTCTCCGCCCCCCCTTCTAGGATTCAGTGATTGAATCATTGAGTGATTTGATGATTTCAGCAATCACCCAACTTTCCAATCTCTCAATGTTCCGATCCCGCGATGATTCAATCTCTCAATCCCCCGATCTCTCAATCTTTCTACTCGTAACGCAAAGCCTCCACCGGCTTCAGTTTCGCTGCCCGTCTGGCGGGAAGGGCCCCAGCGAGCGACCCTAGAACGAACGACAGCACGAGCGTTCCGATTATTAGCCATGGGTTGTAATAAGGGGAGAAGGTCATGTCTGAAGTTCCCGGTCCCATGGTGAACGCTCCGGCGAGCGTCTTCCCGGTGACAGCACCGATTCCTACTCCGGCGAGGACGCCGAGTACTCCGCCCACAATCCCAAGCAAACCTGATTCTGTCAGGAATAGGCCCATCACGTCCCGATCCTTCGCTCCGATCGCCTTCATGATTCCAATGTGGCGCGTGCGCTCCAGAACCGAGGTGTACATCGTGTTCATCACGCCAATCGCCCCCACCACGAGTGCAATCGCTGCAATCGCGGTTAGCGCCATCTGAATCCCGCTTAAGACTCCCATGATCTGCTTGCTGATCTCCTCAGCGGTCACGGTGGCAACCGGCGTTCCCAGTTGTGTAAACAGGTTCTTTATCGCCTGTGATGCCTTGACGACATCCGTCCCGTCTGTAACTTGGATCAGCGCCTGCGAGATCTCATTCTCTCCTCCGTACAGCTTCTCCGACGCGGCGATCGGCACGAAGAGGCCCATGTCCAAACCGCGGAACGTAAGCGCTCCTCCACGTGTCTCAATTGGAGCAAGGATGCCGATTACCTCAAAATCAGTGCTCTCTATCGTTACCGCGTCACCTACCCCTACACCCAGGTCTGCTGCGACCTTGCTCCCTAAGATGAGGGCGTTCTCGTCGCCAGGGGCAAAGTCGCGTCCCTCTCCGATGTTGAAGCCCTGGAAATAGCCGTTGAAGTAATCGGTGACCTTGGGACTCAGGCTGGTTATGTGCAGAAAGCCGGTTCCCTGCATCTTCTCCGAAGTGACCATCCCCGTGTTTACCCGGGTCGCGCCGTAGGATTCAACTTGCGGAAGCCTATCGAGGACAGAGAGGTCGACCTCGGAGGGTTCTTGGTTCCCCTGCATTGCGCCAAATGCGCCGCCCATCTTGGCATCTTGCTGAGCCTGTTCGCTTGAGGAACTGGGGGCGAGGAGGATCGTGCTGTAGCCCACTGTTTCGAACTGCTGTTTCACCGCACGTTGCATTCCCCCGCCGATGGAGAGGAGCGCCACTACCGCTGCCACCCCGACAACGATTCCCAGGATCGTCAACCACGATCGCAGTCGCCGGTGCACAAGGTTGTGCGTTGCTAGTCTTAGGTTATCCATGAACATTCTTCACTCCTCTTCCCAGTCCGGTTCGCTTCCGATCTCGCCGTCGAAGATGTGGATCGTGCGACGCGCGTAGCGGGCGATCGCCGGATCGTGGGTGACCACGATCACTGTCATTCCGCGTTCTTCGTTGAGAGTCCTGATAAGTTCCATGATCTGCCTTCCGGACTTAGAGTCGAGGTTGCCGGTTGGCTCATCGGCGAGTAGGAGATCAGGATCGTTCACTAATGCCCTGGCTATCGCCACTCTCTGTTGCTCGCCCCCGGAAAGCTCTGCTGGCCTGTGACGGGCGCGATCAGCAATTCCGGCCAGTTCAAGAAGCCGTTGTGCCTTGCGGAGGCGCTCCTTGCGGGCAATCCTCTGGTACATCATTGGAAGCTCTACGTTCTCCAGGGCGGTGAGGGTTGGGATGAGGTTGAACGACTGAAAGACGAAACCGATCCGTTGGCCACGAAACTCAGCCAGATCATTACGTGATTGCTTGGAGAGGTCACGATCGTTGAATACGAGTGATCCGTCATCCGGCTGGTCTAGCCCGCCAATCAGGTGCATCAGCGTGCTCTTCCCCGATCCCGATCGCCCCATGATCGCCACGAATTCTCCTTCCTTGATATCAAGGTCGACACCACGCAGGGCGCGCACCTCTGTCTTACCCATGTGATAGGTCTTGACTACGTTCTGTAGCTTTAACATCATTAGGTCCTCTATGGTGTGTAGTCCAGTTGAACGAGCTTCATCTCTTGATCGATCTTACCATCAACTTCCTTGATCATCAGGATCGGAAACGGAAGAAGGGCGGCAGTATCCGGATCCGTAAATGCCAGTTGGACGCGCTGGTTGGCGTAGCTGGGGTGCAAGAAGATGGCTCGCAACACTTTGACCCCAGCGATCTCGTCCCAATCCTGAGTGACAAGCTGTGCACCGTCCGGCAGGTAATAGGTTTGACCCGGAGCCAGTTCCACGTTTCGCTCATCGAGTGCTTGCAGCGGCGAGAGGTCGATGTTCGCTTTCTGCTCCTCGTCGTAGCGTGCTCCCACTGCGCCGGCCGCCCCTGCTCTGCGCACGCCGGTATGGATGTCATCCGCTGATTGGCCGGGGTTGGTCCACGTTTCGGTTACATCGTACTTGTCCCCGTTGGGCGTGATCGTTTCCGTATAGGTGTGCACTATGTCCTCATCCCCGCGCTGTTGTTCGAATACTGCTTTCAGCGTTCCACCGGGATAGGGACCCAGGCCGAACAGGTACTTCACCTGCGGCGCACCCGCGGGGAATGCCTGCGCGCTGACCACCGCCACTCCAACAAGGCTCAAGAGAACAACCGCCAGTAATCGTCTATCTATTCTAATTGCCATCTTCTCTCCTTTTTCTGCCTTACTTTCCGTTCCCGGCGGGAGGATTTTCGCCCATTTGCCTGATCGCTTGATCTACAGCCATCTGCTTTTGTAGATCATCTAGTAGTTGCTCGAACACCTGAAGCTGGTCTGGCGTTAGGATATCCTTCAGCTTGTCCGTAAGCTGTGTATTTGTCGGTCCCTGCACCTGGCGCATGTTGGCGAACTGCGCACGTTGTTCATCGGTCAGCGCAGGACGCGCTCCGGCCTGTCTTCCTTGGGCCTGATCAGCAAGCTGCATCTGCTCGAATCGCTGCTGCGTGGTTGTCAGGAACTCCTGCATAACGCTCTCCACCTGCGCTTTCTGATCTGCTGTCAGGTCGAGCTTTTCTTCCATCTTCTGCATGAAGTCGGCGATCCGCGCACTCGCTGATTGTGTCACTGCATCTCCCGGTGGGGACAGCGGTTGTGGGCTTACATCTGGCGCCTGGGCGGAGGCTGCGGGGGCGCTTGGTTCAGTCGCCGGTGTCTTTTCAGGTTCAGGCGCAGAAATTGTGGATGCTGACGGCTGACTTGGCGCGACAGTGCTTGTCCCCACTGTGGCTGGAGCCGGTTCCTCGCGCTGTCCGCAACCGAACACAAAGAGCACGACCAAGGAAACAACCCCCACCAGCGTGAGCGCATGAAAGACCAATTCGCCAATGTTCCTGCCTCGCATTTCCCCTCCTTGTCATCTCATCATCGTAAATCGCTGTCTTGGTGAATAGGATGCATTTGGAATGTGAAAAACTGCGGGCAAAGTTGTTGCAGAGATGTGAAGAAATTGTGGGCGGTAGATGTTGTGAGTGAAACTGGTCGGGACGCCCGGATTTGAACCGGGGACCTCTTGCGCCCCATGCAAGCACGCTGCCAGACTGCGCCACGTCCCGAGATGCTTTTATAGTACCACTTCGCACGTCCGTTGACAAATGCACTTGTTCTAGCGCACTCGGAGGTGTAAAAAGAGGCGGACCCTCTTACTGTATCTAAGCATTCGAAGGAGGAATGGGATGAAGATCACCTTTTGTGGAGCGGCGGAGACGGTTACCGGTTCGTGTCACCTGGTGGAGACGAACGGGCTGAAGATCCTTCTCGACTGCGGCTTTTTTCAGGGATCGCGCGAGGTATCGTCTCGCAACCGGTCGGAATTTCCCTTCGACCCTGCGCAGATCGATTACGTCCTCCTCTCGCACGCCCACCTCGACCACGTCGGTAGGATTCCTCTCCTGACCAAAGAGGGGTTCCACGGCGAGGTGATCACGACCCCGCCGACAGCGGCGATCGCCAAGGTGATCCTCGCCGACTCCGCGCACATCCAGGTGGAGGAGGCGGCGTACCGAGCGCGTAAGGCTCGCCGCCGTGGGGAGGAGGCACAGCCGCCTCTCTACGATATGGGAGACGTCCTCGACAGCCTCGATGCTTTCCATCACCAAGTTCTCTACGACCAGCCGACCATCCTCGGAGACGGTGTGGAGGCGACCTTCCACGATGCGGGCCACATCCTCGGCTCCTCCACGATCGAGCTGAAAGCGGAGGGGAAGACCCTCCTCTTCAGCGGGGATTTAGGAAACCGGCACCAGCCGATCGTCCGCGACCCGAGCGACCCGCCGCACGCCGATATCGTTCTTGTAGAATCGACCTACGGAGACCGGTGCCACCGCAGCTTGGACGACTCGGTCTACGAGTTGAAAGAGGCGGTGCACACGGTGATCGGTCGGGGCGGAAACCTGCTGATCCCCTCCTTTGCACTTGAACGCACCCAGGAGGTGCTCTACGAGCTCTTCGCTATGTGGAAGCAGAACAAGCTACCCAAGTGCAAGATCTTCCTCGACAGCCCGCTCGCTATCGCTACAACGCGGATCTTCGCTCGCTACCCCGGCTACTTCGACAAGGAAGGGAAAGAGGTCTTCGGGAGTTCGCCGAACCCGTTTAGCTTCCCCCTTCTTCGCTATACCCAGACGACGGAGGAATCGAAGAGGATCAACGCCATCCCTGAAGGGAACATCATCATCGCCGGGAGTGGGATGTGCACCGGTGGGCGGATCATCCATCACCTCCGGCACAACCTGTGGAAGGAGGATGCGGGGGTGATCTTCGTCGGCTTCCAAGCACGCGGGACGATCGGGCGGCAGATTATAGAAGGGGCCAAGCGCGTGAACATCTTTGGCGAGGAGACTGTGGTGCAGGCGCAGGTCTGGACGGTGAATGGCTTCTCCGCCCACGCTGACCAGCCGATCCTCATCAACTGGTTGAAGAAGGCGGACGCCAAGAAGATCTTCCTCGTGCACGGCGAGAAGGAATCACTTGAGGGGCTCAAGGATGCGATTGAGGAGAAGCTCGCAATCGATGCGCATGTTGCAATGTGGAAGGAGAGCGTGACCGTGTAATCCCGGGCTGGCCCCTACCCGAGTGTCACCTGAAAGCCCTACGGAGGGGACATCGCTCACCCGCGAGAGTACCCAAGTGAGAGCCTTTGCTGGACTGCGGCCCTCACTTTCGCCAAGGCAGCAGCTACCTTCTTATAGCGATACCATGTATGAGGAGGTACTTTTCATGAAACGGTTTTTCATTCTCGCGGTGGCCTTACTGGCCATGTTTTCGGTGGCGCTGGCAGTCGGAGCAGAAGAGAATTCGGTCACGCTCAGCGGAACGCTCAAAGGGGAGGCTGAATTCCTTCCCAGCTTTGCTAACTGGTACGGCCTTGACCTCACCCTCACTTTCTCCGGCCTCAAAGCGATCAGTCAAACGTATTTCACCCTCGCCCCGGGGGTAACCGGAACGCAGGTCTTCAAAGTCGAATACGCATGGGGCTTCCTCACACTGGGAAGCGAACTCGATCTGGGACTCGTCCCACCGGCGTTTCAATCCCTGAGCCTATACGCCGAAGCGAATCTCCTCGATACAACGATCGGAGAAGGAGACTTCGCACCTAGCTTGACCGCAGATCTGGACCTCGTGATGGTGATCCTGCCTGCTTTCTCCGGGACAGCCACATTTGACCTGGAGACACAGGTCGGCCCACTCGCGGCGAGCAGCACCACGAAGTTGGACCTTGTTCCGTTCGCCTTCCAGAGCCAGGAGTTCGAGGTTGAACTCGACTTCCTCGATGCGACGTTCGGAAAAGAGGGTGCAGTCGCGCTCGTCGGGTCCCTGGGAACGGATATCACTGTACTGCCCGCTTTCTCCAGCGACCTTTGGCTTAATCTCTCCCTCGCTCTCGGCGATCTCACCTTCACCAGTGTGACAACCTTTGGCCTCGTTCCCTATGGATTCACATCGCAGCAGTTCAGGGTCGACGTTGCATTCGATGCTCTATCCCTCTACGGATGGGGAACCTTGACTTCCGCCGGGCTGGACGCAGGCATAGGGTTCAGGTACGACTTCCCATAGACAAAGAATAAGGAACATGTGAAGGGGGCTCTTCTTGACGACCTTTAGAGCCCCCCTTTCTTTCTAATTGGAGGATCGAAACGCTTCGATCAGGGCAGGGATCTCGGCAAAGTCGCGTGTCACGTGATCGGCGATCCGTTCGAGTTCATCGTCCTTGGGGTTGAAGGCGATTCCCAGGCCGACGATCTCCATTACCGGAACGTCGTTCATATGGTCGCCGACATAACAGATCTCGGAGAGGGCAAGCCCTCTCTCTGCCGCGATCTCTCGCATCACCTCCGCCTTCTTCCACAGGTCGACGATCGTCTCGCTCTCCCCTGTGAAGTGCCCGTCTTCAACGATCAGGCGGTTAGCAACAGCAAACTCCAACTCGAGGTCCTCGCAAACGTGCTCTGCGACAAGGCCCACTCCAGAGGAGAGGATCCCCAAGCGGTAGATCCCGCGCAACCGTGCGATCGCCTCTGGTACACCTTCCGCGTACGGAGGGGGAAATATATGCTTGGTGACCCTGCTCACAGGGATACCGGCTAGAAGGGCGGCATCAGCTGCCACCCACTGCTTATAGGCATCATGTTGTTCTAAGTAAAGAGAAAGAAGACGAGTCGACTCCTCATGCTTGCCAATAGCCGCCGCAATCGCTCCCCAACTCGATTCGAACTCGACCCCGTGATAGCGAACGAGCGTCCCATCAAGATCGAAGATAACCGCCTTGATCTGTCCCACTACGCACCTCCTTATGGGAAGACGAGGTGCGAGCCAGTCCCGATCCCTAGCTCGGCAAGTGTTCCATTCGGAAGCTCAAGCGCATACTGGAACGGACCCTTCGCCGTATAGAGATCGTCGGAATCCGCCTCCATGGTCGTGCTTCCCACGAACGCTCCGCTCCCGTCAAAGAAGGCGATATCGAGCGGGAAGGGGACCGTCTTCATGGTGAAGCGCCGTTCTGCTTCATCCTCGTATGCGAACAGGATTCCCGGAGAATCCTCGATCAGCTCGGCGGGGTAACCGCGGAATCCGACGAACCGTTCGTGCCCTTCATCGGCAATAAGAGCAGGGATGGAGAGGGAGGCGCCACTCTCCGTCATCACGGTGAGATTCCGCTCTTCCAGGCCATTCAAGGCTCCCAGCCCATTCCTTGCTGTCTCCAAGGAGAGGAGAGGTGCGGTGTCCTCCACCCCGGCGGGGTAAAGCATGACCGGATCATCGCCGATTCCATCCCCATCGGTGTCTTCCCCCTGGTAGTTACTCCAGTAGTTTCCCTCGTCAGCAATGGTCCACGTTGTCTTACCGTAGTCCTCGATGAGAGTGCTTCCCCCACCGAGAAAGGCGTTCCGGTAGACTCGCGTCGCCTCGGAATCGTGGTTGAGATAGAGATGCCGTCCGTTATTGGCAAACAGGTTATCGTGGAACGAGTTCCCGCGTGCGATCTGCTTCCCGTAGGTTTCGGGGAAGAGTATTCCTCGCGTGCTCTGCGAGATGAGGTTGCCAGCAACTTCGTTGTTGGAACCGGTGATCGACATTCCATAGGCGGCTTTGACGAGCGTATTCGACAAAACCTTGTTGCTGTTCGCCTGCACCCCGAGAAGAATTCCGGTCTCCGCCTCGATGATCACGTTAGCCTCTACACGGTTCTCCATCGCCTGTTCGATACTGATCCCGTACTTCGCGTTCTCATGGGTGATCGTGTTCCCCACGATCTCGTTCCCGACCGAACCAGCGTTAATCGCGATCCCGGTCGGATTTGCGTAGACGATATTCTCCGTGACCCGGTTATCGTCCGATGCTGCCAGGATCAGGCCGTAGTTGTTCGCGAGGAACTGGTTCCCCACGATCTCGTTCTTCGAGGAGAGCCACAGGTAGAGCCCGGCATATCGATTGTTCTTGAGCAAGTTCTCCTTCACAGTGTTCCCATTCGAGCGGTAGAGACTGATCCCGTGGTCGGTCGGGATCGGGGTCGTTCGGTAGACCTCGTTACCACTAATCAACGAATCATCGACGAAGGCAAGCTGTATCCCGTCTCCGTTTACGATTTCGTTATTCGTGATCGTCATGTGGCGGCTGGCAACGATGTACAGGTTACTCGAACGGATCCCGCTCACCGTCTCTCCATCCTTTCCGTAGAGGTAGCGGATCGGGTAGTCGTTCAGGACATTCGATTCGTCGATCAGGTGATCGTACTCCGCAGCCGATTCACCAATTACGTTCAGCCCGTGTCCCATCACGTAGATCGCGTTTCCGCTCAAGACCACCGCCGTCGATGAGGAGATCTCGATTCCATTTTGGGAGTTTACAATGGAACAGTTCTCGACCGTGGCGGCAGAGACGAATCCCAGGCGGATCGCCGCCCCCCTCGGGTTCATCGCCCCACGGATGATCAGCCCCCGAAGGACGAAGTGCGCGCTCGCGTTTTCAATCTTCACCCCATAGGAACCGGTATCGGGGACGTCGATCTCCCAACCGGCGATGATGTAAGGATCTGCTGCGGTTCCGCTTCCCGAGACGACACCGTTCTCCTCCGTGAAGTCCGCATTCCCAAGGATCATAATTGGCTCGTGCGTTCCACTCGCCGAGCCCACAATCGCCAGAAAAAGGACGCTCAATATGACAAGAATCACTATCCGCTTCATCAAATTCACTCCTTTATTTCGCATTCAACGCTTCAAAAGCCCTACCAATCATTATAGCCGATGTACAATCGGCCAGACAATGAGCCCTGATAGAAAGGCCAATTGAGCAATTGAGCATTGAAGGAGAGTCTATCCTGAAAGTGGTGTCGAGACGGTGAAGCGACTGTGTGTAATTTGTGAAGCGCGCACAGAGCAAAAGGACGCATGACGTAGCGAACTCTAAACCTCGTCCAGCGAGAAAGCGTGCCCGACGTCCCGTGCAAAAAGCACCGGCAGGACAGCGCCGAAAGAGAAGAGCCTGTATACTCGCGACCATGAGACGATCAGCCTTTCCACGTATTCTTATGATTGCAGCCTGTCTCGCTATGTTCGTTCGGGTATCGGTCGACCAGGGATCGCCAATCGTCTCCTCACTCGCCTCTTCCCCACACCAGCACGTCGGAATCTACCTTACCTCCTACGCCCTCACTAAGCCGGGACTCCTCGACGAGGTGTTGCGAGAAGTGCGCGCGGGGAAGCTCGACACCTTAGTGATCAACGTCAAGAACATGCACGGTGAGCTGACCTACAAGAGCACCATCCATCTAGCCAGGCAGATCGGTGCGTCCACCGGCCGGATCGATCTGCAGACGCTTCTCCCTACCCTGCGAGAGCAGGGGATCTACCTGATTGCCCGCCAGGTTCTCTTCTATGACCCGAAGCTCGCTGCGCACCTGGGAAAGGAGGACTCGTGGGTCACACCAAGCGACGAGAAAGCGGTCTCCTACAACCTGGAGATCGCAGAAGAGGTGGCTTCGCTGGGGTTCGATGAGATCCAATTCGACTACATCCGGTTCGCGGACGGAGGCGGACTCGTCGCCGCCTACGAAGACCGTTATGCTGCGGTAAACCATTTTCTCGCCGAGGCGGAACACCGTCTCTCTGGGAGGGTCGCCCTCTCTGTCGACCTATTCGGCCGGGTCCTGTGGAACTGGAACAAGAAGAGGATCGACCCGATCGGTCAACTGCTGGAGGAGATCGCCCCTCATGTTGATCTCCTCTCCCCTATGCTCTACCCCTCCCACTATAGCGAACAGCGTTACAAGGACGATCCCTATCTAGTCGTCACCGAAGCGCTCACCACGGGAGAAGAACGTGTGACAACCCCGTTTCGTCCCTTCCTGCAGGCCTTCGACCGTGAGATCCCGTGGGGTATGAGCTTTGAGGACTACATCCGCGCCCAGATCCGCGCTGCGAAAGAGTGTGGAGCCGACGGGTACCTCTTTTGGAATCCGAGCTGCGACTATGCCGCCCTGTACCGGGCCCTTGAGTAATCGGGAGAGAAGCGGAGAGAGGGAGAGAGAGGGGGACACGGAGACACGAGGACGCGTAGATTGCATTCTTACAGCGCTATTCCCAATGCAGGCCTACACCATAGTGGTGCAGTGGTATTAGAAGAAGATTGGGCGATGAACACATTAGCCTCTTTCGTACTGCCGATGGTTTTGCGATAACGAAATCCCTTTACTCCCTACTCCTTTAACCCCTAATCCCGTCTCCTGTCACCCATAATCCACCACTTTGACATCCACCGATTTGGACCCTATAATAGGCCTGTGCTTTGGGTGCTAATGTTAGAGCCAAAAGAGGGGGAGATATGATACAGGCAAAATTCAGCGTTGAAGAATCACAAACTCACTTCTTGCGCGATCATAAGAAGTACGGGTTCAAGGACAAAAGCTCGATGCTTCGAGCGGCCATCGACCATTACAAGATAGAGATTGAACTTGAACGACTAAAGCTCTCGGCTGTTACATATTCCAGTCTCTATTTAAAAGACAATGATTTAAAAGATTTAACTGAAACAGCACTTAACGGATGGCCGAAATGACCGTACTGAAAAGAGGTATGATCGTTGAGGTCAATCTTGATCCAAGTTTGGGCTCTGAAACCGGGAAGACAAGACCGTGCATAATTGTGACTAACGATGTATATAATGAGAGGGTTCCGGTCGTTCAAGTCGTTCCAATAATCGCATGGAGCCGCAAAAAAGCTCAAGTTGTAACCAATATAGAAATTCATCCCTCCAAAGGAAATGGTCTTTCCAAAAAATCTATAGCCGATTTTTTGCAGACGCGACCTATAGATCACCGCCGTAGGCTAGTTGGAATTCGTGGGGAATTATCGCTTGCGAAGCTGAAAGAAATCGATCACGCTTTGAGGGTCGTCTTTGAGCTTAATTGAGGGCTTCACCACACGAAGAGGTTAACCAATTGCCGTGCCTGATGGGTATTCTGCTACGCTCCACGACTTGTTTTCCCGTAAAGAATAATCGCTCAATCTCCCACACGTTAAATCACTCAATCTTTATCCGTTTTCCCCTATCTGGTACCATCCAGGCACTAGCTACAAGGAGGAGGCCTCTACAAATCTCCATGTTCACCCTGCAGCATAGACATAAGGAGTTGCCTGCACGTACAGGAAACCTCCTCACCGTACATGGTAGTGTGAGTACCCCGGCGTTTGTCGTTGTGGCCACACGAGCAACGGTGAAGGCGGTCGAGCCGCAGGCGCTCGTCGATATCGGTGTCCAGATCGTCATCTCAAACTCGTACCACCTGCACCTGCGTCCGGGGGAGGAGACGGTCGCTTCCTTGGGCGGGCTACATGGTTTCTCCGGCTGGCGTGGTCCGACGATGACCGATTCCGGCGGATTTCAGGTTTTCAGCCTGGGGGCAGGGAAGGAGCATGGGGTGGGGAAGGTCGCCTCGATCTTTCCCGATGAAGACCCACAGCCGCGAGCAAACCACTACCGGCAGGGGAAGTCGCTCGTGAAGCTGACCGAAGAAGGAGCCTCGTTCAAATCGATCATCGACGGATCGAAGCACTTCTTCTCCCCGGAGAACGTGATCGAACTCGAACGGAAACTCGGGGCAGATATCATCCTCGTCCTCGACGAGTGCACCTCTCCATTGCACGACTACGCCTACACCAAAGCGGCCATGGAACGGACCCATCGCTGGGCGCAGCGCGCGCTGCACGCGTTTGAGAAGACCGCTGATGACCACTCCTATCCTAATACGGAGCAGATTCTGTACGGGATCGTGCAGGGCGGTGCGTACGAAGATCTCAGAAAGGAGAGCGCGCGGGTCATTGGCGGGATGCTCTTTGGTGGGTTCGCCATCGGGGGTTCACTCGGCAAGTCGAAGGAAGAGATGCACCATGTGCTCGATTGGACGATCCCGCTGTTGCCGGATGATAAGGCGCGCCACCTGCTCGGGATTGGCGAGATTGAGGACATATTCGCCGGGGTGCGGCGAGGGGTTGACACCTTCGACTGTGCTGCTGCGACGCGCATTGCCCGCAACGGCACCGTCTTCTTGAAGAGCGAACCACGCCACCGAATCAACCTACGCAACACTCGCTTTCGCGACGACCCACGGCCAATCGACGAGACCTGCGACTGCTTCACGTGTCGCCAGCACTCGCGCGCCTACCTAAGCCACCTCTGTCGTTCGGGTGAGTTCTCCTTCTACAGGCTTGCCACGATTCACAACCTTCGTTTCCTCGTCCGGTTGATGGAGAGGATCCGCGAGGCGATCGAAAGCGATGAGCTTGACGAACTGGAAGCTGAATGGCGCACGCCTGCGTAGCGTCGCACCTTGTGTGCGACGTCTTTCCCTACGGTAGTATGGCATCCAATAGCAACACATTCTTTCGTAGCGTTGGGGCTTGTCCCCAACGTTAATTCTACGCAACAGCTTAACGTTGCACACAAGGTGCAACGCTACAAAAGGCAACCAAATCTTTTCCTCGTCCGGTTGATGGAGAGGATCCGCGAGGCGATCGAAAGCGATGGGCTTGACGAACTGGAACAAGAGTGGAGGAATTGAATGATTGAGCGATCGGAGGATTGAGAGATTGGGCAGTTAAATCACGAGACCCACGAAGGATGCCCCGCCTTGTAGGCGGGGAGGAATTCGTGGGTTTCAGATGGACTCGATGTCCATCTGAAACCTAAAGCTTGTTGGTGTTCTGAGGGGTACAGCTTACACTTAGCTCATGGCGCTGGGACGTACGAGTCATGCTGTATACGATACGGGATACCACTTAGTTTGGGCACCCAAGTACAGGTGGACGCAACGGTCGGAAATTGACCCACCCAACGGTTAGAAATTGACCCACCCCGTGGCATCAAACTCGGTAGATTGGAGTTAAGACTAATCTACCGGAGGAAGGATGTTAAGGATGGACCAAGT
>Ga0307428_1000418_pt1 | contig 28505 bp, 36 predicted proteins | sample SalMarWE160240MG_FD_202161 | JGI IMG/M metagenome (GOLD analysis project Ga0307428, IMG submission 202161) | Salt marsh sediment microbial communities from the Plum Island Ecosystem LTER, Massachusetts, United States - WE1603-240 | ecosystem: Environmental > Aquatic > Marine > Intertidal zone >...
TTCGCTGCCTGCTCTCCTTCTCCCGCCGGCATTGCATGCGCGAGTACCGGGCCGCTGACGCGTCCCGATTGAAAACCCGATAGCGTCAAACTGCGTTATTATTTTGACCCAGATCAGAAACGACCCGGGTCGCCATCTCAGCGTTACCGCCACCAGCACTGCATGCGCGGCACGATGACCGTGCCGCTAACGCGGTATTCCTTGGCCAGCCAGGAGTGGCAATAGCGCTTGGCGTTCGGGCCTGGAAAGCTTGTGCGTGGATGCACGATGATCTGCGCGCGCGTTTCGGCGTACTGCGATGCCTTGGATTGTGCAGCCGACGCGGGCACCACGGCGCCGAGGCTCAGCGCGAACACCCCCGCCAACAGGCCAAAACCGGTCGCATTGATCCGCATACGGGGCTCCCTGCCGCGCGCCACAATAATAAACCGTCACCCATCCGTCCGGTTCCGTCAATGGCTTGGCGAGCGCGCCGCCCTGCCCTAGATGATTGGTATGACAAGCCAATTCGACGACCGCCGCGCCCGGCAGGGGGCCATGCCCTCGCTCACCGATATCGAGGCGCTGGCGGCGAAGGCCTATGCGCGGCTGCCGACGCATTTCCGCGCGCTGTGCGAGGACCTGGTCATCCGGGTAGAGGAATTCCCCACGCCCGACGTGGTCGACGCCATGGGCCTCGCCAGCCGCTATGACCTGCTCGGCCTGTTCCAGGGCATCGGCCTGCCGTTCCGCTCGGACCCGGTGTCGGGCCAGATGCCCAACATGATCTGGCTCTACCGCCGGCCGATCCTCGCCTATTGGAACGACCACGCGGACAGCCTGGCGGCGATCGTGACTCATGTGCTGGTGCACGAGATCGGCCACCATTTCGGCTTCTCCGACGAGGACATGGAAGCCATCGAAGCAGCAGCGGGATAAGCAAAGGAGCAGCATGCATGAAAGTTCACGGCGCCTGCCAATGCGGCAGCATCACCATCGAAGGCGAGGTGAATCCCGAAACGGTGAGGATTTGCCATTGCACCGATTGCCAAACGAACAGCGGCGCGGCTTTTCGCTTCAACGTTCCGGTACCGGGCAACACATTCAAGATGACGGGGGAACCGGCCATCTACATCAAGACCACCGCCGAGAGCGGCCGTCCGCGCGCACAGGCCTTCTGCCCGACATGCGGCTCGCCGATTTACACAACAACAGTGGGCGAAGGCCGGCAGGAGTCCTACATGATCCGCGCCGGTATCCTCAAGGAACGCGACCAGCTGATACCCAAGCGGCAAATCTGGTTCCGCTCCGCGCAAAGCTGGGTTGGCGGCCTCGACGCGATCCCAAAGGTCGAGAAGCAAGCCTGAGCGTGCGTTCCAATCGCGCGCGACACTGGTGCGCGGGATCGGGCGGGACAACGCGAAGGAGGAAAGGCACGATGAAGATCCACGGCGCCTGCCAATGCGGTCACATCAAATTCGAAGGCGAAGCCAATCCGGACAAGGTCTGGGTTTGTCATTGTACCGACTGCCAGGCCGGCACCGGCTCGGCGTTTCGCATCAACATTCCGGTTCCCGGTGCAAACTTCCGAATGCTGTCGGGAGAGCCTACGCTTTTCATCAAGGCCACGGCGGAAAGCGGCACGCCGCGCGCGCAAGCCTTCTGCCCGAAATGCGGCTCGCCGATCTATTCGACCACCGTCGGCGAGGGCCCCAAGCCTTCCTACACCGTACGGGTCGGACTGCTGCGCGAGCGCAACCAACTCGCGCCGAAGCGGCAGAACTGGTTCCGCTCGGCGCAAAGCTGGGTGACCGGGCTTGCGTCGGTGCCGCGCAACGAAAAAGCCGCTTCGTAAGCGGCGTGAATGGCTTCCATCAGATAGTGTGGTTTGACCGCAGAGCCCCTTAGGGGGACAATCCGAATTCGCAGCCACGAGGGGACCAACGGCGATGATCGTCACGGTTTTCCGTTCCCGCCTGATGCCGGACCTGCGCGAGGAATACGTCGCGCTGGTCGACCGCATGGTTGAGCTTGCCAGCAGCATGCCGGGCTACATCTCGCACAAGGGTTTCTTCGCCGAGGACGGCGAGCGTTGCACCATCGTCGAATTCGAGTCGGAGGAAACGCAGCGCGCCTGGCGCATGCACCCGGAACATCGCGATGCGCAACGTGCGGGACGCGACATCTTTTACGAAACCTACAGCCTGCAGATTTGCGAACTCAAACGCGAGTCAAAATTCGATCGCAATGCCCGCAGCGAGGCGGCGGCGGAATAGCGCCGCCGAACGCGCATGGCAGGGGTCGCGCTCCGGCTATTGACCGGGCCAACGCAGGCTTTATGAAAAAGGCGATCCGAGTGGCCTGGAGCCAGGAACCATGGAAAAATTCACCACCCTTGAAGGCGTCGCCGCGCCCTTGAAGATGATCAATGTCGACACCGACATGATCATCCCCAAGCAATACCTGAAAACCATCAAGCGCACCGGCCTTGGCAAGGGCCTGTTCTCCGAGATGCGCTTCAAGGACGACGGCAGCGAGAACCCGGATTTCGTGCTCAACAAGCCGGCCTATCGCAACGCCAAGATCCTGGTGGCCGACGACAATTTCGGCTGCGGCTCTTCGCGCGAGCACGCGCCCTGGGCGCTGATGGATTTCGGCATTCGCGCCGTGATCTCCACCTCGTTCGGCGATATCTTCTACAACAACTGCTTCAAGAACGGCGTGCTGCCCATTCGCGTCAGCCCCGAGGACCTGGAGAAGCTGTTTGAGGACGCCGAGCGCGGCGCCAACGCGACGCTGAGCATCGATCTGGAGAAACAGGAAATCCGCGGGCCCGACGGCGGCGTCGTCAAGTTCGAGGTCGATGAGTTCCGCAAGCACTGCATGCTCAACGGCCTCGACGATATAGGGCTGACCAAGCAGAAGGCGGACAAGATCGCGAGCTACGAGGAAAAGGCCAAGGTCGCGCGGCCGTGGGCGTGATTACTTGTCCATGCAGTCGGTGAGGAATTTGACGCGGTAACGCGGGAGCGGCTTTTTTTCTTCCGCCTGTTTTTGGCAACTTGCAAGCTTCTTCTGCTCGGCGGCTCTCTTTTCGGCCGCTGCGCGAAATTCAGGCTTGACCTTCGACGGGTCCACTGTCCCGCCCTGCGCAAATGCCGCGCCGGTCGGCAGGGCGGCTGCAACAATCAGCGCTATCAGGATGCGGGTAGTCATAAATTTATTATACCGCCGCGTGATTTGAAATACTACTCCGTCGGTGGCCTATCGCGTTTCAGGCGGAACGAGAAGACGCGGCAATCGCGTCCGCGATCGCCACCGTGCGGCGCGCCATCTCGGCATGCAGGCGCTCGACCATGCGGCCGTCGATCGAGATCACGCCCTTGCCCTTGTTGTCCGGCAGGTCGAAGGCGGCAATGATCTTGCGCGCCTGCGCCACTTCCGCCGCGGACGGCGAGAACGCCTTGTTGCAGGGCGCGATCTGGTTGGGATGGATCAGGGTCTTGCCGTCGAAGCCGAGCTCGACCCCCTGCGCGCATTCCTTCGCGAAGCCGTCGCTGTCGGCGAGATCGTTGTAGACGCCGTCGAGAATGTCGACGCCGTGGATGCGCGCGGCAGCGACGCAGGTCGACAGCCAAGCCAGCATCGGCGCGCGGCCGGGCACCAGGCGCGCGCGGGTGTCCTTGGCGAGGTCGTTGGTGCCCATGACCAGCCCAGAAAGCCGAGATTCTGAATCGCGCGCTTCCGCCGCGATCGCCAGGATGTTGAAAACGGCGAGCGGCGTCTCGATCATCGCCCACACCCTGGTCTTGAGGTCGGTGCCCATATCGAGCAGGCGGCGGCCGATCTGCTCCAGCGTATCGGGGCTCGAGACTTTCGGCACCAGGATGGCGTCGGGCGCGGCATGGGCGGCGGCGGCAAGATCCTCGGCGTGCCAGGGCGTGTCGACGCCATTGACGCGGATGACCACCTCGCGGGTGCCGAAGCCGCCGGCCTTCACCGCCTCGGCGACTTGGCCGCGCGCGGCCTCCTTGGCGTCGGGGGCGACCGAATCCTCGAGGTCGAAGATGACGCCGTCGGCGGGAAGCGTCTTGGCCTTCTCCAGCGCACGGGCATTGGAGCCCGGCATGTAGAGCACGCTGCGGCGCGGGCGGGTGGTCATGGCGGCAACTTTATCGACCGCCGCAAACGGTTCAAGGCGTGTCGATCGCGAACCGCGGATCCTTGATGATGCGATAAAGTTGGAAGCGGTCGCCGTCCATGACGAGCTTCAGCCGTTCCGGATCGGGGTTGGACGCTTCATCCTCGGTGAACAAGACATAAAGATAGTCGAATTTGGTCCAATTCAGCCAGAACGCCGGCATGTAAGACTGCGGGTGATCGGCCGCGACGATGAGCTGCGAGACCGAGGGCGGTACGCCGTCCTTGATGTGGGCAAAGTCGCGATATTCGGGCCGCACGTGCATGACCTGCTTGCCGGCGACCGTGAAGGCGGTGGTGACCAGCGCTGAGCGCTCGATCATGGCAATGCAGGCGGCGTGCATCAGACCGAGGTCGAGCACATCTTCGCCGAACGAGGAGCGGTCGGCATAGGCCACGAACACTTTCGAACCCGGCACGATGCGGCGCACCGAGGAGCGCATCTCGCTGGTCGAATCCGACAGCTGCGACCAGGTGTAATCAATCTCGATCAGCCGGCCGGCGATCAGCACCATGAGAATGATCAGGGCGGCGCGGCGCACCAGCCGGCGGCGCAATTCCAGGTCACCGCAAGCAAACAACATGAACACGACGCCGAGCGGCACCCGCTGATCGGTCATGAAAGTGTCGAACATTATCCGCGGCAGCGCGAAATAGACTGCGCCGCCGACCACGATCAGCACAAACACTAGCGGATGGAAGCACAGGACCCGATGGCGGATTGCCCATACCAAGCTCGCGACCATCACCGCCATCAGCGCGAAGGCGGCGAAGTCGGAATAATTGACAATCACATAGGTCAGCCCGTCGATCTTGCCGCGCTGGTCCCAGTAGACCGCCGACATCAGCTGCATGGTCGGGCTGGCAAGGAGCAGCGGCGCCGCGGCCAGGAACGGCAGCCCACTGGCGACGAAATCGACAATGCGGCCCGGCCACGGTTCGACCTGGCGTTCCCACAGGCGCCACAGCTCGAACGAGAGCACGCCGATGCCGTAAATGCCGAGCGCCGACAAGTGGCAGAAGAACAGCACCAGCACGCTTGCCGTCGACAACGCGAAACGGATCGGCCAGACGCGCTCGCGCACGGCGATCCAGCCGGCCAGCGCCCACAAGGCGACGCCAATGCCGAAAATGTAATTCATCAGCCCGACCAGGAAGACGTAGTTATAGAGTAGTGGAATGGCGAACAGCGGCATCACCGACCAGCGCCCGACTAGCACGCGATTCAATGCCACCGTTCCGGAGACGATGATCGCAAACATGCCGACCATGAATACCTGTCCGGCGAGATAGATCTTCATGACGTGCGCCAACAACGGCACAATCAGATCCATGGTCAGGTTGGGGATGACCTGCCAATCGAGCTCATAGAAATTCGCCAGTTGCGGGCTCTTCGACAGCGTCGCGATCACATGCATGCGCGCCAGGTGATTAACGTAGTCCGACAACGGCGGCAGCGGATGCGTCCAGATCGGGACCGAGATCAGCAGCGTGAACACGACGCCAAGCACGGCGATCTGAAGCCCCGAGAATCCGACGCTACGGAATCGCGGGACCGACTGCTCTTGAATAAGCGGTTTGTCCGGAGACAACATGTGCTGAATCGATCCTCGAATATGGACCGTCGATTGCACATGAACAAGCGATAACTGCTGGGCCTTTTTGCGATTGCAAGGGGGCGAGGCGCAATGCGGCTGGGCGCAAGGATTCATGAAATTCGTACTTTCCCTTAACAAGTGTGGCTGCGATGTGGCTGGCCGGGGTTGACGGCTGCGGCGGCGGATGGATTGCCGCTTTCGTGCGCCCGACCGGAGCTGAAGGCGCGCTGGCGGTGTTCGCCCGCTTCGCCGACGTGCTGGCGGCGCCGCAGGCGCCCGCGATAGTTACGGTCGACATTCCGATTGGGCTGCCGGAGCGCGCCGGCCATGGCGGCCGCGCGGCTGAAAACGCGGTGCGGCCCCTTCTCGGCGCGCGGCAATCGTCGGTATTCTCGGTTCCGTCGCGGGCCGCGATCGAGGCGGCGAACTATGCCGCCGCCTGCGCCGCAGCGCTGGCGACGTCCGAGCCGCCGCGCAAGGTATCGAAACAATTGTTCAACATCGCGCCCAAGATCCGCGAGGTGGACACGGTGCTGCGCGCCGATCAGGCAGCCGCAGCACGCGTCTATGAAGTGCACCCGGAGCTGGCGTTCTGGCGGCTCAACGGCGAGAAGGCTCTGAACGAGCCGAAGAAGGTCAAGAGCCGGCCTTATGCGCCCGGCCTCGCTTTGCGCCGGAAACTCTTGCGCGTCGCTGGCCTGCCGGCCGAACTGGTCGCGGCGCGACCGCCCAAAGGCGCGGCGGCCGACGATCTGCTCGACGCGCTAGCGTGCGCGGCCATCGCACGGCGCATTCACGCCGGCAGCGCGCGGCCGTTCCCCGACCCGCCGTCGCGTGATGCTTACGGATTGCCAATGGCGATCTGGGCGTGAATAGGAAGCGGGCACCGAATGGAGCACCGGACGATGGAATTCCCGCAACGCCTGATTGACGGCTACGGCAGCTTTCTGAGCGAGCGGCTGCCGCACGAGCAGAGCCGCTTTCGCGCGCTGGCGGAAACCGGGCAGCACCCGGAGATCATGGTGATCGGCTGTTCCGACTCGCGCGTGTCGCCGGAGGTGATATTCGACGCGCGGCCGGGCGAATTGTTCGTGGCGCGCAACGTCGCCAACCTGGTGCCGCCCTATACGCCGGACGGCGCGACACGCGCGGTTTCCGCCGCGCTTGAATTCGCCGTCCAAGCGTTGAAGGTGAAGCACATTGTCGTGCTCGGTCACGCCCAGTGCGGCGGCATTCGCGTTTACGCAGAAAATGCGGCGCCGCTGTCGCCGGGTGATTTCATCGGCCACTGGATGGCGCTAATTGCGCCGGCAGCTAAGGCGGTCGGGCCGCGCGGCGACCTGCCGCTGACGGACTATCTGACCAAGCTCGAGCAGGCGTCAATCGTCCAGACGCTCGACAATCTGATGACGTTTCCCTGCGTAAAGATTTTGGCCGACCGAGGCAGGCTCAGCTTGCACGCGGCTTATTTCGGCGTGGCCAGCGGCGAGTTGTCGGTGCAGGACCGGGCGAGCGGGGAATTCCGGCGCATAGCAGCGGAGCAGCACGCCAAGGCATTTCAGGGACCGCGGTTTTGAAGGCTACGCCGCCTTCTTCTTGGCCTGGATCAGCTTGCGGTTGATCAACAGCTCGGCGATCTGCACTGTGTTGAGGGCTGCACCCTTGCGCAGATTGTCGGAGACCACCCAAAGCACCAGACCGCTATCGACGGTCGGATCGGTGCGAATGCGGCTGATGTAAGTCGCGTCCTCGCCCACCGATTCATACGGCGTGACGTAGCCGCCGGCCTCGCGCTTGTCGATCACGAGGCAGCCCGGCGCCTTGCGCAAAATCTCGCGCGCCTCGTCGGCCGAGAGCGGGTTCTCGAACTCGACATTAACCGCCTCGGAATGGCCGACGAAGACCGGCACGCGCACGCAGGTCGCCGTGAGCTTGATTTTGGGATCGAGAATCTTCTTGGTCTCCATCATCATCTTCCACTCTTCCTTGGTGGAACCGTCTTCCATGAAGACATCGATGTGCGGGATGACGTTGAAGGCGATCCGCTTGGGAAACTTCTTCGGCTCGATCTCGTCGACGGTGAACACGGCCTTGGTCTGCGAGAACAGCTCGTCCATGGCGTCCTTGCCCGCACCCGACACCGACTGATAGGTCGCCACCACCACGCGCTTGATCCGGGCCGCGTCATGCAGCGGCTTGAGCGCGACCACCAATTGCGCAGTCGAGCAGTTCGGATTGGCGATGATGTTCTTCTTGGCAAAGCCGGCGACGGCATCGGCGTTCACTTCCGGCACCACCAGCGGCACGTCCGGGTCCATGCGCCAGGCGGATGAATTGTCGATCACCACCGCGCCCACCGCGGCGATCTTGGGCGACCATTCCTTCGACACGGCGCCGCCGGCCGACATCAGGCAAATATCGACGTCGGAGAAGTCGTAATGATCGAGCGCCTTCACCTTCAGGGTCTTGTCGCCGAATGAGCATTCGGTCCCCAAGCTCTTGCGCGAGGCGAGCGCCACCACCTCGTCGGCGGGGAACTCCCGCTCGGCCAGGATGTCGAGCATTTCGCGCCCGACATTGCCGGTGGCACCCACCACGGCGACTTTGTAACCCATTGTTAACGCTCCGAAACTTTTGCCACCCTGATTGTACCACAGGGCAACCGGATTGGAGGGCTTCTAGGCGAGAACTGGCTCCAAGACAACGGGAGGCTACAGGAGAGAAGAGGGCATGCATCCAGCCCTGCGTTCCTGGCGCGAGGAACTGTCCGACGCAATTGTGCGCTGGCTCGCCTATCTATGTGGGGTCGCGGTGCTTTCCATCGCCGCGGCGCATGTCTTTCAATCGCGACCGACGAGCCACGCGAGCTACCGGGTGCAGCAGCCGGATTGGGTCGAAATCGAAAAGCCGTTCCCGGCTTTCGCGCTCGCCATTCCGGAAGCCGCCGATGCGCCCGCGCGCTACGCCATCCGGCGCAGCCGCCAAGGCGGCGGCCGCAAGGATATCCTCACATTGGGCGATACGAATAGCGCCGATCCCTATCTCCAGGTCGAGATTTACCGCGCCGGCGACGAGATCGCACGCTTCCCGGCGCCGACTGCGACCATTGCCGCCGATGCCGCTGCGCTCGGGCCGGTGGACATGCAGCTATCGGCCACGCCACTCACCAGCAAATTCGGGCCGCTCTCGATCGTCACCTTCACAACCTCGAAAGGCGTTGCCCGTCATTGCCTCGGCTTTGCGCGCGTCTATGACGATCCCATGCTGCAACTGTCCGGCCGGTTCTGCCGCGGCGGTGTATTCGTTGAACGTTCGACCCTAGCCTGCGCCCTCGACCGGCTGACTTTGCTGTCCGCCGGGAGCGAGCCGAAGACCGGCGCGCTGTTTGCTAAGGCCGAATTGCGTCGCAGCTTCTGCGGCCAACGCGATCCGATCATCGCCTCGACGCCGAGATACAAGCTGCTGTGGAAGGCGCTGGCGACGCGGCCCAAGCCAAGGCGTATCGGCCGCTAGCCCCGGGACGATTGACCCCGCCTGTCGCCTAAAAGGCACACGAATGCGGCGCCGGCCCCGTCGTGCGGCCATTCTAGGGGTTAGTCCTGGACAATTGCCCCCGATCAGGCCCTATTGCGGCGAACCGAACCGGCGTAGACTGCATTGCGGCGAAAGGTCCGCTGGGCAGAGGACATCATGCGTTTGAAGCATCTTGCGGTTGCGTTTGCTTTTGCCGCGGCTCTGGGCCTGCTGGCCGCTCCGGCCAATGCCGCGCCACAGAAAAAGCGCGTGTATTACAACCGCGACCACACCGTGGTGGTCAGCCGCGATGAGAACGGGCGCACGCGCACCCGCATCATAATTCAAAAGCGGTCCTATCTCGACCCCGGCACCGAACCGCTGCCAAGCGAGCGCAACGTACTCGACTATGTCGATACACCGAGCCAGCGGGCTTCGAGCGTGCTCGACAACACGGTATTCGGCGACCGCGGCACGCTGCCGGGGCCGTTCACGCTGCCGAGCCGGCACAATCCCTGGCTACAATTCTAGGCGGCCAGCGTTTCCAGTTCGGCCAAGATCGCCGAGCCCATCTCCTGAGTTGAGACCACTTTCGTCCCCTCCGACTTGATGTCGGCGGTGCGCAAGCCTTTGGCGAGCATCGCCGCAATCGCTTGCTCGATCATGTCGGCTTCTTTTCCGAGATTGAACGAGTAGCGCAGCGCCATGCCGAACGAGGCGATCATGGCGATCGGATTGGCAATGCCTTTGCCGGCGATGTCGGGCGCCGAGCCGTGCACCGGCTCGTACAGCGCCTTGCGCTTCTTGGTCCTGGGATCGGCCTCGCCGAGCGAAGCCGACGGCAGCATGCCGAGCGAGCCGGTCAAGGTGGCGGCGATGTCGGACAGCATGTCACCGAACAGATTGTCGGTGACGATGACGTCGAACTGTTTGGGCCAGCGCACCAGCTGCATGCCGCCGGCGTCGGCCAGCATATGCTCGAGTTGCACGTCCTTGAACTCACGGTCGTGCAGCGCCGTCATCACCTCGTTCCACAACACGCCCGACTTCATGACGTTGCGCTTCTCCATGGAGGTGACCTTGTTGCGCCGCTTGCGGGCGAGTTCGAAGCCCACCCGCCCGATACGTTCAATCTCGTAAGTGTCGTAGACCTGGGTGTCGATGGCGCGCTTCTGGCCGTTGCCGAGATCGGTGATGGTCTTGGGCTCGCCGAAATAGACGCCACCGGTCAATTCGCGCAGGATGATGATATCGAGGCCCTCGACCACCTCACGCTTGAGCGAGGAGGAATCGGCGAGCGCCGGATAGACGATGGCCGGCCGTAAATTGGCGTAGAGATCGAGGTCCTTGCGCAAGCGCAGCAGGCCGGCCTCGGGGCGCACGTCGTAACCGACCTTGTCCCATTTCGGCCCGCCCACCGCGCCGAAGATGGCGGCGTCGGCGGTCTTGGCCTTCTCCACCGTCTCGTCGGTGATGGCGACCCCATGGGCGTCGTAGCAGCAACCGCCGACCAGGGATTCCTCGGTCTTGAACTTGTCGGGACCCTTCTCGTTGAAGAAGTCGATGACGCGTTTGACTTGCGCCATCACTTCCGGGCCGATGCCGTCGCCGGGAAGCAGCAGGAGATTGTGGATGGCCATAGACGCCTCGCATTACGGAACCGCGCCGATTGCTAGACGGCCCCGCCATGCTTGGCAAGGCATCACGTCCGGCTTGCCGCGGCCGCGAAGGGCCGCGATAATTTCGCGATGAATGACGCATTGCGCCGGCTCAAGGTCGAGGTCATCACCGCCGCCGACATAACGACGCTCTCCAGGCCGGGCGTGACGTCGCAGCAGCTCGTGTGGCCAGGCAATTCACCGGAGGCGCGGATGACCGTAACGCGGGTCACCGTGGCGCCCGGCAGCGAACAGCCGCGGCACGCGCATGCGGACGCCGAACAGGTCTGGATCATCGAGCAGGGCCGCGCCGACTTATTGCTGGCCGGCGACGGCAACCGCCCCATTCAGGCCGGAGAAGTCGTGCATACGCCGGCGGGCGAAGTGCACGGGCTTCGAAATAGCGGCGCCGAGCCGTTCATCTATCTGGCAATCACCACACCGCCGGTCGATTTCCGGCCGGCTTATGAAACCGTGCGATGAGCGGAGGCGCTAAAGCCCGCTGAACCAGTTGTAGCCCCGGTTCTCCCAGTAGTCGCCGGGTCCGCGGATGCAGGCCCGGCAACGAGCCGTATTTACTTCTTCATGCCGCTGTCCTTGGACATCGATGTATCCTCCTTCTTCATCGTGTCCTCTTTCTTCATGCCGTCGTCTTTGGACATCGACGTATCCTTATTCATCGTGTCCTCTTTCTTCATATCGCCGCTTTTCTTCATGTCGTCGGCGGCATAGGCAGCCGGCGCCAGGGCGACGCCGGCGGCGATCGCGGTCGACAGAATTGCGGAAAGCAGGATGTTCTTCTTCATTTTGGTCCTCCAGAGGATTGGCATTTGCGTCCCACCGGCTAACACAGCATCCGAACACGTCCTCATCAGTTTCCCGTTGCCCGAACCTAGCGTTCGGCTCACGGTTTTGTGAGAATGGTGGCGCCGAAAAAACCGGAGCAAGGAGCCTATTTTGTGAGCAATCCGTCCGCGCCGAAGACCAATCCGGGCAATTTTTTCGAGGACTTCCGCCTCGGCCAGGAAATTCGCCATGCCACGCCGCGCACCGTCACCAGCGGTGATGTGGCGGTATATCAAGGCCTGTTCGGGCCGCGCTTTGCGGTACAGTCCTCCGATGCCTTCGCCAGGGCAATCGGCTATCCACGCTCGCCGCTCGACGACCTTTTGGTGTTTCACGTGGTGTTCGGCAAGACCGTGCCTGACATCTCGCTCAACGCGGTGGCCAATCTCGGCTATGCCGATTGCCGCTTCTTGAAGCCGGTCTATCCGGGCGCCACGCTCAACGCGGTGTCGGAGGTAATCGGCTTGCGAGAAAATGCCAACCGCAAGACCGGCATCGTCTATGTGCGCTCGCGCGGCTTCGATCAGGACGGCGAAATCGTGCTCGACTATGCGCGCTGGGTGATGGTGCGCAAACGGGACGAGACGGCGCCCGCCCCGCCGGAAAAAATCCCCGAACTGCCGAAGGCCGTGGAGCCGACCCGGCTCGGCGCGGCCTGTCCGACAATCAATGCGGCGGCCTACGACACCGTGTTGGCCGGCAGTCCGCACCGCTTCGGCGACTACCAGGTTGGCGAGAAAATCGATCACGTCGACGGCATTACCGTGGAAGAAGCCGAGCACATGATCGCCACGCGGCTCTACCAGAACACGGCGCGCATCCATTTCAACCAGTTCGCCGAGAGCAAAGGCCGCTTCGGCCGCCGCCTGATCTATGGCGGCCACGCCATCTCGCTGGCGCGCGCGCGCTCGTTCAACGGGCTCGGCAATGCTTTCCAGGTGGCGGCGATCAATGGCGGCCGCCATGTGGCGCCGCTGTTTGCTGGGCTTACGGTGTTCGCGTGGAGCGAGGTGCTGGCCATGGCCGAATTGCCCGGCCGCATGGACGTCGGGGCCTTGCGGCTGCGCACCATCGCCACCAAGGATCGGCCTTGCCTGGACTTTCCACTCAAGGTTCACGCCCGGGCCGGCCAAAGGCCGGACCCGGGTGATGGCGACGATTACGACCCGGCGGTGATCCTCGATCTGGATTATTGGGTGCTGATGCCGCGGTAAGCACGCCATGTCCGAATATTGCGAACAATGGGCATTCACGCGCGTGAAATGCGCAGGAGCTGTTGACCTGCGTACGCTGACCGCTTTTAAAGGCGACGCAACATGTCGCGACATTTCACAGACATTGCCACGCGCACCGTTTTGCTGACGGTCATCGCCATGCTGGCGTTCGCAGCCAATTCATTGCTGTGCCGACTAGCGTTGGGACAGAGACTTATCGATGCGGCGACCTTCACAACCGTCAGGGTGATCTCCGGCGCGGCAACGTTGTACTTGATCGTGCTGCTTCGTCGGCGACCTCGCGACCGCAGCACCGCCGATTGGCGATCTGCGCTCATGCTGTTTTCCTACATGGCATTTTTTTCTTTCGCGTATCTCTCGCTCAGCGCGGGCACTGGCGCGTTGGTGCTGTTCGGCGCGGTTCAGCTCACGATGTTTATTGTCGCGCTGTACGACGGCGAATACTTCTCGCCATTGTCGTGGGCCGGGCTCACCGCGGCCATTCTCGGACTGATCTACTTGGTGTCACCGGGCCTGGCCGCGCCCGACCCCGTGGGTGCCGTCCTCATGGCGATCGCCGGGATCGCATGGGGATTCTATTCGTTGCTAGGCAGGGGCGCGACCGACCCGCTGGAAGCGACGGCCAGAAACTTCATTTACTCGGTGCCGCTTGTGATCATCGTCAGCTTGCTCTTTTTGGGCGAATTTAAGAGCACTCCGAACGGTCTGGCTTTGGCGGTAGCGTCCGGAGCAATCGCGTCCGGCTGCGGCTATGTCATTTGGTATGCGGCGCTTGCCGGGCTGACCGGTACGCGTGCAGCGACCGTTCAACTCACTGTGCCGATGCTTGCCGCCTTCGGCGGAGTCCTCATGCTCTCCGAGCAGATTTCGTTGCGTTTATTGATAGCCTCCGCCGCAACGTTGGGCGGCGTCGCCATCGTGGTGGCACAGCGTGCAGCAAACGCGTCTCGAACATGATTGACGCAAGCTGTCCCTGCTCCTGAAATATACTTGACCATTGTTGAGGGCTTACTTCCGAACTACTGTTGCCCTACACACTCGCCCGCAAATGATCGACGAGCTGCCGCGCGTAGGGCGGCAGCGCCTCGATGTCGCGCACGCAGATGGTCAATTCGCGCAGCGCCCACGGGTCGGTCAGGCGTACGTCACTGATCGCCATGTTGTCAGCGATGCGCTGCACCGTGGTCTCCGGCACGATGCCGACGCCGACATTGCACTCGACCAGGCGGCAGATGGCATCAAAACTGCGCAGCTGCACGCGCAAGCGCAAGGGCCGCCCGATGCGGCTTGCCTTGTCGGCGAGGAAGCGCTGGATCGCGCTGGCGCGGTCGAGCCCGACCATGTCGTAATCGAGCACTTCGGCAAAGCCGATGCGCGCGCGGCCGGCGAGTGAATGATCGCGCGCCACTACCAGCACGAAACGATCACTCCGGAACGGAAACGTTTGCAAACCCCCATAGTCGACGGTGCCGGCAACAATGCCTATGTCGCCGGTGCCATCGGCGATCAGGCCGACAATTTCGTCGCTCAGGCGCTCCTCGAGGTCGACGCTGATATCGGGATAGGCGGTGAGGAACGAGCTCAGCGTTTCGGGCAGGAATTCGGTGAGCGCATTGGTGTTGGAGAGCACCCGCACCTGGCCGGCGAGACCGCGCGCGTAGGGGCTCAGGTCCTCCTGCAGGCGCTCGCTTTGCGCCAGGATGGTACGCGCGTGCTGGAGCAGGGTGCGGCCGGCTTGGGTCGGGGTCACGCCCTGGCGGCCGCGCACCAGCAGTTCGGCGCCGAGTGCAACCTCCATCTTGCGGATGCGGGTTGAAGCGGCAGCCAGCGCCAAGTTCGAGCGCGCCGCCCCATGGGTGATGCTGCCCGCCTCGATGATATGGCGGAACAGGTTGAGGTCAGTGAAATCAAAGCGCATCGGATCGACGGCCTTCTTATTTGGCGAAGGCAGGCTACACAAAACACATATTGCATCGCATTATCTTCAGGTTCAAGCTTCGCGTTTGTTGAAGGTTTCCGGCTGTGCCCGTCGGGGTGATGCGCGGGCCTTTCCGCCATCCGGCGCATGGAGACTATCGACCCACGACCTATGACGCAGAAGCTTCGGTGTTCGCCGAAGGGTGTGTTGCGGGAGTTGGGAGTAGTTGGTTAGGACCGCACGCGATCATCGCGGCAGTTTGTGGGCGTTCTGGAGAATGACGATGGCCAAGCTGGAAGCGGGAACGACCACAAGCGCGCGACGAGCGCGGCCGGTGTCGCCGCACCTGCAAGTCTACAAGATGATGCTGACTTTCGTCATGTCAGGCTTCCATCGCGTGACCGGCATGGTGCTGTATTTTGGCATATTGCTGCTCGTCTGGTGGCTGATCGCGGCGGCTTCGGGCCCCAACGCTTACACTTATTTCGAATGGTGCATGGGCACGTTGATTGGGCGGCTGGTGCTGTTCGGTTACACCTGGGCGTTGCTGCATCACACGCTCGGCGGCGTCCGCCATCTGATCTGGGACACCATCCACGGCTTTGAGCCAGCCGAGCGCGAAATGCTGGCGCTGGCAACCATCGTCGGATCCGTCTCGCTTACCCTCGTCGTCTGGGTGATCGGCTATCTCGCCATGGGAGGCCCGCGATGAAGGAACCTCCGATGCGCACGCCGATGCGCCGCGTCCGCGGTTTGGGCGCCGGCCATTCCGGCACGGGCGATTTCTGGCATCAGCGCGTGACGTCGGTCGCCGGCATTCCGCTCACTTTCGCGCTGTTCGTCATCGTGATCGCGCTGCTCGGGCGCAGTCACGCCGCGGTTGTGCAGATTCTCGGCTCGCCGATCGTCGCCATCATCATGCTGCTGTTCATCCTCAATATCGCCTATCACATGTGGATCGGCATGAAGGAGATCATCATCGACTATGTGCACGAGGATAAGCTGAAGCTGCTGAGCTTGATGGCGAACACGTTCTTCGCTTTCGCGGTCGGCTTTGCCTCCGCTTTCGCTATCCTCAAACTATCGTTCGGGGTCTAGCGGATGGCGGCAAATGGACAAGGAAGCGGCGCGCCGGCGGTCACCGGCCGCGCCTATCCGATCGAGGATCACAGTTGCGACGTCGTGGTGATCGGCGCCGGCGGCGCCGGCTTGCGCGCCGTCGTCGGCTGCAGCGAAGCCGGCCTGCGCACCGCCTGCATCACCAAGGTGTTCCCGACGCGCTCGCATACCGTTTCGGCGCAGGGTGGCATCGCCGCCGCGCTCGGCAATATGGGCGAGGATGACTGGCGCTGGCATATGTACGACACCGTCAAGGGCGCCGATTGGCTCGGCGACCAGGACGCCATCGAATATCTCTGCCGCAACGCGCCGTCTGCGGTCTACGAACTCGAGCACTGGGGCCTGCCGTTCTCGCGCCGCGAGGATGGCCGCATCTATCAGCGCCCGTTCGGCGGCATGACCACCCATTTTGGCAAGGGCACTGCGCAGCGAACCTGCGCCGCCGCCGACCGCACCGGCCACGCCATGCTGCACACCATGTATGGCCAGGCGCTGCGCCATGCCGCCGAATTCTATGTCGAATATTTCGCAATCGATCTGATCATGGACGACGAGGGCCGCTGCCGCGGCGTGGTGGCGCTCAATCTCGACGACGGCAGCATTCATCGCTTCAGCGCCAACATGGTGATGATCGCCACCGGCGGCTATGGCCGCATCTATTTCACCTGCACCGGCGCCCACACCCAGACCGGCGACGGCAACGGCATGGTGCTGCGCGCCAGGCTGCCCTTACAGGACATGGAGTTCGTGCAGTTCCATCCCACCGGCATCTATGGCGCCGGCTGCCTGATCACCGAAGGGTCGCGCGGCGAAGGCGGCTACCTGGTCAACTCGGAAGGCGAGCGCTTCATGGAGCGCTACGCGCCGTCGGCCAAGGATCTCGCGTCGCGCGACGTGGTGTCGCGCGCCATGACCATCGAGGTTCGCGAAGGACGCGGGGTCGGCAAGGACAAAGACCACATCTATCTGCACCTCGATCATCTCGATCCCACGGTGCTGCATGAACGGTTGCCGGGCATCGCGGATCTGGCGCGCATCTTTTCCGGCGTCAATATTTCGCGCGAGCCGATCCCGGTGCTGCCGACCGTGCACTACAACATGGGCGGCGTTGCAACGAACTATCACGGCGAGGCGTTGACCAAGAAGAACGGCAACGCCGACACCGTCATCCACGGCCTGATGGCGCTGGGCGAAGCCGCCTGCGTTTCGGTGCATGGCGCCAACCGGCTCGGCTCGAATTCGCTGATCGACCTGGTGGTGTTCGGCCGCGCCGCCGCCCATCGCTGCGCCGAACTGCTCACGCCCGGCGACAGCCAGCCGGAGCTGCCGAAAAATTCCGCCGATCGCGCGCTCGCACGCCTCGACAAGCTCCGATTCGCTTCGGGCGGCACTCCGACCGCGGAGCTGCGGCTCAAGATGCAAAAGGTGATGCAGGAAGATTGCGCGGTGTTCCGCACCGGCGAAGTGCTGGAACAGGGCCACAAGCGTATTCATGAGGTCTATGCCGGCATGGCCGACCTGCGCGTCACCGACCGCTCGCTGATCTGGAATTCCGATCTGATCGAGACGCTTGAGCTCGAAAACCTGATGGCGCAGGCGGTGGTCACCATGGATTCGGCCAAGAACCGCACCGAAAGCCGCGGGGCTCACGCGCGCGAGGACTATCCCGAGCGCGACGACAAGGACTGGTTGAAGCACACACTGGCGTGGATGGACGACAAGGGCGCGGTGAAGATCGATTACCGCCCTGTGCACACCTACACGCTCACCAACGACATCGCCTATATCGAGCCGAAGGCCCGCGTCTACTGATACGGCGCATTGAACGGACTGCCGCCATGGTCGAATTCACGCTGCCGAGAAACTCCAAGATCACGCAAGGGCGGACCTGGCCGCGCACGCCGCATGCGACGCACGTGACAGAGTTTCGCGTCTACCGCTGGTCGCCGGACGACGGCGTCAACCCGCGCGTCGACACTTACTATATCGACCGCGACGATTGCGGGCCGATGGTTCTCGACGCGCTGATTTGGATTAAGAACAAGATCGATCCGACGCTTACCTTCCGCCGCTCCTGCCGCGAGGGCGTGTGCGGCTCCTGCGCCATGAACATCGACGGCACCAATACGCTGGCCTGCACCAAGGCGATCGACGAGGCGCGGGCGCCGGTGCGCGTCTACCCGCTGCCGCACCAGCCGGTGGTCAAAGATCTGGTGCCGGACATGAGCAATTTCTACGCGCAATATGCCTCGATCGAGCCGTGGCTCAAGACGGTGACGCCGACGCCGGCAAAGGAGTGGAAGCAAAGCCACGAGGACCGGGTCAAGCTCGACGGCATGTACGAATGCATCCTGTGTGCGTGCTGCTCGACCTCGTGCCCGAGTTACTGGTGGAATTCCGACCGTTACCTCGGTCCGGCGGTGCTGTTGCAGGCCAACCGCTGGGTTACCGACAGCCGCGATGAGGCCACCGGCGAGCGGCTCGACAATCTCGAGGACCCGTTCCGGCTGTTCCGCTGCCACACCATCCTGAACTGCTCGAAGGCCTGCCCGAAAGGGCTAAACCCCGCGAAAGAAATCGCCAAGCTGAAAAAGGCGATGGTGAACCGGCAGCTTTGAGAGCCTCGAGTCCCGGCGCAGCGCGGCATGATATGACGCACTGCGGACCCGGTTGTGCAATCCGGTGTTGCACCGCGAATCCCCATCGAGTTGTTATTCCTGCGTAAATCGAACAGGTCCGCCATACGGCTGCCTAATTCGATCCATGTGCTGCCGCTTTCGCAACGCATGTTTTGGCCCCGAACGGCGTTAAATTAGAATAAAGCGCAGAAAGGATTCCGCATGAAGCTCAAGATATTCCTCTTGCTCTGTGTCCTCGCGCCTGTCGCGCTCGCAAGCCAGCATGCCACCGCGGCCGAACGCGCCGCCGGCATCGTCGTGGCGCAGCAGCAGCCCGACGCGAACGCGACGGTGGAGGAGAAGAAAAAGAAAAAAGGCCGCGCCAAGCAGAAAAAAGCGCCGGCCGCCAAGAAAGGCCAAGCAAAGCCCGCGGCAAACCAGGGCGGCAATAATAAGGACGTCCAGAAAAAAGTCGCGCAGCCTCCCGCTCAGCAGCAGAAACCGAAGAATGCGCTGCCGGCCGCCAAGACCACGGCCGAACCACAGTTCAAGCAACAGCCCACTCAGAATCAAAAATCGAACGCCCAGCGCCTGCGCGACAAGGCTAATCAGAAGCAGGGCCACAAAAAATTCGGCCAGCCCGCCGCGCAGCAGCAGTCGCCGCAGCCACCGGCCGCCAAGCAACCGGCGGTCACTCAACAGCCGGCAGTCACCCAGCAGCCGGCCATCACGAACAAGGCCAAGCAAGGCGCGCCCACGCTGCCCCAGAAAACTTTGCCGGCGGCTACCACATCAAAAAACAAGCAGATGCAACAGCTGCGCGGCGAGCGCAAGGAAACGCACGAGGGCAACCGCGCGGTGATCCGCGAGCAGAATCGCACGATTATCCGCGAGAACGGGCGCGCGCTCATCCGCCATGACGACAGCGACCGTTTTAAGCGCGGTGCCAAATCTGTCCATGTAGAGCACCGCGGCGGACACCGCGTCACCGTAATCGTGCGCCCGGACGGCACGCGCATCATCACGGTCTGGAGCAGCGACGGACGCATCCTGCGGCGCTCGCGCCAGGCGCCCGGCGGCCGCGAGATCGTGCTCTACGACAATCGCGAGCGCGGGCGGCACCGCGACTTTGACTTCGTCGTCCGTCTGGGCCCGTTTGCCCTCCATATTCCGCGCGACCGCTACGTCATCGACGCCGACCGCGCCGACCGCGCGCTGCTCTACGACACGCTGATCGCCGGCCCGCTGGTGCCCATCGCGCGTCCCTACACACTCGATGAGGTCCGCTACAGCTATGACTTGCGCGACCGGATGCGGCGCATCGATCTCGATACGATCAATTTCGAGACCGGTTCCTGGGAGGTCACCCCTTACGAGGCGCGGCGTCTCGAACCGATCGCGGAAGCGATGCGGCGCGCAATCAGGCGCAACCCTTACGAGGTTTTCCTCATCGAGGGCCATAGCGACGCGGTCGGCCCGCCGATCGACAACCTGTCGCTGTCCGACCGCCGCGCCGAGGCCGTCGCCGAGATCCTGACCGAGGAATTCGGTATCCCGCCGGAAAATCTGGTCACGCAAGGCTACGGCGAGGAATATCTTAAGGTACCGACACAGGGGGCCGACCGGCGCAACCGGCGCGTCACCGTGCGGCGCATCACGCCGCTGCTGCGCGGACGCAGCTGACCGCCTGCCGAAGCGCAGCGCCACCCTGGATCGCAGGCGCGCGCGGGGCTAACCTCGCGGCATGGAGGAGGCGGCACTCAGTTTTGAAGGCGTCACCCTGTCACCGCAGAAGGAGGTCGTGCGCACCTTCTACAAAGAAATGTGGGACCACGCCGACAAGAGCCTGATCCCGCAAATCTTCCATGATGGCTTCACCTTCCGCGGCTCGCTCGGCCCGACGCTCACCGGGCACGACGAGTTCGCCGGCTATGTCGATTGGGTCACAGGCGCGCTCGGTCAATACACCACTGATATCCTGGCGCTGATCGAGGAAGGCAATCGCGTCAGCGGCAAGATGCGTTTCCACGGCATCCACCGCAAGGAGTTGTTCGGCGTGGCGCCCACCGGCCGCCACGTCTGGTGGACCGGCATGCCGATCTTCACTTTCGAGGGGCCTAAGGTGCGCGACCTCTACGTGCTCGGCGACATCCACGGCCTGATCGGCCGGCTAAAGGGTTGAGTTGCGGCCGCTGGTGCCGGAGCACAAGGTGAGCCGAGCCGAGCCCGATTCCGCAGCGATCAGCCAAAACAGCTTCTAAATCGAATCGCGGCCAGCTCCAGCCATAGACGCCTGGGCAGCTACCTGCACCCCTTGCCGATACAGAACTTGTCGAGCTCCGGGAACGGCTTGTAGGCGGCGTTGCCGCACTGGTCCTGGCTCGCCTGGACGAGCTGGGTGAGATGGCCGCCGTAGAAATAACCGATGCGTACCGCATTGCCGATTTCACCGGGGCTGACGCCGTGCGCCGTGTAGCGGACGCAGGCGGTATAGCGCTGTGAATTGTCGGCCGGCCGCACAACGGGTTCGGAAATAAAGGCACCGCTCACGCGGATCGTATCGTTATCCTTGAACAGGTTTTGCAGCGTCGTAATGATTTCGTGCCGATAATCGGTGGGAAACAGATTGGGATTTTCCCGCTCGCCGTCCGACGAACAAGCCGCCAGCGCGATGGCAAGGGTCGACATCAAACACAGGCTCGCCGCGCGTCTGCCCATCGGACGCCTCCTCATTGCAGATGCGAGGTTGCGATCCCGCTTCTGGTCCGAATGATTTTAGCTTCGCCTGTCCGACCCAAGCAAATCAAGGCAATTTGAGCTTGCGCCGCCGCTGGCCGAGCGTGCGCAGCCGCAGCGCGTTGAGCTTGATGAAACCTTCGGCGTCGCGGTGATCATAGGCCACCGCGCCCTCCTCAAAGGTCACCAGCTCCTGATCGTAGAGCGAATATTTGCTCTCGCGGCCGATGACCGTGACATTACCCTTGTAGAGTTTCAGCCTGACGCGGCCGCTGACGAACTCCTGGCTTTTGTCGATCGCCGCCTGCAGCATCTCGCGCTCAGGCGCGAACCAGAAGCCGTAATAGACGAGTTCGGCATATTTCGGCATTAACTCGTCTTTCAAGTGCGCGGCGCCGCGATCGAGTGTAATGCTTTCGATGCCGCGATGGGCGGCGAGCAGAACGGTGCCGCCGGGCGTCTCGTACATGCCGCGCGACTTCATGCCGACGAAGCGGTTCTCCACAAGATCGAGCCGGCCGATGCCGTTGGCCCGGCCGAGATCATTGAGCGCCTTGAGCAGCGTCGCCGGCGACATATTCTCGCCGTCGACCGCCACTGCATCGCCGCGCTCGAAATCAACCGTGATGACGGTCGGTTTGTCGGGCGCCTTTTCCGGATCGGTGGTGCGCGAATAAACATAGTCCGGGACCTCCTGGTTCGGATCTTCCAGCACCTTTCCTTCCGAGGAGGTGTGCAATAGGTTGGCGTCGACCGAGAAAGGCGCCTCGCCGCGCTTGTCCTTGGCGATCGGAATCTGGTGCTTTTCGGCGAACGCGATCAGCTTGGCGCGCGAGGTCAGGTCCCATTCGCGCCAGGGCGCGATCACGGTCACGTCCGGCTTCAGCGCATAATAGGCGAGTTCGAAACGTACCTGATCGTTGCCCTTGCCGGTGGCGCCATGGGCCACCGCGTCGGCACCAACTTTCTCGGCAATCTCGATCTGCTTCTTGGCGATAAGCGGGCGCGCGATCGAGGTGCCAAGCAGGTATTGGCCTTCGTAGACGGTATTGGCGCGGAACATCGGAAACACATAATCTCGCACGAACTCCTCGCGCAGGTCCTCGACAAAGATGTTCTCCGGCTTGATACTGAGCAGCAGCGCCTTCTCTCGAGCTGGCGCAAGTTCTTCGCCCTGGCCGAGATCGGCGGTGAAGGTGACCACCTCACACCCATAGGCGGTTTGCAGCCATTTCAAGATGATGGACGTGTCGAGGCCGCCCGAATAGGCGAGCACGATTTTCTTGGGGCTCTTCTTCTCGCCTGTGGGCATTCGCGTGCTTTCCATGGGTGGCCGGGGCGGCAAGTCATTGGGCCCCGGTAACTTTTGCGCCATGTGTTGAACTCGGGATGGATGCCTCGGTCAAGAGGCGGCGGCACCCTCTCCGCCCAAGCCCGCGCAAGCGGGCGTCCAGAAAGCGCTGGACCCCCGCATTCGCGGGAGACGAGCGGCATCGGTGAGCCGAAAAGCCGGACGGGCGTCTACGCAGTCACGTCCTTGTAGACGTTCATACCTGCGGTGCCGGCAAGGATCGTATGCCAGCCCTGCAGGATGGTGCGCACCATCGGATCGCTCGCCACCTTGTGGCGGTTGAGTTCGAGCGCGGCATCGGACTTATATTCGATTTCGATGACGAGCTGGGCCGGGTCATCGACGTTCTGCAGCACGCGGAAGCCGGCTGCGCCGAGCGTGCGGTAGAACGGCGCGGCGCTGCGCACCAACGCCAGCACCTGCGCTGGCTCTCCCAGCGCCCGCAGCTTGATCTGCAGTACCCGCTTGACGCTAGCCTTAGGCTCCGCCACAGGCTCCTCCCACCGACTCAGTCCCTTGCCGCGCTACCATAAACGCACACGGCGGTAACTCCGCAACTGTCATGCCCTTACGGCTCTGGCTTCCGTTTGCCTCCGAACAATCCGGTGACGAAATCGTGGCCTGGCGTCGCCAGCCGCTCAATCGCGCGCTCGATGGCTTCGTCCGACAACCGCGTGCGCGGCCAGCGGTAGATTAGGCCGTGCACGACCCAGATGATCAGGAAGGTGAAAACGCCGGCGAATATCGTATCGCTGATGAAGTGTCCGCCCGCCATCACGCGGATGACGGCCATGCCGGTGCCGAGCGCGAGCGCGGCGCCATAGGCTAGCGCCCGCCATTGCGGCGGCGCCAGCGCCGCCGGCGCAATTGTCCAGAACGCGCCGGCCACGTCGCCCGAAACGAACGAGCAGTTGTTCGGGCAAACGCCGCGCGGATCCCACCAAGCCATGAATTGCTGATCGCCTCCGAATTGCACGACGTCAATCGGCCGCGGCCTGCCCCAGTGGTCCTTGAGCAGGACATTGACCATGAGCCCGGGCGCCAGTGTCAGCGTCGCGATCAGGAACACGACGGCACGCCCCGAGACAAACATTTTTCGCCACGGCAGGATCAGTTTGACAACCAGCGCGGCCACCGCAGGGGCGACCAGCACGGTGCCGATCCAGAGCCCGATGTCGCGGGCCTGCATCAGCGGCGGATAGATGCGCCAAGCAAAAGCGTTTTTGCTGGCGTCGATATGGTCGTGGAAATTCTGCGCGACGCGTAAGTCGAGCTGCGGGTAGAGCCCGAACGCAACGCCGGCGACGGCGGCAATTGCGAGCGCGATGATCAGCCCGGTACGGTTCATGATTGTCCTTTGCACACTGGACGACGGTCTAGCCGTGGCGGCGAAGGGAAGTCAACGTTCGCGCCATCGCCCCGCCTTGCGGCCGGCGATCAGCCAGTAGACCCCGCCGAACACAATGCCCGCGGCGGCGGCAACTTGCGTCCCGCGGGAAATCGGCGGCGGCGGATTGTCGATAGATTCTTCATAGGATGGCGGCGCCAGCCCGTTGGCGGAATAGCCGAGCAGCATGACAGCTGCGCCCGCCACCGCGTAGACCAGCAGCGAACGAATTTTGCAGCTTTCTGCAACGGCGATGAGGATTACCAGCGGCACCAGGGCGACCGCGCCGGTGAAGGCGGCGCCGGCAACCACAAATACCGAGAAGGTGCCACGCTCGACCACGTCGCCGCTGAAGCCGTGCCATTCCGGGCCGAGCACGCCGATAGCAATGGCGATGCCGGCGGCGAACGTCGCCAGCATGACGGCGACGATGATGACGATGATGCGGCCAAGGAGCGCCAAGCGTTAATCCGTCATCGCCATGGCGCGCAGCGCCATGCGCTCGCGCGCCGAGAGCTTCTCGCTCGCGCTCTTGAGCTGGCCGCAGGCGGCGAGGATGTCGCGACCGCGCGGCGTGCGCACCGGCGAGGCATAGCCGGCGTCGAACACCACCTGCGAGAAATTCTCGATTCTCTCCCAGTCGGAGCATTCATAGCGACTGCCCGGCCAGGGATTGAACGGGATGAGATTGATCTTGGCGGGAATGCCCTTGAGAAGCCGCACCAGCGCCTTGGCGTCGTCGATCGAGTCGTTGACGTCCTTGAGCATGACGTATTCGAAGGTTATCCGCTTGGCGTTGGAAACGCCGGGATAATTGCGGCAGGCTTCCAGCAATACGGCAATCGGATATTTGCGGTTGAGCGGCACCAGCTCGTTGCGCAAGTCGTCACGCACCGCGTGCAGCGACACCGCCAGCATGCAGCCGATCTCGGTGCCGGCGCGTTCGATCATCGGCACCACGCCGGAGGTGGAGAGCGTGATGCGGCGCTTGGAGATGGCAATGCCGTCCCCGTCGGCCACGATCAGCAGCGCGTCGCGCACCGCCTCAAAATTATAGAGCGGCTCACCCATGCCCATCATGACGATGTTGGTGATGCAGCGTTCAGCCATGGGAACGACGCCGTCGCTCGGCCGCACGCCGCCCGGCCAGTCTCCGAGTCGATCGCGCGCCGCCATCACCTGGCCAACGATCTCGCCGGCGGTGAGGTTGCGCACCAGCCGCTGGGTGCCGGTGTGGCAGAAGGTGCAGGTGAGCGTGCAGCCGACCTGGCTGGAAACGCACAGCGTGCCGCGTTCGGTATCGGGGATATAGACGCATTCGACTTCGTGCGGGCGCTCGCCAATATCCGTACCTTGCGTCTCGCCCGGCAGTCGCAGCAGCCACTTGCGCGTGCCGTCGACCGAGACCTGCTCGGCCACCACTTCGGGGCGCTCGAGTGTGAAATGGTCCGCTAACGCCGCGCGCAGCTCCTTCGACACGCTGGTCATGGACTCGAAATCGGTCAGGCCGCGGAAATAGATCCAGTGGCAGAGCTGCTGTACGCGCATTTTGCACTGCGGCTCCGGCACGCCGAGCATGCCGAGCGCCTGGCTAAGCTCGGCCCGCGACAAGCCGATCAGCGACGGCTTGGCCGGCGCCACATAGCGCTCGAGCGGCGTCTTCTCGACGAGAGGGGCGGTTTCTAGCTGCAGCGTCATATTTCCCTGTCATCGCCGGGCTTATCACCGCAAGTCGCGTATACGCGACTTGCGGCACGTCCAAAATGCGGAAGTCGGGCAAGCCCGACTTCCGATGCGATCCCGCTTGGGAAGGCACAGTCTATCTAAGCGGGATCACCGGGTCTCGCCACTGCGTGGCGGCCCGGTGATGACCTTTCGGGTCACTTGCACTCCGCCGCCACCTTGTCGAGCGCCTCGGAGACGCCCTTGAGCGAATAGGTGTCGGTGGTCTTGGTGTTGTGGGTTGAGATGCTCTTGATCACCATGTCGGAGCCTTTGCGCATGGCGTCCACCATCTGCGCCTCTTCGGCGGCGTTCTTCACCCAAGCCCCGTCGTTCTGTGTGTACATGACGTAGCTCGCTGAGCCGATGGTGGCCGAGGCGTCGATGCCGGGCTTCTGCGGATAGCCGACGATCACCGAGACCTCGTTCTTGACCTTCTCGGCCGGGCGCGTGGAGACGAAGGCATAGGAGGGGTCGCGGTTGCGGCCGGGCGGATCGGTCACCGCGGAGGTCGGCTTGGACAGCGCGAAGCAGACCTCCTTGCCGCCGGGGCTCGCCTTGTAGGCCCCCCAGTCGCCGAACTGGCCGAGCAGCGTGGCCTGGTCGCTCGGCGCTGGTTTCTTCTGCTGCGCGGATGCTGGGATCGCGACTGCGCAGGCCGAAGCCGCCAGGATGGCAATCGTGGTGCGGAGCAAAAAAGTCATGTTCATCGGGCCCTACCGGTCAAAATTCTGACGCTTGCGGAACCGCCCCCTTAAGACGCGCCGGATACTAGCCCATTATGGGCGAATATCGACAATGTGAAGGCGGCAATGCGCCGCTGGGCGCGCAGGTTAGCCGCGGAAAGTTAACACCGCCAGCCCGAATGCCCACCCGCGCCGTGCTAGAAATGGCGCGCCCGTTCATCCCCCTCCGATCCGACCACCATGAAAGCCCTGCTCTGCACCCGCTACGGCACGCCCGACGACCTCGAACTCGCCGACATCGACGATCCCACGCCAGGGCCGGGCGAGGCGGTGGTGCGGATCGCGGCCGCCGCGCTGAACTTCTTCGACACGCTGATCATCGCCGGCAAGTACCAGCACAAGCCGGCCTTCCCGTTCTCGCCCGGCGCCGAGTTCGCCGGCGAAGTCGAAAGCGTCGCTGCCGGCGTCACCAGATTTGCGCCCGGCGACCGCGTCATCGGCAATATCGGCTGGGGCGCCGCGCGCGAGAAGGTCGCCGTTGCCGCCGACCAACTCGTTGCACTGCCTGCCGGCTTGGACTTCGACCGTGCGGCCGGCCTCACCGTCACCTACGGCACGTCGCTGCATGCGCTGAAGGACCGGGCCAAGCTCAAGCCCGGCGAGACGCTGGCCGTGCTGGGCGCCGCCGGCGGCACCGGTCTCTCCGCAGTCGAAATCGGCAAGCTGATGGGCGCGCGCGTCATCGCCTGCGCGTCGTCCGACGAAAAGCTTGCGTTCGCGCGCCAGCACGGCGCCGATGCCGGCGTCAACTATGCTGCGGCCGATCTCAAGGACGCGCTGCGCCAGCTGACCGGCGGCAAGGGCGTCGATGTGGTCTACGATCCCATTGGCGGGGTGCAGGGCGAAGCCGCGCTACGAGGCATGGATTGGGGTGGGCGCTTCCTGGTGGTGGGTTTCGCCACCGGCGAAATCCCCAAGCTGCCGCTCAACCTGGTGCTGCTGCGCAGCTATGACGTGCTCGGCGTCTATTGGGGCGCCTGGATTTTGCGCGACCCGCAAGGCCATCGCGCCAACATGACGCAAATTCTCGATTGGTGTGCGCAGGGCAAACTGTCCTCGCATGTGCACGCGGTTTATTCGCTCGACCAGGCGCCGGCCGCGCTCAAGGCCATCGCCGCGCGCAAAGTGATGGGCAAGGTGATTCTGCGGCCTTAATCCTGGCGCGCGAATTCCTCCAGCTTGCCGCGCGCCGCGTCGCGATGCACCGGTCGGATGTGATCGGCAACCAGCGCAAGGGCGGTACCAAGCACCGCCGCATCGTCGGTAAAACCGAGCACGGGCAGCACGTCGGGAATGGCGTCGGTGGGCAGCACGAAATAGGCAAGTGCGCCAAGGAGCGTTGCCTTCACCGGCGTCGGGGTATCGCGGTCGAACGCGCAGTAATAGGCGGCCAGCAGGTCCTCGGCGAAGGGAATGCGTGCGGCGACGCGCGCCAGCTTGCGCCAAAAGCTGCGGCGCAGGGCGCTTTCGTCCTCCTCACGTCGCCAGAACGCGGTGCGTGCGAATGCCATCGGGGTAATTTGGGCAGTAATTTGGGCGCATGCAAGGCACGACCCTCATCCCGCAATCTTGTCCATTGCCTCGGCCAACCTGACGTCAAGTTCGGTGACGCCGCCGGCATCGTGTGTGGACAGCGTCACTTCCACGGTCTTGTAGACGTTGAACCATTCCGGGTGGTGATCCATTTTCTCTGCCACCAGCGCGGCCCTGGTCATAAAGCCGAAGGCCTGATTGAAGTCCTTGAACACGAATTTCTTGCTGATGGCGTCGCGGCCGGCCACCTCGGACCAGCCGGCAAGCTTGGCCAGAGCCGATTTGCGGGCTTCCGCGGTCAGTTTTTGCGCCATGCGCCCTCCCCAGAAGCAACGCTAAGACCCTC
>Ga0307428_1000419_pt1 | contig 28375 bp, 24 predicted proteins | sample SalMarWE160240MG_FD_202161 | JGI IMG/M metagenome (GOLD analysis project Ga0307428, IMG submission 202161) | Salt marsh sediment microbial communities from the Plum Island Ecosystem LTER, Massachusetts, United States - WE1603-240 | ecosystem: Environmental > Aquatic > Marine > Intertidal zone >...
AGTTTCTATTACACCAGCCCGGGTTCCGCCTATTGCCCAAGAATAAGCCAGGGCAATTTCTTTTGCCTTTCCAGAATAATCTTGAAATACAGCAATTAAATTAGGTACGCCCTTTCCATCAACATACATTTTTCTAAGCATTTGACCGGGACTCTTGGGAGCCGCCATAATTACATCAACATCCTTCGGTGGAACAATTTGGCCAAAATGAATATTAAATCCATGAGAAAACATTAGAATATTCCCTTCTTGCAAATTTTCTTTTATACCTTTTTGATAATATACTTGGCTCTGTATTTCATCGGGAATTAAAATCTGTATTACATCCGCCTTTTTAGATACTTCAGCAACATTCATAACTTTTAATCCATCTTTTTTAGCCAACTCTATAGACTTGCTACCTTCGTATAATCCAACAATCACATCAATCCCACTATCGTGTAAATTAAGAGCTTGTGCTCTCCCCTGACTTCCATATCCGATAACGGCTATGGTTTTTCCTTCTAAATATTCTTTTTTTACATCCTTGTCATAATAAATTTTTGCCATCTTTTTAATCCTCCTTTTTATTTCGGCATTTTTATTTAAACCCTAAAATAAGGCAGTTTTATATCCTGTTCTCAAACAGCCACTTTTTTATTTTTTGAAAAAATATTTATTCATCTTGTTTCTTCGAAGTAGATATATCTTTACTTCCTCTGGATAAAGCAATCTTTCCGGTTCGAACAATTTCTTCCAACCCAAAAGGGCGCAATAATTCAATCAGGGCATTAACTTTTTCCTCTGTACCGGTTGTTTCAATTGTAATAATTTGGCTATTTACATCAATCACTTTTGCCCTAAAAATATCTACCGTTTGCATTACCTCTGAACGTATAAGCAAAGAAGCAGTATTTACTTTAATTAAAGCCAATTCTCTTTCAACTGAATTTTGAGGAAAAATATCTTTAACTCTAATTATATCAATTAATTTATTAAGCTGTTTGGTTATTTGTTCTAAAACCCGTTCATCTCCTTCGACTATAATAGTCATCCTGGAAATACCGGTTTTCTCGGTATGGCCAACTGCCAGACTTTCGATATTAAAACCACGACGAGTAAACAAGCTTGCCACTCTCGCCAAGACACCGGGATGATCTTTAACTAAAACCGCTATAGTATGCCTCATAATTTATCAACTCCTATCATTTTAGATATAGGTGAGCCCGGATTCACCATAGGAAATACATTTTCTTCTTTAGGGATAAGACAATCAATTAAAACAAATTTATCTAAAGAAAGGGCTTTTTCTAAAGCAGGATGAAATTCTTGCTTTTTTTTCACTCTTATTCCCGTTCCTCCATAGGCTTCAACTAACTTAATAAAATCAGGGTTACCATTTAAAGTAGTTTCAGCATACCTCTTATTAAAAAATAATTCCTGCCACTGTCTTACCATTCCCAAATAACCATTATTCATAATAATCATGGTAATAGCTAAATTATTATTAACAGCGGTTGCTATTTCTTGTTGGTTCATTTGAAAACTGCCATCTCCTGAAATACAAATCACCTTTTTTTCGGGACAACCCATCTTTGCACCAAGGGCAGCAGGAAAACCATATCCCATTGTCCCCAAACCACCTGAAGAAATAAAAGTTCGAGGTTCGGTATATTGGTAATACAGAGCAGCCCACATCTGGTGTTGCCCCACACTGGTAACGATTATTGTATTATCTTTAGCAATTTTGTTAATTGTTTCCATAATATATTGTGGTTTTAGCTCTTCGGTATTACTATATTTTAGCGGATATTTTTTCTTAAAATCTTTTACTGTTTTTAACCATTCTGTTTCTTTCTTCTTATGAACATATTCATTTAACTTTTTTAATATATTCTTAATGTCTCCTACAATGGGAATATCTACCAAAATATTTTTCCCTACTTCAGCCGGATCAATATCAATATGAATTACCTTAGCTTTTGAAGCAAATTCATCTAATTTTCCGGTAATTCGATCGTCAAATCTTACTCCTAAAGCAATAATTAAATCCGCTGCACTAATAGTATAATTCGCATAAGCGGTACCGTGCATGCCCAACATTCCCAAAGATAGGGGATGAGTTTCAGGAAAGCAACCTAATCCCATCAAAGTAGTGGTAACCGGAATATTCGTTTTAAAGGCTAAATCTCTCACTTCGGTTGAAGCATTAGACGAGATTACTCCACCCCCGGCATAAATAATCGGCTTTTTTGCATTTTTTATTTCCTGTACTGCTGCTTTAATTTGTTTAACATTTCCACTAAAAGTTGGTTTATACCCATTCAGATAAACCTTTTTAGGATATTTAAATTCGGTCTGCGCTAATTGGATATCTTTAGGAAAATCTATTAACACTGGTCCTGGTCTTCCTGTTCGGGCAATATAAAAAGCTTCCTGTACAATCCTGGCTAAATCTTTTACATCTCTTGCTACATAATTATTTTTCGTAATTGGCAAGGTAATACCTCTAATATCTACTTCTTGAAAAGCATCGGTCCCAATTAAACTGGTAGGCACCTGGCCGGTAAATGCTACCACAGGAATAGAATCAAGGTATGCATTAGCTAAACCGGTTACCAAATTAGTAGCTCCCGGTCCGGAAGTAGCCATGCAAACACCTACTTTACCGGTAGCACGGGCATACCCGTCGGCTGCATGAGCTGCTCCCTGTTCATGCCTGGTAAGTATGTGTTTTATAGAAGTTTCACTATAAAGAACATCATATAGAGGCATTATTGCCCCACCTGGGATGCCGAATATTACTTTTACATCTTCCTTTTTTAAACATTCTACTACTATTTGCGCTCCAGTTAATCTCATGTAACTCATCTCCTTCCTATAATTTGGAATGAATCTGTAGATAATTTATAAACTTAACTTTTGTTTTTTGCATATAAAAATACCCCAGCTAATGAATCCACTTCGTTAGTTAAAACAAAAGGGACCTATCCGCTGGGGTCTTTTATACCCACGGTGTAATACTAATACTTTAATATTAGTATTTTATACCACTCGGTCCAGACTCTAATCTTAATTGATTAGACGGAACCCTAGGTATACTCCCAAAAAATAAAAAAACTTCCATCTTTATCTTAGTCCATAAAGACTAAAATAGGGACGAAAGTTATTCGTGGTACCACCCTAATTTAATAAAGAAAAGAAGGGGTAAACCTTCCTTACCTTTATCCTTAATTAGTAGACAATATATAACGCCTTTGAGACGTCACAGGTTACTATGTAATTTCACCTGTGTATAAAATATTTGAAGGTGAGATCTTCGGCAAACTTATGTTACCAATTCGCACCAACCATTGGCTCTCTTTAACAATCTCGGTTAGCCTACTTTTTCCTTCATAGTTTACAATTTCTATTTGTTAAAAAATAGGTTACAACAATTAACCTTAAATGTCAAGCGAAGTATAAAAATTCTTTTTATTTATCCGGTAAGTTTATAGATAAGAACTGCTAATACCCAAAAACCCTATTTTTTAAATTTTTCTATTCCTTAAAACTCAAAAGTTTAAATGTTTCTTACCGCTCCTTTGTCAGCAGGCCCTACAAAATTAGTATAGTATTTTAGATAACCTGATTTTACTTTAGGTTCGGGCACCTTTAGTCTCTTTAATCTTTCTTTAATTTCATCTTCTTCCAGCTTAATATTTAATTTTTTCTCCGGTATATCGATTTCAATTATATCTCCTTCTTCTACAATAGCAATTGGACCTCCCATGGCTGCTTCGGGAGCTATGTGCCCAATAGAAGCCCCCCGGGTAGCACCGGAAAAACGACCATCGGTAATCAAAGCCACATCTTTATCTAACCCCATACCAGCTATAGCAGAAGTAGCAGTTAACATCTCCCTCATTCCAGGTCCGCCTTTAGGGCCTTCATAGCGAATTACTATAACATCTCCTTTTTTAATTTTGCCTTCTAAAATGGCTTTAGTACTCTCTTCTTCTGAATTAAAGACCCTTGCTGGTCCTTGATGTTTCAACATATCAGAGTGAACTGCTGAACTTTTTACTACTCCACCTTGAGGAGCTAAATTGCCTTTTAAAAATACAATACCACCTTTGGGATTATAGGAGTTTTCTATGGCTCTTATTACTTTATTATCCAATATGTGTGCATTTTCAACATTCTGACCGATATTTCGGCCAGTTACTGTAATCTCCCCTAAATTAATTATCTTCTTCTTGTTTAGCTCTTTGATCAGAGCTGAAATACCTCCTGCTCTATCTAAATCTTGAATGTGGTATTCTCCTACCGGAGAAAGGCTACACAATTGAGGAACTTGTTCTCTTATTCGGTTAAAAGCATCTATGTCAAAAGAAATACCTGCTTCGAAGGCTATAGCCAGAGAATGGAGCATAGTATTAGATGAACCTCCCAAGGCCATCTCCACGGCGATCGCATTCTCTATAGCCTTTTTGGTAATAATATCTAAAAATTTAACATCTTTTTTCAATAGCTCCATAATTTTCATTCCTGCATGTTTGGCTAACCTTATCCTGCGGGCATCAACTGCAGGAATAGTTCCATTACCGGGAAGAGCTATACCTACAGCCTCCGCCCAAATATTCATAGAATTAGCGGTATATAAACCGGCACAGGAACCAACTCCCGGGCAGGCATAATCTTCTACTTCTTTTAATTCTTGTTCACTTATAGAATGTGTTTGGAACTTTCCTACTGCTTCAAAGACATTACTTAAGGCAATATTCTTCCCCTGGTGAAATCCGGCTAACATGGGTCCACCACTTATTAAAATAGTAGGTATATTAACTCTTAGGGCACCCATAATCATTCCCGGGACTATTTTATCGCAATTAGGGACAAGAACCAAAGCATCAAAAGCGTGAGCTTTAGCCATAACTTCAATGGAATCTGCTATCAATTCTCTACTGGGCAAAGGATATTTCATTCCTTCATGATTCATAGCTATCCCATCACATATTCCTATAGTAGAAAATTCAAAAGGAACTCCTCCTGCCATCCTTATTCCATCTTTTGCTGCCTGAGCTATGCGTTTTAAATGAAGATGTCCGGGAATAATTTCATTAGCTGCTTGAGCAACTCCGATAAAAGGTTTTGCCATTTCCTCATCTGTCACCCCCAATGCCTTAAGCAAAGAGCGATGGGGAGCCCTGGCTATACCTTTCTTAATTACATCACTACGCATAATTCTTCACCTACTTTTTACTTTTATTTCTATATAAAATGCCCCAACAAATAAATCCATTTCGTTAGTTAAAACAAAAGGGACCTATCCGCTGGGGTCTTTTATACCCGCGGTGTAATGTTAATCCTTTTATATTAACATTTTATGTCACTCGGTCCAGACCATAATCACAATTGATTAGACGGAAGCCTAGGCATACTCCCGTAATTTAAAAATATAATATATTAAATCATATCATATGTCAAAAAATAGATGAAGGTAATCAAAAATCTTTACTATCTGTTCACTCTCCTTTAACCTGATTAGACTTTACTTAATAAATAGATTAACCAAAAAATTTAAGGCCAGATTCCTCGCGCTTTCATTGCTTCCGCTACCTGTGATACAGCATATATGTATGCTGCAGTCCGATTATCTATTTTCTCCCTTTGAGCAATTTTTAATACTTCATTAAATGCCTTTACTATTAGCTTTTTTAATCTTCTATTCACCCTTTCTTCATCCCAGAAATAGCCATAAAGACCTTGTATCCATTCAAAATAAGATACAGTAACACCACCAGAATTAGCTAAAATATCGGGAATTACATAAACTCCCTTTTGGAACAATATTTCATCTGCTTCCGGAGTGGTAGGCCCATTAGCAGCTTCAGCTATAATTTTTGCTTTTATATTGTTTGCATTCTTCTTGGTAATTACTCCTTCTAAGGCTGCCGGCACTAAAACATCACATTCTAATTCTAATAGATTTTTATTGGAAATGAATTCTGCTTTAGGAAAACCTTTAACCGTACTTGTTTTAGTTTTATAATCTAATATTTCTGATGGATCAATCCCTTGAGGATTATAGGCTCCACCTTTAGAATCACTAACCCCGATAATTTTATATCCCTGTTCATTAAGTATTTTAGCAGAGATTGAACCGGCATTCCCATACCCTTGAATTACTACTGTGGCCTCTGAAGGGTTGATATTTAGCTGTTTAGCAGCTACTTCTACCGTATAAGATAAACCACGAGCAGTAGCTTCTTTTCTACCCTCTGAACCCCATAATTCTAAAGGCTTCCCAGTTATAGTGGAAAAACTTGCTTCTCCAGTAAGTTTATTATATGTATCTATATACCAACCCATAATCTTGGGGGTAGTATAAACATCGGGTGCAGGAATATCTTTTCTAGGACCGATAATAGATGAAATTTCATAGATATATCTTCGGGAAAGTCTTTCTAATTCCCCCTCTGACATTTCTTTTGGATTACAAATTACTCCTCCCTTGGATCCACCATAGGGAATTCCCGCAACAGCACACTTCCAGGTCATCCAGGCAGAGAGAGCTTTCACTTCATCTAAACTAACATCAGGATGATATCTTACTCCACCTTTTGCTGGCCCTCGAGCAGTATTATATTGTGATCTAAAACCGGTAAATACTTTCACCGCTCCATTATCCATCTTTACCGGAATAGAAACCATCAATACCCTTTCTGGTTCCTTAAATTGAGCTAAAATGTTAGGATCCAAATTCATTTTATCGGTAGCTTTTTTTAACTGTATTTGTGCTATTTTAAAAGTATCTATTTTGTTAGCATCTTTTTCTAACTGCATTTGTAACATTTCAAAAGTATCTATTTGATCTGTCATTGTTATTTTCCCTCCTAAATAGTAGAATTTCTTGGATTACCATAAATGTTTTTATATTTAACATTTAATATTCTAAGAATAGAATAAAACCATACCACCTCCTGTTTTCTCTTTGTTACTTCAATACGAAGGCCTACTCATAAAAAAATAAGAAGCCCCCTTAAGACAAACATTGTCAAAAAAGGACTTCTTTGGCCTTGTTGAAATAATTAGGCTTCTTTGCCGTTTATTCTACTCCCTTGTAGAAACTTAAATTAGTCGTTAGTATTTGGTTAGCTAGTTAACTGGTTTGTTGGTTAATTAGTAGTATTAATTCCTCAACTAGCTAACCAAGTAACCAACTAACCAGATAACGATATATGAGATACGAATTAGGGTTTACGGAAAAAGGGAATTCCTATACAATTAAATTATTTAATTATCTTTCATATTATGCTTGGGATATGTTAATTCATTTTATTTGCCGAATTTCATTAGAAAGTATTATGGCTTCGGCAATCTCCTTCATAGAGATTCGTTTATCCATGCTAGATTTTCTGATTAAAGCAAAAGCCTCACTTTCATTTATGTTGCTTTCTTCCATTAATATGCCTTTTGCTCTCTCTATTTTTTTTCTGGTATCTAATTCTTCCTGAATTATTTTAGTTTTAATAATAAGTTCAGTCTTTTCAATAGCTACTGCTGCCTGATTGGCAATGGTACTTAAAAGAGTAATATCGGCTTTGGTAAATTCATAAGGCTTATTTGTATAAACATTAAGTACGCCAATAACTTTATCTTTTACCATCATAGGGATGCTTGCCATAGAAACTAAACCTTCTTTCCTGGCAAGTTTTTTTTCTTTGTATTTTTCCTCTTTTAATACATCAAAAATTATCTTTGGTTTTTTTTCTATAGCTACCAATCCCACTATGCCTTCATTTAATTTTATGATTTTTTTGTTCAGATATTCCTGATGCATTGATTGAGTAGCTTTAATATTAAATTCTTGTTTTTTTTCATCTATTAACCACACATTACAAACCTTTGCTTTTATTACATTTGCAGTTAAGGTTACGATAAGTTTTAATATATCCTCAAGGTAAAGGTCAGAAGTTATAGCTCTACTTATTTTGTTTAATGTTTTTAAATAATCCTCATAATCTAAATTATTCATAATTCTCCATGCTATCCATTAAGATAAATATTTTTCTTTATTTCTTTATTTAATTAAAGCATTAAACACTTTTATTTATAAAAAAGCCTGAAAAATAGGTAATAAAATAATATTAACAGAATCTATCTCTCAGGCTTTTATCCTAAAAGTGTAGTATCGATTAGATACCTTGTGCCGCTTGGTCCAGACTCTAATAATTAATTAGACGGAACCCTAGACACACTCCTGTAGACATATTCAATTTTTCGAAATTTTATCATCATTTATAAACTTTGTCAAATTTTGGCTAACAATTTTATTATTCTTTCTTAACTGCATCACTAAAAATTTTACACTTATACTAACAATTATTGGGATTTGAGGAATTTTTTCTTCCCTTATTACCTATTATGTTTATTATATTTCTGAACGTTGGAGTAATAATTGTTACAATTACTTTTTTATTTTATCCGACATTGCCTTAATATGCAAGGGTGTAGTACCACAACATCCACCAATTAAATTTAATCCTAACTTAACAAATTTTTCAGTATATTCAGCCATTATTTTTGGAGATGCAGGATATACTACTTTATCTTTAACCAGTTCAGGCATCCCCGCATTAGGCTCAACCATTAAATAAGTCTTACTTACCTTCTTCATTATTTTCAAGACTTCATACAAAACTTCCGGACCGGTCCCGCAATTAGCTCCCACTCCATCTGCTCCTTCATTTTCAAGAACTATAACTGCTCTTTCCGGATCAACTCCATATATAGTCTTTAAATTTTTATCGAAAGTCATCGAAGCAATCATCATTAAATTAGTATTTTCTTTTGTGGCCTTTAAGGCAGCTTTAATCTCCTCAAGGTCATAAAAAGTTTCTAGAATTATTAAATCTACGCCCGCTTTCTCTAAAATCACAGCCTGCTCTTTATAGTTTCTGTAAACCTCACTTACTTTTAAATCTCCATATGGTTCTAAGATCTTTCCCGTAGGTCCTACAGAACCGGCAATAAATATTATTTTTTCCAAACTTTTTTCTTTATCTATTGCACCGTTAGCTATATTTACTGCTATTTCATTTATTTTTAGAATATTTTTTTCTCTACCATAACTACTTAATTTAATTCTATTCGCGCCAAAAGTATTAGTCAGTATTACATCCACTCCAGCCTTTAGATATTCTTGATGAATTTTTTGCACTACTTGAGGATGAGATATATTCCATCCTTCAGAGCACTCCCCTGATTTAAGACCATGTGATTGGAGCATAGTACCCATTGCTCCATCGAGCAATAAGGGTCTCTTATTTAATTGTTCTTTTATTTCTTCTTTAATATTCATGTTTGTTTATAAAATAAAATGTTTTTCTTTTAAATGTTGAGGGGCGTATGCAATACGCCCCTACTTATCAGCTATTTTTTTCTATTATAATCTGTCATACGAGTTATGATTTTGATTTAGGAGCTGGATTTATCCGACCCGTATGTTCTTATATTTTTTTTCGGTGAGCTTGATGAATCGAGTTCCAACATATTACAAATTACTTATTACTTATCATTGTATCTAACGCTATCCGCTATTTTCTTCTTCACGATATACGATATACCAGCTATAGTTTATGAATAAAGATACCACTTCGCAGTTTTGGTTCAAACCAGGTCGATTTGGGAGGCATTAATCTTTCTGCATCGGCAACCTTCATCAATTCTTCTATAGAAGTAGGGTGTAGGGAAAAAGCCACTTTCATTCCTGCCTTTACTCTTTTCTCTAATTCCTCCAAACCCCTGATTCCTCCTACAAATTCTATTCTCTGGTCTGTTCGGGGGTCTTTGATTCCTAAAATTGGAGTAAGCAGATTATTTTGCAATATTGATACATCAAGGCTGTCTACTACATCATCCTCATCAAAAGCCCCTGGTTTTGCAGTTAGTTTATACCAGGAATCGTTCAGATACATTCCAAAAGTATGTTTTGCTTCAGGCCTATATAAGCCTTCTCCTTTATATTCTTCAATTTTAAATTTTTCAGAAACTTTTTTAAAAAACTCCTCCTCAGTATTCCCAAATAGATCTGCTACCACCCGATTATAGTCCATAATATATAGTTCATCATGAGGAAAAAGAACAGACAAAAAATAATTAAATTCTTCTTTTCCGGTATAATCTTTAAACTGTTCTCTTCTCTTCAACCCTACTTTGGTTGCCGCTGCTGCCCGATGGTGACCATCTGCAATATAAAGATAATCAATCTTAGCAAAGGATTCTATTAATTGCTTAATTGTTGACTCATCATCGATTATCCAGCAGGTATGAGTAATTCCATCCTCTGAGGTAAAATCATATACGGAGTTTTCTTCTTTAGTCCATCTATTTACAATTTGCTTTATCTCATCTTTTGCTTTGTAAGTAAGGAAAACCGGACCGGTATTGGCATCAGTAAAATCAATATGATTTATGCGGTCCTTTTCTTTATCTTCTCGGGTATTTTCATGTTTCTTAATCTTTCCTTTAAGATAATCATCAATAGAAACACAGGCCACCAATCCGGTTTGAGCCCTTCCTTTCATTATCTGTCTATAGATATAGATCTTCTCCTGCTCATCCTGTAAACACACTTTTTTCTCAATCAATCTATCGAGATTTTCGCTGGCTTTTTCGTACACTCTCTGGTCATAATGGTCTAAGGAAGAGTCTAAATCTATCTCTGCTTTATTAACGTGAAGAAAGGAATAAGGATTGTCTTTTACCAATTGACGGGCTTCTTCGCTATTTAGAACATCATAGGGCGGCGATGCTACTTTGGTCACTAACTCTGGTTCAGGCCTAAGAGCTTTAAATGGTTTGATTACTGGCATTTTTATATTCCCCTTTTAATCTAAAAATTTTCTTTGATAATAGAAACGACTTCGACACCAATTCTCTTTTGGGCTTCTTTGGTAGCTGCTCCAATATGGGGAGTCACCGAAACTCTTTCGTGGCTTATCAGCTCCAAATTCTGGGGAGGCTCTTCGGGATATACATCAATCCCCGCTCCGGCAAGTTTACCGGAATTCATGGTCTCCAGTAAAGCTGCCTCATCTACCACACTACCTCGGGCACAATTAATAAGATATACTCCGTCTTTCATCTTGGAAAATTCTGGTTTACCAATCACAGGAGATTCATCTTTGCTCCCCGGTACATGTAAAGAGATAAAATCCGAATCAGCCAGAAGTTTATCCAGGGAAACAAAAAAATATTCGGGGAAATCTTTGGCTGGTCCTAAGATGTCGGTGTAGATAATCTTCATTCCTAACGCTTTAGCTTTTTTGGCTAATTCTTTCCCGATCCTTCCAAATCCTATGAGCCCTAAAGTTTTACCGAAAAGTTCTATCCCTTTATATTGTTTTTTATTCCATTTACCTTCTCTCATAGTAACATTGGCAATTCCAATAAACCTGGCCAGGGAAAACATGTGCCCCAAAGCCAATTCCGCTACTGCCGAACTACTCGCTTTAGGGGTATTTCGAACTTTTATTCCTTGCGACTCGGCATAAGAAACATCTATATTGTCTAATCCTACTCCACCCCGAATAATCATCTTTAAATTTCCGGTTTGCAGGGTGGAATCGATAATCTCTTTTCTTACTTTGGTAGCCGAACGCACTATCATTACATTAAAATTCTTCACCTGTTCTTTTAACTCTTCGGGTTCAAAGAACTGTTCTGTTACTTCATGCCCTATATCTTTTAAGGTCTGAACAGCCCCTTTATCCATTCCGTCAGTTACTAATATTTTAATCATTTTATTCTCCTTTTTTATAATCCTAAAATATCATCTATATTAGAAAGAAGTTCTTTAATATCGGTAAGGGTGAGTTCGGCCATGTGGGCTATTCTAAAGGTCTTCTCTTTTAGTTTTCCATAACCATTAGAAATCATAAAACCTCTTTCGCCTAAAGCTTTGTTCAGGTCACCTACACTAATTTCTCTGGTATTCTTTACACAGGCTACGGTATTAGAAGCAAATTCTTCCTGAGCAAAGAGAGCAAATTTATCTTTTGCCCAGGCCCTGACATAATCAGCCATCTCTGTATGGCGGTCAAAACGGTTATCCAAACCTTCTTCTAATATCTTATCTAATTGATAATCCAGGGCAAACATATGGGACAGGGATGGAGTTGAAGGATACTGGTAATCTTTTTTCTTAAGATAATCATACATCTGTAAGAGATCAAAGTAAGTTCCTCTAAATTTAACTTTCCTGGCTGCCTCCAGAGCTTTTTCAGAAATAGAGCAAAGAGAAAGACCGGGAGGTAAACCCAAACATTTTTGACTGGAAGTTATACAAATATCAATGCCTAACTTATCCACTTCTATCTTAGCTCCACCTAAAGAACTTACCGCATCTACGCAGAATATTACTTCAGGATATTTTTTCATCACTTGAGCAATTTGTTCTACGGGATTCATTATGCCGGTAGAAGTTTCATTATGGGTTACAGTGATAAGATCATATTTACCGGTAGCTAAAACTTGGTCTACTTGTTCCGGAAGATTAGGGGTACCCCATTCTACTTCAAACTTATCGGCAGGCACATTATTATCCTCAGCCATCTTAAACCAACGATTGCCAAAATTACCACAGGAAAATACTGCGGCTCTTTTTTGAGTACAGGAACGAACAGCTCCTTCCATCAGGCCGCTACCGGAAGAAGTAGATAATAAAATCTCATTTTGGGTATACATCAATTTTCTTAGTTTCTCACTAATACCTCTCTGCAAATTTGAAGCCTCTTTGGTCCGATGACCAATCATGGGAGTAGCCATCTTTTGCAAAACATCTTCAGTAACATGAGTAGGACCGGGAATGAATAATTTTTTATACATTTTTCTTCTCCTTATTTTAATTTATTTTTACATTATAAATATTATATTGATATTTATTTTTAATATTTTATTCGATACAATATTAAAATATTTTTTGGCGGATCGACTTTTGATTGTGTAAATTATGATAGAAAAATGGATTATTCTTATTGTAAGGTTAGATTTGTAAAAAACTAGCAAACACACTCTATTTTTAACATAAAAATGTATTCTCGTCAAATATTTTTAAGAATACGAATTTCACAATAAAAGAAGGAAGAGGTAGATTTAGAGGTGACATATAGAAACGGGAGTACTTATAAAAGCTCTTTAGTAATTTTTAACGCTCGTATTTTCTGGTTAGAATGGCTAGATTCTTTTCCATTTCTTTCGTAATATCTCCTTTTTTGTATCGCCATACCCAATTACCGCTAACTATTCCCGGGAAATTCATCCTCGCTTGGTTATCAAGGCATAAAATATCCTGGAGTGGGATTATTACAAAATTTGCCTTTGACTTATAAACTGCTTCAATTAGTATCCAGCAAACCTTTTCTCCGCTCATTCCATTGGTTATGCCATAGTATTTTTCTAACATTTTTAATACTCTTATATTTTTTGATTGTCTTAACCCTTTGTACCAGGCCAGCAATGTATCATTATCGTGTGTTCCGGTGTACAAAATGCAGTTTTTTTCACAATCTTCTGGTCGTAATTTTAGAAAAGTCTTTTCGCCAAAGGAAAATTGTAAAACCTCCATTCCCGGAAACCCAAAGCTTCTCTTCAATTTATTGACCTCCGGAATTATAAATCCTAAGTCTTCAACTATAATTGGCAGTTCCCCCAGGTACTGTTTTACCGCGGAAAACAATTCGTATCCGGGTGCTTTCACCCATTTACCTTTTATAGCAGTCTCCTCTGATGCATCTACCTCCCAGTATGCTTCAAATCCCCTGAAGTGGTCTATTCTAATAATGTCCACCTGTTCAAGTAGTTTCTCAAAACGTTTCTTCCACCATAAAAAATTGTCTTCCTGTATACGTTTCCAATTATAGTGAGGGTTCCCCCAAAGCTATCCTGTTTTACTAAAATAGTCCGGTGGAACTCCTGCCACTTTTCGAGGATTGCCTTCACCATCTAAATCGAACAACTCAGGATGTACCCACACATCACTGCTATCATGTGCTACAAAAATGGGCAAGTCCCCTATAATTTTTATACCGCTATGATTCACATAATTTTTTAATTTGCTCCATTGCTTTGAAAAAATATATTGCAGGAATTCTTGATAGCGTACCTTATCTGCTAATTTGCTTCGGTATCTCTCTATCGCTTGTTTCTCTCTAAAGGCAATATCTGTATCCCAGCGGCTCCATACTTCATTATCGAAGTGTTCTTTGAGGGCCATATAAAGGCAAAAATCTGGCAACCAATATTCATTTTCTTCTTTAAACTGCGTATAATCCTCACCTTCCGCTGATTTGTCAAACCGATTAAATGCTTTTAGAAACAGTTCATTTTTGAATTTAATTACCCTGGAAAATTCAACTTTGGTTTCTGCAAAGTTCGAGATATTCGTTACTTCTCCCACTTTTAGTAAACCATCTTCAATTAGTTTATCTATACTAATCAGCAAGGTATTCCCTGCAAAAGCAGAAAAACAATTATAAGGAGATCCTCCGGATGCAGGCGGATTAAGCGGCAATATTTGCCTACTCGATTCGGGATATAAGGTTTACCGCCCCTTTTCCGAAACTTCTTTTTTTATCTTTCTGCCAAAAATAATCACCGTTCCCAAAGCATTGGACGGAAAGATAGTTATAAAATGTCTTTTCTATCTTGAGTTTATTATTTTGTTCTCATTCTTTTAATTCGAATATTTATTGACCTGCAGTATTTTTTTAGTATTTAAAGTTAAACACATGATTACCCCTATCACACATACCAGATTCCCCAACCAGAAGGTTGCTCGCGGTCCAAAAATATTCCAAACAAATCCACCCGAAAATGCGCCGGCCATAATTCCTGTATTTTCACATATACCTCCGTATATCCCCATCGCTGACCCCTGATGTTCAGAAGGTACGGAATCAGACAGTAAAGCTAATGCCGAGGGGCTATACATAACCAAGCCTATTTCAAATAAAACGACGGATACTAAAAAGTAAAAGAAGCTGTTAGCCAAAGAGAATCCTATCATGCTAACCGCTGACGTCATAAGAGCAATTATCATTAATAATTTTTTTCCTTTATGGTCAGCCAACATCCCCATAGGTATTCCCAATACATAGTGATTATTCCCCTCACAGTAAAAAGAACACCAACAGAAGTAACACTAAGACCTGCAACCTGAGTAATAAGGAGAGGCAGGAAAGTTATAAATAATCCTAATCCAAAATATTCACAGCTTGTTATTACGCACAAGAGAAATATGCAACGATATTTATGCCAAACTTTAGAATATGAATGCTTATTTACAGATAAAAGCTTGGGAGCATTATATTTCGAATCTCTAAGAATCATTACTGTTATTAAGCCACCTAAGGTGTAAATCCCAATTGTTATATAAAATACCCAGTTGTATCCCAGGTTACTGGCAAGAAATCCGCTCGACAGAGCCCCAAGACTTTTAGAACCACCGCTTACGACTATAAGTATCCCCATAAATGCGGCTTTTTTTAATGCAGGAGCATGCTTTCCTACATACCCCCGGATCGGTCCAAAGAGTGCAGATCGAAACAGCCCTAAACATAATATTGTAATAAAAACGAAATATGTTCCTTTGGCTAATAAAAACCCAAGCAATATTATACCGCTGACCAAAGTTCCCCAAATCATTGGAGTTCTAATCCCTATCTTGTCAGCTATCCATCCCCACGAACTCTCACCGATAATCATACCAAGCCATAAGATCGAAATCAGCACACCTGTCGCTTTAGAGGAAAAACCGATATTAACCAGGTAAAGCGGTATAATAGGCTCCAATATACTTAGAGACAGCATGCCTGTTACAAGAATGCTCAGTATTGGAGCTACTTTATTAAAAGATTTTTTCATAATTCATACTCTTTATTCATAATAAATTGATCTCTAAAGCTAAAAATATTTATTCTCTATTTTTTTTAATATATAGTTGATTAAATATCATATCATAAAATTACCTTTTTTATACCGGGATATTACTTTTTATTTTCCGGCTCAATTTTTTTTAATCACTCTACTCACTGTAGTATAACTATATTCTTTTTTACCCTTCAAGTTATAGCTACACTTTAGGTAAACTTTATACATTTTTCGATCTTTTGACTTCTTGTCAGGAAACAACTGTCCCTTCATAATATATCTTTTGTTATATTTTAAGACCTGCCACTGGTGGAAAAATTACATTACCCTTATGGAAATTCTCCACTACCCTACTGGAATTTCTCTACTACCCCTAGTGGAATTTTCCACACTAACAACAACATTAGGGGGTAATTTTTACCCTGCTGCTGTTGCTGCTAATTTTATCATTTTCACTTGATAAAAAATCTTTAAAGAAAAATAGAATAATGGAAGAATTGAAAAAATTGAAACTGGACAAAAAATCTATAGGTAAAATAATCTTAAATTATTCCCTGGAGGATATTGAAGAGAAATGTAATCAATCCGGCCGGTTGGTTGGTTGCCGCTCTATAGGCTAATTATCCTAATCCGGAATCCTATAAAGGAGAGAATGAAGAAGAAGAAGAAGAAGAAGAAGAAGAAGAAGAAGAAGAAACAAAAACAGAAGAAATTCACCCGGAAGATAAAATAGCAAAACCGGAAAAGATAATGCCTCTTAAAAAAGAAAAAGAAGAAATAAAAAGATTATCCCGGGAAGAAGAATTAGAATGGATTAAACATATAAGAAATAATATTTTAAAAGCCTGTCAAATGCCAAAAGTTTAACTCCAAAAGTGTCTGCCCTCTACACAGATTCAATTCCCATACTATTTAACCATTCGATAACTTTTTTATTTACTCTTTCATCTCTAAATGTGAACCATTTTTCTCTATAATCCGGATAATCTGCTATTATATTTTTAAACCTCCTGAAGGCTCCCTTCCCATCCAGGGCTATGCTTAATTTTTCCTTTAACAACTCATCTTCAATCGTCTCGGCAAATTCAACCATTAAATCATATCCATTACATGGTGCGCCTTCGGGAATATTAATGTAACGGTCAGGGTTTTTAAATAATATTTCCTGTGCTAATTTAATATCCTTTTTCTGCCAATCAGGTAATTCTTCTCTTAAATTCTCATCCTCTTCTTCGACGTATTCGGATACTTCCTCTGGGAGAAAAATAACCTCTCCGGTTTCCTTATCAAGATAATATTCCATATCAATTCGAGCCACATCTTCCATAGCATTAGCAACCATCTCCAAGTCTACTTTTAATTTTTTCATAATTTGAACCACCACTCTTTTATTCCCCATTAAAAGTTACCGGATTATTGACTTGGCACACTTGTTCATGCTCAATAATTAACTAATTTCTATCTGCGATCCCTGTCCAAATCATAAATAATCTTTTCCATGTACCATTCTTCTGTGTGATTGGGATGGCTTTCTTTCAAGCTATCTATATATCTTTGAATGGTTTCATCGGCGATCTTTGGAGGAAGGCGAAGTTTTCGGCGACATTCCTGCCATAAGGCATGTAGTTTTCCCCCTCCCTTACGGTTCCTTATCAAGTAGAAATACAAGATAATCAATATGACTGCAACTGCTATGATAATCAATGCCTGATTCATAAAATCCTCCTCATGTAAGTATTTTACCCAGTTAACCTGTACGTTAATCACCAATCCTACAGTTCTACCTGCGTCAATCACCCAATGTCTCCTATGTTGAAAAGGGCTCTTGGAGTCTTGCAATATCACTTTTTTCAGTTTAATTTTTTTAATCGCCTTGCTCACTTTAGTCTATTTATGTCAATATATTTTGCAATCTATTTTGTTATGTTTTAAAATTTTACCACGGTATTCCGGTCCAAAAGAAAAGTAAATATCGGTTTTAGTTAGAATTTGAACATAGTTAGTCAAGGTAAGAATAGTTGTAAGAAAGGAAAGAATACCAAGCTTAGTATTTCTTTTTAAATAGTGCATTTTTTAGGGACTCGCTTTTTTATTAAAAGTTTCAAGTTACAAGGTGCAAGTTGCAAGTTAAGAACAAAATGCAAGGTACAAGAGCAGTCTACCGATTAGTTTAGTTGTTGGGTTAAAAATAATGACTTTTCAGATTTAAATGTAAGCCCTTTTAATAGTATACAACATAAACTTTAAAAAACCTGCTTTTTTGGGAAATATTTATTTTTACATGATGCAAGTTGCAAGTATGGATTACCGCTTTCGCTGGAATGACATAGAAAAAAGCGAGAGATCGCCGCGTCACTTCGCTTCGCAATGAAAAATCACCCCAACCTTAGCCCCCCCCTCAAGGGGGAGGAAACAAGGGAGCAGGAATGCTATCAAGAGAGTAAGGGATTGCCACACTTTCTTCGAAAGTTCGCAATGACATAGGGAGGAAAATAGAGAATTAGGGGGACACACTTTACTTTTCGCCATGCAAAGATACAGTAATGAGTGATGAGTAATGAGTAAATAAAAAAGTCAGAAATTAAATGTTTAGTTCATTAAATTCATAGGATGCAGATCGAATGAGTTCAACTTTTACCCTATCAGTTTAAAAAAGAAGAATGTTCCCTATAAAAGGGCAGACACAAGGTCTGCCCCTACCAATGAATTCAATTAATCAATTAATTAGTTACAAATCAATGTTTAAAGCATCTTGTGCCAGTAAAGACCATTGCCAAATTATGTTCATTAGCAGCTTTTATAACTTCCTCATCTCGCTTCGACCCACCGGGTTGAATAATAGCAGTAATTCCTGCTTTAGCTGCTTCATCTACACCATCTCTAAAAGGGAAGAAGGCGTCAGAAGCAAGATATGAACCCTTAGAACAGCCTTCTGATTTTCTAATGGCGATTATAACAGAATCTACCCGACTCATTTGTCCAGCTCCAACTCCTACTACCTGTTTATCTTTAGTTAAAACAATAGCATTGGATTTGGTATGTTTAACTACTTTCCAGGCAAATAAAAGCTCTTCTAATTCTTGTCGGTTTAGTTTTTTATCGGTTACTACTTCCAGGTCTTTTATTTTAAGATTTTTTAAATTTCTATCTTGAATAAGAATTCCCCCAGCTATTTTTTTTATATCTTTAACTGAAGTATCTCTTTTGGTTAAATCTCCTACTTTTATTATACGTCGGCTCTTCTTTTGCTTTAAAATTTTTAAAGATTTCTCCTGGAAATCGGGAGCCAGTATTGCTTCTACAAAGGTGGTCTCATTGATTAAATTAGCCAGTGGCTCATCAACTATTCTATTAATTCCAATAATACTCCCATAAGCAGATAAAGGGTCGCTTTCATAAGCCTTCCGATAGGCTTCTTGAATAGTTTCTGCGGAAGCTAATCCACAGGGATTGGTATGTTTTACAAAGACCACCGTAGGTTCGGTAAAATCTTTTATCACTTCCAATACCGCATCCAAATCAACTAAATTATTAAAAGACAGTTCTTTACCTCCTAATTGAAGGGCTTCACCGAGATTAGCTTCATTAATAAAAAGCTCTTTATAGAAGGAGGCTTTTTGATGAGGATTTTCTCCATAACGTAAATCTAACTTCTTTTCACCTATTAAATTTAAATTCGAGGGGAAAGAAACTGTTTCTCTTAACATATTTCTTCTTAAATATTTAGTAATAGTTGCATCATAAAAAGAAGTATGTTCAAATACTTCTACTGCCAATCTCTTTTTGGTATCCAAAGATATTTTCCCATTATTCTCTCGTAGTTCGCTTAAAAGTGCAGGATAATCCTGAGGATTAATCACCACAGTCACATCTTGATAATTCTTGGCTGCCGCTCTTAATAGAGATGGTCCGCCAATATCAATATTTTCAACAGCATCATCTAATTCTACTTCCTTTTGGGAAACAGTTTTTTCAAAAGGATATAGATTTACCACTACCAAATCTATCTGCTCTATCTCTTGTTCTTTTATCTCTTTCTGATGAAGAGGATCTTCTCTCCTGGCTAATATTCCTCCAAAGATAAGGGGATGCAAAGTTTTAACTCTCCCTTCTAATATCTCAGGAAAACCAGTTACTTCAGAAATTAATTTTACTTTAACCTTTGCTTCCTGGAGTAATCGGGCAGTCCCCCCGGTAGATATTATTTCAATACCTAATTCTTCCAACCCTTTGGCAAAATCAACAATTTCTTCTTTGTCTGATACACTAATTAAAGCTCGTTTTATTTTGGTCATTTATCTTTCTCCTTCCTTGTAATCCTTGCCTAATTATGAATTTTATTGAAAATATCTTTATGTAATTTTAGATTCCCGCGTTCGCGGGAATGACAGAATTAGATAATTATTTTATAGCTTTGGCGGCAATATCTTTTCGGTAATACATATCTTCAAAATAAATTTCTTTTACTCCCTTATATACTCTCTCTTTTGCTTTAGATATAGTTTCATCCCAGGCAGTTATCCCCAGAACTCTTCCTCCTGAAGTAATAACCTTATTATCTTGAAGTTTGGTACCAGCATGAAAGACTATAATATCTTTCATTTTTCCCAACCTTTCTAAACCGCTAATAGCTTTTCCTTTCTGATACTTTCCCGGATATCCTCCGGAAGCCATCACTACACATACCGCGGCATTATCTTCCCATTCGATATTAATTTCATGAAGAGTCTCCTCAATTACTGCATTCAATATATCTATTAAATCTGTTTTCAATCTCGGTAATACGACTTGAGTTTCCGGGTCACCGAAACGAGCGTTAAATTCTAACACTTTTGGTCCATCTTTAGTTAAAATTATCCCAGCATAAATTACTCCCTTATATTCTCTGCTTTCTTTTTGTAATCCTTCTATAACCGGTATTAAAATTTTTTGTAAGACTATCTCTTCAGATTTAGGATTATAAAAAGGAACAGGGGAGTAAGCACCCATTCCTCCGGTATTAGGTCCCTGGTTATTATCATATATCTTCTTATGGTCCTGTGAGGAAACCATAGGAACAACATTTCTACCATCACTAAAAGCTAAAATCGAAACCTCTTCTCCCTCTAAAAATTCCTCTATTATTACCTGCCTGCCTGCTTCTCCAAATTTTTTTTCCTCCATCAAGGTATCTAAAGCATCTCTCGCTTGAACCATATTTTTTACAATAAATACTCCTTTGCCGGCTGCCAATCCATCTGCCTTTATTACCAAAGGAAAAGCCTGTTGTTTTATATAATTGAATGCCTTTTCACTATTTTTAAAGACCTCGTAATTAGCTGTAGGTATATTATACTTTTTCATTAAATATTTGGAAAAGACTTTACTTGATTCAATCTCGGTAGCCTCTTTGCTCGGACCGAATATCCTTAAACCCTGCTCACTAAATTCATTTACAATTCCCCGAGATAAAGGCAACTCCGGTCCTACTACTGTTAAATCAATTTTTTCCTTTTTAGCAAAATTAGCCAATTTCTCTATATTGTCCGCATCAATATTTATACATTGGGCCAACTTAGAAATTCCTGCATTGCCCGGTGCACAATAGATTTGAGAAACTTTCGGACTTTGAGTAATTTTCCACACCAGAGTATGTTCTCTTCCTCCGCTGCCTATGACTAATACTTTCATTTTAAATTGACCTTTCATCTAAAAATTCTAATTATCCATTCTTTATCTCAGTTATCTTACATAAAAAATGAAGGTTACTCTCTTCTTAAATGTATTCTGTAGGGGTCAGATTTATCTGACCCGTCCTTATTGCGGGCTCGATGAATCGAGCCCCTACTCATTTTCTTTTTTATAAATGATTATTTAATAAAGACTTTTCTCCCCTTGATAACCAATCTTCCCTGGGAAAATAATTGAATTGCCCGGGGATAAATTTGATGTTCTTCTTTTAAAATTTTCTCTGCTAAAGATTCCTCAGTGTCAGCAGCCTTCACTTCTACTGATTTCTGCAAAATAATAGGGCCAGAATCTACTCCCTCATCAACAAAGTGGACCGTACAACCAGAAACCTTTACTCCATGTTCTACTGCTTGCCTCTGGGCGTGCAATCCCGAGAAAGAAGGTAGTAAGGCAGGATGAATATTCATGATTTTATTTTTGTACATTTTAATAAAATAGGAACTTAAAATTCTCATATATCCAGCTAAAACTACTAAGTCAACATCTTTCTCCTTCAAACATTCTATAATCTTTTTATCATAATCATTCCTATTTTTAAAACTTTTAAAATTAATATACTCAATTTCAATATTATTTTGTTTGGCTCTCTTAAGGGCAAATGTATCCTGATTATCACTAATTACAATACTTATTCTTCCCTCAATTTTACCTTCTTTGATAGCCTCAATTATGGCCTGCAAATTAGTTCCTCTGCCTGAGGCCAAGATTCCGATATTAATCATAACTTTCTCCTCAATGACAAATTTGGTGCCTGGCACCAGATTTGTCATTATCGAATAATTATCTGTTTATTCCCTTTTATAACTTTGCCAATGATGTAAGAATCATATCTTAGCATTTTAAGTTCGTTAATCACTTTTGAAGCGTCATTTTGCGGAACAATTAATACCATCCCGATACCCATATTAAAGGTACGATACATTTCCTCATCAGAAATTTCCCCTTCTTTTTGAATTAAGGAAAAGATGGAGGGGGTTGGCCAACTTTCCCGGTCTATCTTGACAGAAACTTCTTTAGGTAAAATACGAGGAATATTTTCCACTATCCCTCCACCGGTAATATGAGCTATTCCTAAAATTCTATATTTTTCCAACAGGTATAAGACTGGCTGAACATAAATCCTGGTGGGCTTAAGCAATTCCTCACCTAAAGATTTTTTTAGTATTGCTATTTTTTTCTCCATCTTATACTGTTTTTCTTCTAATAAAACTTTTCTAACCAGAGAAAAACCATTGCTGTGTAATCCATTAGAGGAAATTCCTATAACCGAATCTCCTTCTTTAATCTCTCGGCCATCTATTATTTTACTCTTTTCCACAATTCCTACCGCAAAACCGGCTAAGTCATATTCACCTTCTGGATAAAATCCGGGCATCTCTGCAGTTTCTCCGCCCAATAAAGCACAGTCTGCCATTTTACACCCTTCAGTAATTCCTTTTATTAGCTCAACAACTACTTTTTTTGACAGTTTACCAATAGAGATATAATCCAAAAAAAATAAAGGTTTCGCCCCGCAGGTAATGATATCATTCACCGACATTGCTACTAAATCTATCCCTACAGTGTCATGTTTATTTAAGGCAAAGGCAATCTTTAATTTGGTCCCCACTCCGTCAGTACTGGAAACCAATACCGGCCCTTTGTAATTTTGCCCGGTTAAAGAAAATAATCCGCCAAATCCACCTATACCACTTAATACTCCGGGGATAGATGTTTTACTGATTAATGGTTTTATTTCTTTAACTATCTGATTAGCAAGGTCGATATCCACGCCAGCTTCTTTATAGGATTTTGTCATTTGATTTGTTCCTTTTCTTTTTTTTAGACTGATAGACAGGCGAGACGCCTGTCCTACGTTGGGCACAATGCATCGTGCCCCTACAACATATTTCTATATATCTATCTGCTAATTTTCGAGATACGATTCACGAGATACGAGATACGAAACTTACGTCGGATACTTCCCGTTAAAACAAGCCAGACAAAAATCATCGGCAGGGATTTTATCAAAAACACTGCATAACCCTTCTATGCTCAAATAACCCAAACTATCTGCTTCTATCCACTTTTTCGTCTCTTCTAATGTATGATTTGAAGCCCATAAATATTCTCTTTTTGGTGTATCTATCCCATAAAAACAGGGAAAGAAAATGGGTGGAGAACTTATTCGAACATGAACCTCATGGGCTCCTGCTTCCCTTACTAACTTTACAATCTTTCGGCTGGTAGTCCCTCGAACAATAGAATCATCTATTAATATCACTCTCTTACCCTTTATTATTTCTTTGATGGGGGAGAGTTTTATTTTAACTCCAAAATCTCGAATTAATTGTTCAGGCTGGATAAAAGTTCTTCCAATGTAACGGTTCTTAATTAAACCTTCTTCATAAGGGATACCTGATTGGGCTGCATAACCGATAGCTGCAGAAATTCCTGAATCTGGAACAGGAACTACTATATCTGCTTGCACCGGATATTCCCGGGCCAATCTTCGACCCATTTTTTGTCGGCTTAAAGCTACATTTTCTCCGCATATATTACTATCCGGGCGGGCAAAATAAACAAATTCAAAAATACAGAGAGCTTTTCTATTATTTGGTAAAATTCTGGTAGATCTCACTCCTTCTTTATCAATTACTACCATCTCTCCCGGTTCTACTTCTCGAACAAATTCAGCGCCAATAAGGCTAAATGCGCAGGTTTCGGAAGCAAAAACATAAGAATCTCTTAATTTCCCCAAGGCAAGAGGATGAAAACCAAAAGGGTCTTTCAATCCGATTAATTTATCTTCAGTCATTATCACTAAGGAAAAAGCTCCTTTTAGTTGAGCAACTACAATTTCAATATTTTTTTCAATGCTCTCTTCCGGGGTTGTTTTTATTAAATTACATATTATTTCACTATCTGTTGAGGAATAAATTTGAACGTCTTTTTCTTTTAATTTTTCCTTCAATTCTGCTTGATTTACCAGATTACCATTATGAGCTAAAGAAAAAGTCCCTCCCTTATAATTTTTTAAAAGAGGTTGGCTATTTTCCCAAATATTAGCACCTGTTGTAGAATATCTTACATGACCGATAGCACAATTCCCTTGCAAGGTCTTTAATTTTTCTTCGTTAAATACTTCAGATACTAACCCTAAATCTTTATAGATTAAGAGCTTTTTTCCATCAGATACTGCTATGCCTGCACTCTCCTGCCCCCGATGTTGAAGGGCATAAAGAGCAAAATAAGTTAATTTAGCCACATCTATAGACATATCTTCTTTATTAAAAATTCCAAAAACCCCACATTCCTCATGCATTATTTTGTACCTTTCCAAACTTTTTCTAGTTGCTCTACTTTTATACTAATCAACTGATTAATATTTAATTCTTTCCCCTCCACAGAACCTAATGCCAAAAGAGGAACCTGATATTTATCGGCTATCTCTTGTAATGAAGATAGATTTTTCGGATTAAGAGATATAATGATTCGAGATTGGCTTTCTCCGAATAACAAGGCATCATTTCTTATTTTGTCTTTAATCTCTATTTTCGCTCCTTTTACCCCTTTAATACAACTCTCTGCCAGGGCAATAGCCAATCCGCCTTCCGAACAATCATGAGCTGAAGAAACTAATTCCTTTTTAATTGCCTCCCGGCATACATTTTGAACTGCCTGTTCTTTCAACAAATCAATCTGGGGAGGTATTCCCTTTTCTAAATTATGAATAACTTTAAAATATTCACTTCCACCCAATTCTTCTTTATTTTCTCCTAAAAGCACTATCAGATCACCGCGATTTTTAAATTCCATAGAACAGATATGGTTATAATCTTCGATAATCCCCACCATCCCGATAACTGGTGTAGGATAAATGGCTTCTCCTTTGCTTTCATTGTACAAGCTTACGTTCCCACTTATGACCGGGGTCTGTAATACTCGACAGGCTTCACTTATCCCTTTAATGGCTTCTTCTAATTGCCAGTAGATGGTTTCTTTTTCAGGATTTCCAAAATTTAAACAGTCGGTTACCGCTCGAGGTAAGGCTCCTTTGCAAGACAAATTTCTGGCTGCTTCTGCTACCGCTATCTTCCCTCCCATTAAAGGGTCAAGGTAACAATATCTTCCATTGCCATCAGTGGTAAGGGCTATAGCTTTTTTAGTTCCCTTTATTCTTAATACTGCAGCATCATCTCCGGGAGGCAGTATAGTATTATTTCTTACCATATAATCATAATGTTCATAAATCTTTTCTTTACTTGTAATATTTGGAGAACCTATCAACTGTAATAACACTTGATTATAATCATCCGGTTGAGAAATCTCGGATAAATCAAGCTTATTAACCGAATTCAAGATATCCGGCTTTTTCCCTTTGCGACGGTAAGAAGGCGCTCCTTCGGCAAGTGATTTAGCGGGTATATCTGCTACTATTTCTCCTTTATCTCTGACCCTAAATTTACCATCATTAGTTACTCTGCCAATCACTGCGGATTCTAAACCCCACTTATCAAATATTTTTTTAATCTCTTCCTCTTTTCCCTTTTTAACTACCACTATCATTCTTTCTTGAGATTCAGAAAGCATAATTTCAAAAGGGTTCATCCCTTCTTCTCGTTTGGGTACTTTTGATAGTTCAATATCTAACCCGCTATCTCCTCGGCAAGCCATTTCACATAAAGAACTAGTTAGGCCAGCAGCTCCACAATCTTGCAGTCCAATTACATAATCTAATCCTCTTAACTCTAAACAAGCCTCAATTAATAATTTTTCAGAAAAGGGGTCTCCTATTTGAACTGCAGGGCGATCTTCATCAGAACTTTCATCTAATTCTGTCGAGGCAAAAGAAGCCCCTCCAATTCCATCTCTGCCTGTTTTAGCCCCTATTAAAATTACTGAATTCCCTTCACCCCTTGCTACTGCTCGTAAAATATCATTTTTCTTAGCATACCCTACACACATTACATTTACTAAAATATTCTCCTGGTAACTTGAGGAAAAAACTGTTTCTCCCCCAACCGTAGGCACCCCTATACAATTACCGTAAAAAGAAATTCCATCTATTACTCCTTTATAAAGATATTGAGTTTGTGAGTTATCAAAATCTCCAAATCTTAAAGAATCCAACAAAGCTATAGGGCGAGCTCCCATCGCAAAGATATCCCGCACTATTCCTCCGATGCCGGTTGCCGCTCCTTGAAAGGGCTCTATCGCCGAAGGGTGATTGTGGCTCTCCATCTTCATAGCTATAATCTGGTCGTCTCCGATATCAATAATACCCGCATTCTCTCCCGGCCCCTGAAGAACCCATTCCGCTGAATTGGGAAATAATTTAAGAAGCGGTTTCGAATTTTTATAACTACAATGTTCTGACCACATTACCGAATACATTCCTAACTCTACTTTATTGGGTTCTCTTTGCAAATATTCTTTTATTTTCTTATACTCTTCTGGAGTAAGATTCCATTTTTTCCAAAATTTTTCCTGGTTAAAATTTTTCATCAACAATTAATCTCCTATTTTAATAATTTGCCAATTCACCTATTCACCAATTGTCCAATTATTTCTAGCTTGCCAATTTGCTAATAAATTTATTATGATTTTCTAATTTCCGAGATTTATTTATCTATGTACTGATTTTTTCTTTAAAAATTCTAAAACAGAACTAAAAATATATTTGCCATCGGAAGAGCCCAAACAATCTTCCATACAACGCTCCGGGTGAGGCATCATACCCAATACATTTCCTTCTTTATTACATATGCCAGCAATATTATAAAGAGCACCGTTAGGATTAGCCTTTGAAGTAATCTCTCCGTTCTTTTCGCAATAACGAAGGATAATCTGATTGTTTTTTATAAGTTCAGACAAACCATGGTCGTCAATATAATAATTACCATCCCCATGAGCAATAGGTATTTTTAAAACCTGCCCGCCTTTACAAGAATTAGTATAGGGAGTTTGATTATTCTCTACTTTAAGATAGCAGTACTTACAGATAAAATGCAGACTATTATTTCTCATTAATGCTCCGGGTAATAAACCCGCTTCAGTAAGAATTTGGAATCCGTTACAGATTCCCAAAACTAATCCTCCGGCCGTAGCATAATCGATTACTGCTGACATAACCGGAGAAAACCGAGCTATAGCCCCAACCCTTAAATAATCTCCGTAGGTAAATCCACCCGGCAAAAATATTCCATCATATCCCTCTAAATTAGTCTGCTTGTGCCAGATATATTCAACGTCTACCTTTAAAACATCATTAAGGGCGTAAAAACAATCATAATCACAGGTTGAACCTGGAAATTGAATTACACCAAACTTCACTTTAACACCTCGATTTCATAATTAAAGTCTTCGATCACCGGATTGGCTAATAATTTTTTACCCATATCTTCAACTCTTTGAATAATCATCTGGCGATTCTGCCCCTTCAATTTAATATTTATATACTTTCCCATCCTTACTTCTTCTATTTCTTCAAATCCCAATGACTCTAAGGCGTTTTGGGTAGCCGTCCCTTGAGCATCTAATAATCCTTTTTTTAAGGTTACATAAATTTTAACCAACCACATTTTCTTCTCCTTTTTTTAATTAGCTGATTAGCCAATTAATCAATTCACTAATTTAGCAATTAATATATGATGATTATATCCCAAAAACTAACTATTTAATACAACATATTCAACTTAAGCAGCAAATTTAACTCTATATGTCCTTTGAAAACTGAATAACGAAAATAAATGGTTATATAGAAGAGTAG
>Ga0307428_1000422_pt1 | contig 28304 bp, 31 predicted proteins | sample SalMarWE160240MG_FD_202161 | JGI IMG/M metagenome (GOLD analysis project Ga0307428, IMG submission 202161) | Salt marsh sediment microbial communities from the Plum Island Ecosystem LTER, Massachusetts, United States - WE1603-240 | ecosystem: Environmental > Aquatic > Marine > Intertidal zone >...
TAGCGGGCTTCTTTACCGGTATAGCCTACACCCGCTTTTACTTCCATCTTTTCTTTTTTCTTCTTATCCTTATGCTGTAAACTAATATAGGTAGCATCTGCTTCCACGTAGGCAGTATCGGGTGCCTCTTTATCCGGATAATCCAGGTTCTCTATCTGTCTTAACTTTTTCTCCTGGTTTTCTATGAGTAATTTGCCCTCTTTTAATACTGATTGTCTTATGGCTTCATGAGAGCGGAAGTTCCCCAGTAAGAGCCTAGCGCAAGTTACTACCTCCCGGTAAGAAGAAAGAGCAGAAAGAAAACACTCTATCCTGGCTCGAGATAGACTGATGCGTTGGTTTTTAACTATGCTTAAGGCCTCATCTAAGAGGTAACAACTTTTACCAGTCTTCTTGTCTTTGTAACGGGTACGGGAATAGAGGATATCACCGAAACGGGTGAGGAAGTATTTTTTCCTTTTACCGGTGTTTTTAAGTTTTCCTCTTCCTCTCTTATTACGCAGGTAGCTATCTATATCGGTAATAGCTTTTTCAAATACCTTACGAGCTATATTCTGTAATATTTCAAAGAGCATATTTTCTAAGATATCAAAGGTTAGACCCTTAATAGGTATTTTAACCTTGACCTCAGGGAAAGTTATTGTTATAGTATCCATGGGTGTAGCTTACCTCCTTTTTTGTAAAGGGTTTTGTTTTATATAGGTAAGTCTACACCTTTTTATTATATTTTTACAATCCTCTCCTTGTTACTTGTCTTATATTACTCACAAAAGAAAGTATTATTAATATATAATGTTTTTTCTTCTAACTACCCCACTAAAGTTTACACTAACAATTTTAAAATTATTTAAAAAACAGTATCGAGTATATAGTCCAAGAAAGGGCTATAACACAAATTTAATCATCGTTTGCTTCTAAAATTATTTTTTAGCTGTTTCTTCAAGTTTTAATAAGCCTAACCCAAAAAATCTTTGACTAGGATCATGCTCTAAAACTCCTGCATCATCTAAAAATCCAAAATATTTTTTCATTTTTTCTTCTCCTTATATGAAAAAGGACTATTGTATGTCATGTTTCTATCCTTCCGAAATCAATCCACTCTTTTATTATTTCTCTCCTCTTTTCTAAGACAAACATGATTAATTTTGAAGTTGTTCCTTATAATGTGAAATTTAGGAAAAGTTAACTATTATTTCTTTACCTTTAAAGCCAAGAGTTTTTTCTTTATTTTTGTTTTATTTATAAAATGATAGGATAATAATTACGAGAGTCTTGCTATTATATTCGACTTTTTAGGTCAAAATCCTTCTTTTTCTGAAAAATAATTTACAAAAAGAAAAAAGCCCCTCAGCAAATGCCAAAGGGCTTAAAATTGACAAGCTCCCCAGACAGGACGATTTTCGCAACTTTTGTATGAGCGATGATAGTGAAAAAATATATCGGAAATTAGAAAAAATAATTTGCGCTTGACATTATTATTGATTATAAACCCCTTAAGACAAATTAGAAAAAGTTATCGAATTACCGATTTTTATGTAAAATTACCTTTTTACGAAAAAAGGTAATGTAATATTTTTCAAACTTAATGGTTCTGGTATTTGAATTTCTTCATAATTCATTTTTAAATATTTTTCTAAAATAACCCTCATACAATCTTGCGAAAAATCTAAAAAGTATTTTGTGGTATCTATAATTTCCTGAAAAAAATCATTCATGGCTTTAGGTAAATTATTTGGTTCGATATCTTCCAGAATTGATAAATTTAATAAATCATGTGTAATTGAAAAAAAACAATTACCATATTCTTTTGAAAAATATAATTCGAAAATTTCTGAATCAGATGCATTCATAATTTGTTTTACCATATTATTTGAAGATTCTTTTGAATAATGAAAAGCATAAATATTTCGTATATTTTTTAATAAATTATCTTTACCAAAAGATTTTTTGAGCTTAGAGAGGTTTTTCTTGCTCTCAGAAGAGCCTTTTTTATTATATTCTTGGGAAAATTTATTATTATTAAAAAAATGTGCACTAAGCATATTCCATCCTTCATATAATTTTCCTGCTTGTATTCTCATAAAAAACATTCCTTGAGAACTAAGGCTTCTTCCTACAATTTCATTTTGGGATGCTTCTTCTCTTGAATTGCCAGAAATAACCATTAATTTTTGCAAAATGTTTACATCATTATAAAAATTCATTAATTGTATAAATAATTCCAGTTCTTTTTCTGGAATAGACAATAATTCAGCTTTCGATAAATTAATTTTAGCTAACTTCATATTTTCACTCCCTCTCCAATCATTTTTTGAAAGGAGTTTATTGAGTTTCCTGTAAGAGTTTAAAAAAAAGTTACTATTTTCATTTTTTTCACCTGTAATAAGATTGTAATTTTTGTAATCATAAATCTAACCATTACTCCAAGAAACGGTTTTATCAAATTCATCTATCTCAGAATTGTATCTTACCATTATTTGATAGGTTGCTTCTTGGCGTGGCGCTATTGTTGAAGGTTCAGCATAACCATAATCTATAGAAACCAGCTTACCATATTTATCAAGAGCTCGGACTTCAACTTTCACGTAATAAGCATTGCTCTTACCAATATTCTTGAGTATACCTTCAACATAATAATAATTTCCGCTTAAACGATTATTTGTGTCGACAAATTTTATTTTAGCTTTTGGTTTATTTTCTAATTCTTTTTTTTGGGATTCTAATTCTTTTTTTTGGGATTCTAATTGAGCTTTTGCTTCTTTTTTTGCTTCTTCCTTTTCAATATAATCTTCTAAACATTCTTTTATATTTTTTCCTTCTCTGCTCTGATAATTAATGAGCCATTCAACTTTATTTCTATCTTCAAAACCCATTAGCAATAATTTTATTTGATAAATATTATCCATAGGATGTTCCCAAATTACCTTTGCATAGGGCGCGATAGGCTCATCTTTTATCATCTCGACACTATCATCATATGGTTTTCCATATTTTTTTAAAAGAGCTGTCTTAAGATTTTTATAATTATTAATAAATTTAACTTTAAATCCTACAAAACTATCAACATTTTTATATGTCGCACTTATAAGTCTATCTTTTATAAAGTAGTAATATATATCACATTTAAGACCATGTACTTCGCCATTATAATGTAAACTTCCCTCACATCCTATAATAGAATCTTGTATAGAATCTTCTCCAATAAATAAAATGTTTTGCTCTGTTTCTTTAACTTGTTCTTTGCTCATGCCCCAATTTGTTTTTCTGAAATCATACTTTTCGCTTCCGCTTTTTGTTTCTTGACCTTGCATAACATCTATTTTTTCTTCAGGAGGCGGGTAGATAGTATACCCTGCCTCTTTTTCTTTAATTGATAATTTAGGATTGTTAGTTAATCGAACAACATTTCCCTCATTGTCAAGTATTTTATACATCTTTGCATTAACAACAGTACTATTAGTTATGAAAAAAATAGTTAATAAGAGAAATAAAATTACAAAAAAATATTTTCTTTTCATCTTTTTAAATACTCCCTTAAAATTTTTCTTATAAGCTCTCTTTATTTGATTTTTCTAATCTTTTTTTAAACTTGCAAAGTTTGTAATCTATCGCCTCGGCCTTCATAAACAACTTTTTCGAATACCCAAACAACTTTTTTTAATACTTTAATCTCATCATTTAATAACATATTTTACCATAAATTATAGCTAATCTTACATTCAGGACAGCTTCTAATAATTTTATGGTTACTTTTATATATTAAAAAAATTCTTTGTCTCATTAAAAAAGGACAGAATAAAAATAGCTATATTACTATTCTTACTCTGTCCTTTGACCTGAAAGATTCTTCCTAAGAAAATTAGAAAATTTTTTTAAGTACACTCTGTAAGGAATTTCCTAAAGATTAGGAATTGCCCCGTTGGTGCTTTTTTGTATAAAGCTCTCCAAAGTTCTGTCCGGTAATGGTCCTTTTGCCTGAGAGTTTCGACACTTTTGGTATCTTACTCCTTCGGCTCCCCTTCTCTTTTTGTAAAAAGAAAAGGTCTCTCCTGCTACCTTCATGCAGAATGCAATATTTTATTTTTGGTTAAGTAATGATAGAAGATTGATAGTTAGTATAGTTAGGATGTGTTACTTGGTGGGTCTCTTGGGATAGAGAAAGAATGCTACTCTTAAGCTAAATCTTAGATAATATAGCTTTTTATTTTAGAATAATATCATTATAGATATTCTGCTTAGATAAAAAATAGGCTTATTTAATTTTTTTTAACTCACTGTTCTATTTATACTACAAGTCTATTTAAAAATCCTTCTTTTTCTGTAAAATAATTTATGAAAAATAAAAAGCCCTTCAGTAAAATACCTGAAAGGCTTTAATATTAAGGGTTTGATGGAGGCTAGTAGACGAGTTTCGCAACTTCTGTATGAATGATGAAACTGAAAAAGTATATCAAAAGTTAGAAGAAGCAATTGGGATCTGTTAGGAATTTAAAAGGGCAGAACCTCAATAAAGAAGTTCTGCTTATGTTATTGTATGGCTTCTCCTATTGGAAACGTGGAGAATTATAAAGGTAAATTTTATAATAGATCACATTAAATAAAATCAGTTAATTTCTTAGTAATATGCATTAAAAAATAGAAGAAGTAATATAAACTAATAAATAAGAATTTGAAAAATGATGAAATATTAATATAGAAAACTAAATTTTAAATGTTTTTATAAATTCATCAAATGCTCTTTTTAACATATCTTCCCAGGAATTAAAACTATTATTTGTGTTTTTACGAATATATTCATCTAAATCTTTCTTAGAAATTGCTTTAAATGCTTCTGTTATATTTTCTTCGTTAGGATCAATTAAGCCGCCGTTTAATATAAATTCTTTAAAGCTACCGAATTTAGTAAACCTTCTCATAAAGGAAGAGGTAAAGAGTTCATCTTCGGTAATGTTACTAAATTTCTTATTAATTATTTTGATAAGTTCGTCACCATACCATTTAAAATCCACTATTTCACCCCCTTATATAGTCTTTCATAATTTCTTCAATTAGAAGCCTTATTTACTATTTAAAATATTATCATTATTCCTTAATACAACTCTCAGTTATTATCAACTTTTTGCAAAAGTACGTAGTACATTTATCATTAACATTATAATAACTACAAGCGGTTACCATATATCCAACATAACAATACGCCTGTGCATAATTTTCATCAACAGATTTATTCTGAATATCTGCATAAGTGTTAATATTGATAATATTGCAATACAAATATAATGTATTAACTAAATCTTCCATTTGACAAATAGCATAATCTCTCAGAACCATACATACAATAACTTTTTGCTTCAATCCAGTTCTGAGCATTAATAGCTAAATAACATTCGTTTATAATACTCTTTTTTCCGCCTTATCGGGACCTGGAGGAGTTACTACCCCACTACAACCTGATAAAAATATTGCTAAAATGAAAAAAATGAATGACCCTGCGGCAAGCCGCAGGGTATCAAAAATCAGAACAGCTTTATCTGTCTCAAATCTTCCTTCGGTTTACCTTGTTTTTGTATATAGTTTTCCACTTTTGACCAGTTCCCTCTCTCACCAACAGTGGCAACATAGTATCCATCAGACCAAAATTCTCCACCCCATAGCTCTTTTTTGATCTTCGGATACCTTCGGAATATCTCCCTGGCAGTAATACTTTTGAATATTCGCACTATTTCTCCAGGTGATATCTTGGGATGGGCACTGGAGAGAAGATGAATATGATCCTTATCCATTCCCAAAGCTTCTATCTCTATGGCATACCGTTCTTGTATACCTTTAGCTGTCTCTTCTATTATCTTTATCACCATCTTGTCAAGTAATGCCTTGCGATACTTTACCGGAAATACTATATGATAATGTATCTGCCAAACACAATGATAGCCTTTATGAACTTCTCCTGTACTCATATAATCATAATACTTCAGAATTTACCCTGTGGCAAGCCACAGGGAATTCTCAAGTTAAATTACTAAAAAATATTTCCTCTTCATAATCTATTGCTCCAATTATTTTATACTTTTATTATTGGTTTAGGCTATCCTACCCTTTTAAAAATAAAAAGCCCCAAATCAAGCTTGGCAGATGCAACGCCACTACAACCAGTTGTTATGAGATTTCTATGCTTCGCTAGCCTCATCAAGTATTGCAATACAAAAGTTTATAGCTAACAATAAAGCGTTGTTCTCTAAGCCATAATCTTCCATGACAGCTACATTCGCATAGCTACCTAAAGCCTTATTGAAATGTTCGTAGTCTTCCTTGATAAAGAGCGATGAGTCTGGATTGAAGAAGTTAAATTTGACCGTATCCGGATATTCTTTTTGAAGATTGCGAAGAAATGACTCTTCCTCACAGAGTTTATGAAATTTGTTTTTTGTCATATATCTACCTTGATCGACTAATCTTGCGAGGTCTCTGACAACTTCGATGCAACCCTTTCCGAAGTAGTTCTTATTCATGATTCCTCTCTACTTATAACGATAAGGTTATGTACAAAATATTTTATCTATATTGATTAGAGTAACAAATGGGGTTTCTGAATTTCAGTAAAAAAATTTACAATTTTTGAAGACTCATTAATATATTTAGAATGACAAAAAGTTTAGTATTTTTTATATTTAATACCTTGGCTAAAATTAAGATATTTTTGTTTTGCCAAATTATTATATACTAGTTGCAGTCAGCCATTTATACATAATATATTTTTTATGTCTTCGCTTAATTCGTTGATATCTAATTTTTTTTCGTTATTTGCATTTTTTAGAATATCTTTGAGTTTTGTTCTAGTATATCTGAATACCTTTTTTTCTTTAAACTTTTCAACAATATGATATGCAATGACTCCTAATTTTTTATAGGTGAGCTCTATCATATCGAAGTGTATATCTTCTTTAGGAGTCTTAAGTGCTGTTATTCCTTCAGTTGCCATGAATTCTATACCATTTTGTTCTAAATACTCGGAATTTAGAATTACGATGTCAATTGTTTCAAGACGTTCTTGTCCAGAACTAATTGCTATAACAGCGTTTTCTATCTCATCTTCTGATTTTATTCTCCACACAGATAAATTATTTTGTTGCGTTCTTAAACAATTAGTAATTGCATCTGCTGGTATTTCTGCGCTGTTAACTATGTCTGCCCGTAGCCATTTTGCCTTATTAATTTTTCTTACTTGTAATGCCATGTAATTCTTTCTCCAAATCATCTATCACTTCATTTATATACTCTTGTAACCATTCGGTAGGTGCTTTTATATTTTTCAAAATTCTTAAGCTATGCCTATTACCCCAATTTTCGAAAGCTCTTACGCCACATTCTTGAATTTCAGGATCCTTATGTGATAAAGCGGTAGTTGCCATTAATTGTCCTTCCGGATAAATTATAAAATAATCAAAACGTGAAATAATTATTAAAACTCCTAGTAAAATTCTTGTATTGGTGAAATTTTCTATAAAAACAGTGGTTAGCCATTCTTTAGTAGCGAGGACATTTTGTTCCATTCTTTTTCTTACTAAAATATCTACCTTTGTATCCAAACCATATTCAAATTCCTCTTCACGAATTAACATAATAAGCTCACGTGTAAAATTTTTCTTAAGTGTTTCCAAACGTTTCTTATTAATATAATTCTCTACACCAGGATAGGTTTCCGTTGTATTATTTGATTCACTTTCTTGAATTATTGAATCTATTGTTTCTATTTCTTCTTTATCAGAAACGAAGTTAAGCCTCTCTGACTTAGTTTTAATTTCACCAGAACCAGACTCATCGAGGACGGTTTTAATTTCACCAGAACCAGACTCATCGAGGACGGTTTTAATTTCACCAGAACCAGACTCATCGAGGATGGTTTTACTCATAAATTAACCCACCTACTTCATCAAAAAGATTTTGATACAATTCTAATGCTTTTTTGTAAAATATTTGTAAGTGTTTTGCACCAAATCGATAGTTCTTATTTCCTTGATATGTATTTATATCAAATACCAGTTCAATGCGGTCGAAAGGAATAACCCCTCCTCCAAAATCACCTTGCAAACGGTTAATTGTTAAAATAACATTGAACAACTCTTTCTCACCATTTAGATCTATTTCTTTTCTTGTCACAGTTCTCCAATTCCATGCAACTGGAGTGTGTTTTTCATAAAATGCAGGGGTTTTAAATAACCTTGAATATATTTCTATTAATTGTTTATCTTCCATTTCCTCTAACAGAAAATTTGAAATCATTGATATTCTGTTAGCGTTTTTACTATATTTTTTGATTATTCTTTCACCTAACTCGTACGCCTCTGGACAAAACTGTTCGAGTTTTCCTAGATTACTTCCTTTCGCGTCCGTTGGAGATTTTATTATATCTATTCTTTGACTTGCTAAATTAATTTCCCATTCATTATTGGTTGTTGAAAGTCGAAGTCGTGTTTGTGGTTTTGGGTTATTCGCACTGATTTCGCTAAACGTCCCGGGTATTAGATTCTTATTACGAAATAGTGAAAGCATTTCATTGATTTTATCTGATGTTGGGATTATATCGCTTCCATCAATAAAAATACTTGCTTGGTATTTAAGTTTTACATCAATCATTATCTATCCTCCTTTCTTATTCCATTGACTAGTATTTTATTTCCTAATATTTACCACTTAAGATAAATCTTCTAATTTATCCTCAAAAAATTTGCTATTATTTTATGTAAGTACAATCACGCCTTCTTTTGTTCCCGTTCCCACTTTCCAGCTGCTTCTTCTGTAGTTTTATTTCCAACCTGAAAGATATGCCCGTTAGCCCGTTTCTGTTTATGCTCTTGTTCTCTTCTATCTAAATCATCTGTTATACCACTATGAACTATCTTGTTGCCAATTTTAAAATGATATTTATATGTTAATATTCTACCGTTTCTCTTTTCTTTTTATTTTAGTATCTTTTTAAATTTTGTCAAAATTTCATCAACTTATAGTCTTAAACTCTTATAAAACAAGGAGTTTAGTTTAGATAAAATCATCTAATGGCGTGCTTTTACACAGAAAGCGACATAAACATATTAAGTAATTGCAGGGGAAGCATTAAATTACCTTTTTTCTAAAAGTTCTTTCTTTCCCTCTTTTAGAATATTCTTTAAATGCTTTTTGTTGATCTGCATCTGATTTGTCTGTATTTTTAGTTTCAACTTCTAAAACAATTTCCTTTTTGCCTTTTTTTGCAATTAAATCAGGAATAAATCCTCCTATCTTTTTAGGTTTATTCCAACCTGGAAGATCGGCGTTAGTTCTAAAACCATGTTTTTTATACCATTCGGCGCTTCTTGAAACACTCTCATCGTGCTTTTTTTGCCCAGTTTTTGTTCTTTTATTCATAGCTATACCCCCTTCTATATAATAACTATATTATTTTGTTTGTCAATATAACTAAAAAAACCAATTGAAGTTCAAAATAGTAATATAGCTTTCTGCTACTCTGCCTATATACGACGCAATGACAAATATGCAAGGGATTAAGAGGATTCAGGAGAAAAAGAGAGAATATCAAAGTAAATGGGATAAAAATCGCTGATTTTCAGAAACCACGAAATATAAGTGCTAATTTAAGCGTGTTTTAAGCGCTTATTTTAAGTTGGCTGGTATGAATCATCGTATTTTTTAAATACGCCTCGTATACGCCAAAATAGAAGCTTTTTTCAAAAACGCTAAAAACCTTATATATCAAGGGTTCCCCGTTTTCACGAGGACAAGCTTATTGATTTTTTGCAAAATCAACCCGTAATTCGTTGATGGTCTGTTTGATTTCTTTGATTTCAGCAGTAATACTATGGGAAAATTCCTTTTGATTCTTGATGATTTCATTAATAAAGAACTCTAATTTCCACACCAGGTATATAGAAAGTACCAGGGGAAAGCCGTTATTTGCTATTAATTTTAGCATATATTCAATATCCAATTAATTTACTCCCTTTCCAAACCCGTTTTGGCCCCGGCCTAATATCAAGGTGTAAGAAATTTTTCTTTTCATAAAATCCAATACCATTAAATCCTATTTCCTGAGCATAAAGAAGAAGATCATAAAGTAAGAAATCTTTTACGTGGATGTCTACCGCCATACCCAGGAGATGATAAGAACCGGGAGCTCCCCCGACTTTATGATTCTCTTCTTTACACCGGTAACCGGAATTGATATATATTGGCCTATTTATAACCCTCCTTAAATGATTTATCCTGATCAAAAGGTCCGGCGACAGCATAACCCGCCGGCAGCAGGGACACTCAAACTCATATAAAGAAAAATATTCAGCTATTTTTATATCATTAATTATATCCATAATTTACTTATATTTTAAAGTCCGGCCGTTTCTTACTACATCCGGCATAGCCTTATATATAATTTCGTTCACCTCCGGGACAGTAGCTTTCATTAGATCCTTTACGTAAGAAATTTCACCCTCTTTTAATTCAACTTTTTGTCTCCTTAATATTTCAATTAATTTAACCCAGGCTACTTTCCATTTTTCCTCACCATTCCCTATTCCCAGCTCTTCTTCAGCCCAAAGCATAGCTGCCAGAATAGCCTCTTTTATTTTGTCTGCCCTGTTCTGGCCAAACTTATTGATCATAAATTTAGAGAGCAAACCAACCAGAAAAACAAGAGCGAAATCTAATAGATATTTAGTGATAAATACTTCTAACATGTATTACTCCTTTCTACCTGTGCGTGTTAGCACGCAAACAGGTCTCTCTCCCAGGGAAGGTCCGCGGAGCCCTCCAAGGAAGAATATTATAATATATTATCCTACATCCATAACATCAGTAGACTTATAATCAAGGATTCTTGCATTTACTTTAGCTACTAAGTCATTACCATTATTATGAAAGATATTCTTGGTGATTATAGTATCCATAACTCCTTCAATAGCTGCATCTTGTGCCGCTAAATCTGCATAATCTCCATCATCTAAGTTTTTGGGATTATTTAAAGTTATACTAGTGGTCTTTCCGACACTATCTCTAAACTGCATATACAGTCTTTTGTAACTGGTTACTTCTCCTAATTCGGTTGCCATTATATTTTTTCACCTCCTTTTTTGTTTATGGTTACAATTATTAGCAATTATTCAGTAAGTTGGAATTCTTTTCCGAATCTAATTTCATCTACGCTATACTTCTGCAATCCGGTTAAAGCGGTAGCTGTATCATAGGCATCTTGTTCTAAAGCTGCAGATTTAATCTTAGCAAAAGTCTTGCTGTTAATGATAGGTGCTCCGGTATCAGGGTTAACGCCTACTACCAATCTAAACTGCAAAGCTGAATCACGAGGAACGGTTACTACTGTTGCCATTATTTTTCACCTCCTTTTTTTGAATCCCCGATCAGGTCGAGGACAGGTTTTAAATCAAGCAAAGCTAAGATGTATATGAACATATTATCATATTATAATATAAAAGTCAATATTAGAACATTATTGCCCTTTATAATGTATAAAGCTTCCTATTTCTCTGTTTTCCTTATAATTGCTCCTTATTTTATAAAACTATAAAGGGATCCTTCCCGATACAAGAAGGACCCCTTGACTTACCTATATATAAGATTGCTATTTGTAAAATTAATAAAATTAGTTATAATAAGCATAAGAATCTACAAAGATATACTACAAGGAAAATTATTGGTTATTTCCGAAACTTCACCTGGAGTCGTGCATAAACAAAGTAGTTCGGTTATTTTCAGTTATCGGAGATTTAATAATTATGTTAAATAAAATAACAGTAATAATTATCATTATTTTTTTACTTGGAGGAAATGCTATGGCTGTAAATCAAAATATATTAGAGTTAAATTCTGCTATGATGCGAAATACTTTTAAAATCGAAGGAGATGGTTCTATGGGATCATGTTTTTTGATTGGAAAACCTCTTAAAAAAGACCCAACTAGGGCACATTATGTTCTAGTAACGGCTGCGCATGTATTAGAAAACATGAAGGGTGAGGAGGCAACAATTTATTTACGGAAAAAACAAAATGATAATACATTCGTAAAGATTCCTTGGAAGATAAAAATACGACAAGGGATTAACGCTTTATGGGTTAAAAATAAATCAGGAACTGATGTTGCTGTAATGTATACTAAATTACCAAAAGACATTGATCATCAACTTCTACCTACAACTATGTTTGCTAACGATAAAATTTTAACTGATTTTGAAATTCATCCTGGTGATGAAATGTTCTGTTTGGGTTTCCCTTTCGGGGTCGAAGCAAACGAAGCAGGATTTCCTATTTTAAGAAGTGGTAAAGTTGCATCCTTTCCTCTTGTTCCCACACAAAAAAAAGGATCTTTCCTGCTTGATTTTGAGGTTTTTAAAGGAAATAGTGGGGGGCCTATTTATTTTGTTGAATCTAACAGAAATTATGCGGGGGGAACACATATTGGCAAGATTCAGTTTATTGTAGGGATTGTTTCAAAAGAGTTTAGCGTAACAGAAACTATTAAAAGTTTATATGAGACAAAACAACAAGTTCACCCCTTAGCATTAGCTGTTATAATTCACGCAACATATATATTGGAGACAATTAATCAGTTACCCGAATTGGAATAATGTTTGAACATCCGATTACACAGAGTTTGTGGCTCAAGTCCTTCATATCTTTACCCAAATACCCTTCAGGAAATTCACAAACTCTTAAACATTATATGAAATAGCGGTTTCCACCATTCTAATATAATCCCCCATCTAAAATATAATAATCATTAGGAAAATTATTGAAATAGATCCAGCTTAAATGAGTTATTTACTAATCAGCAAAACGATTGTAGATGGCCTCTCTTTCTCTCTCCCCCGGTATTTTATTAAATGATCGTTAAGCTGCTTTTATTGACTTCCTGGTAAATAATTTCTAACCATCTCATCCCCACGACCGCCCGCCAAGAGCTTTTTTTTGCTAAGAAGTTTAATTGAAAGCCACCACATACATAACAAGACTCTATCGGACATTCTACATGAAACAACTTCTCGATTATCTTATCCGATAAAGCTTTGTTATGTATAGCAAAAAAAGCATTATATTTTTATAAAACAAAAAGCAGTTTTTGCCTTATAAAAATATAAAGGCGGGCTAAATTAGATGCTTTTTATCGTAGGGCTAAATCTCTATTTCTAATAATCGAATGCCTTCCCACCCCTTCCCTCCCTGTTCCTGTTCACTATAATTCTACGTTTAAATATTTTTTGTCTGTCTGCGTGCCTACACTCCGGGCAGAGCAGATAAAAAATACTAAAAACTATCCCAAGAGATTATATATGCAACATCGATGGCGTTTATAGAAGACTGAAGCACCGCAAAAAATGCAGGTAAACAATTTAAGCACGAGAATTTTTTGCGGCACCGGCTTCTACAAACGCCGGGAGAAAAATTGCAAAGAGAAGAATTGTAAAAATCTAATAAAAAGGTATATATTTATCTATATATAAATTTATTATTTGTAGAATTAATAAAATTAGTTTAGGATAAGCATAAGAATCTATAAAGATATACCACAAGGAAAATTAGTGGTTACTTTTCAAAACTTCACCTAAGATTATGCATAAACGAAGCAGTTCGATTATTTTAAGTTAGGCGCAAGAGTCTTGGAAAAAAGGATAAAAGCCAAAAACTGCTGTATTAATAGAAGTGGAAGAGATGTACTCTACAATAAACCCCGAGGAAAAGATAGATGAATAAGATAATCCTTCGCCGACAGCGTATAACAGAGCCAGATACGCTCGGAACGTTAGAGGAAAAAATGAAAAAATACATAACAAATCACTGCACTGGATTTTTACACCGCTACGTTGCGTAAAAACCAGTGAGGTCAAGCGTTATACTTTGGGAGGAATACATGACTGACAGAATAAGAAATCACAATTTTTTTAAATCCTTGGGTGAATATGCTCGTCCCTTAATTGCTTTACATGATAGAAATCATTCAAATATTAGGGAAGGATTTGCACCCAAAAGAAATCTTAGAATGAATGAAGAATATCTGAGAACAACACTACTCTGCGGAGGTGAGTTAGCTAACACTTGTTTCCAACTTGATCAAACTATTCAGTTTTTATCAAATTTTCGTACAACTAAGAAACTGAAGGAATATAAAATAAACAGATATGACCATGTTGTTTATCATTTAGAAAATCACTTAATTCGCATTACTTCAATATTTGATCGTTGTTTAATCTTGACCAATCAAGTTTTTTTGTTGGGCAATACACCAAAAAATTGCAAACAATATATAATTTACAATAATCAATATGTTCAAGGCACTATCATTGTCAAAATTTTAAAAAAAATTGAGAAACATATTAATCCGTATCGAACAAAAAGAAATGTGATAGTACACCAAGAAGGGTACTCTCATAAAGATCTTAGAATATTAGAAGCTTTCTCAATCTTGGAAAAACAAGGGGAGGACTTTTTCCATCAATACTATTATAAAAGACAAATCGATGGGTTTGTTAAGGAAAGGAAAGCTGAACTTGTAATATTCAATAATATCCTTTTTCAGCTAATAGATGATTTTCTTACGGAGCTATTGAAAGTTTTCGAAAAAAAGTACAAAAAACTAAACCCGGTATAACCCATCACTCAACCGGATTATCAAAAGGTTTCGCTTTGCTACACATTTTGAAAACCGGTTAGCTTAGCGTTATGTATAGCAAAAAAAGCATTATATTTTTATAAAACAAAAAGCAGTTTTTGCCTTATAAAAATACAAATGGCGGGCTAAGTTAGATACTTCTTGTCGTAGGGGTAAACCTCTATTCCTAATAATCGAATGCCTCCCCTCCCTTCTCTCCCTGTTCCTGTTCACTATACTTCTACGTTTAAATATTTTTTATCTGTCTGCGTGTGTACACTCCGGGCAGAGCAGATAAAAAAAACTAAAACTATTATAAGAGTTTATATGTGCGACAATGGTGGGCGTTTATAGAAGACTTAGCACCGCAAAAAAAATGCAGGCAAGCAATTAAGCATTAGAATTTTTGCGGCACCGGCTTCTGCAAACGCCAGGAAAAATAAAAATCAAAGAGAGCAAATATAATTCTCACCTAAATTTTGCCAGAGGAATTAATTATATTTATAATGACGACATTTAATAAACTATGCTGGATATAACAATCTTTTATGCAGAAATTATGGCTAAAATTTATTTTTGTTACCTTTATATGTAATTTAAATTAAAAAGCTTAAAAAGACTTATTAAAAAGTGGGAAAAGAATAATACATTTTATTATTACTTTTTTCACCTATTCGTGTTTGTAATCACTCTTTGATATTTTCTTACACTCGTGATATATTTGGTATACAGGGGATAGGTTTAGTAATGCATTCCTTTTCTTTGTCTCTTTTCGGGGAATGCTGCTTTTATCGCATCCCCCTTTTTTTAACCGATCTATCCGGTTATAAATTTATGATCATAACCCCTTGTGTTGTTTTTTTATATAAATTGTATAACCGTTTTAAGGTATAAAAAGGAGAATAATCTTATGTCAAAAAAACTAATTTATATTACCGATAATGATATGAAGAGGTTAAGAGAATTGATAAAGGTGGCGAGAGAGTTCGATAATGAAGACAAAAAGTATTTAAGAGAATTAGAGAATGAATTAAATAAGGGAGAAGTGGTTAACTCTCGAGATGTTCCCCATGATGTTATTACGATGAATTCTAAAGTTCGCCTAAGGGACATAAACGCGCAGAAAGAAATGATTTGTTGGCTAGTTTTTCCTGATGGCTCTAATGCTGACCAGGGCAAAATCTCTATTTTAGCACCAATTGGTACTGCATTGCTTGGTTATAAAGTTGGGGATATTATTGAGTGGAAAGTGCCAGTAGGATTAACGAAATTGAAGGTCGAAGAAATTTTATATCAACCGGAGGCTACTGGTAATTATCAGTTGTAATTCAATAAAAGCCTATTTAAATTATTTGAATTAAACATCTTTAAAGAGCTTATATTAAGATCATAAATATGTTTTAACTAATGGTCCGGAATATATGATGTACCTTCCCTGGCGATAGGTGAAAACTACATAAATAAAATGTTTCTTTCCTTTTAATATTTTATTTATGGATGTTTTTACTTATCGCTAACCATAAGGAATCCGAAACAATTAGTCACCGAAAAAGAAGGTAAAAAGCTCCCACAATTATTACCTCATTTGCTTTTTATCTTGTTTTTTCGGGGATAAGACTAATCCACCGTTCGTTAACCGCTGCACATTTTATATCAGAATAAAGATATGTAAGAGGGGTGATTTTCCCTTCTTATATATCTTTTAAGCCTTCGTCTTCTCTTTAGCATTACACGATGAAAATAATTCAAATTTTTTTTTCCTTAAATTTTAATTATTTTTTGAGTGTTATGCTTCTCTTTTCGCTTTTATGTTTTTTGTATTGCTTTTTGTAAAAGAGGGGTAATTTTCCCCTGTTTACAAAAACATTACTCTTTCTCTCTCCCTGGCAATACTCTCACCAGGTAAATTACTATTTATCCTGTGAGTATGTTGCTCTTTCTTTGTTTTTCCTTTCTTGATCCCCCCTCTCCCCCTTTTTTTCTCCCCTCGCGATAGGTAAAAAAATCTCAAATCAAAAAGTGTTTTTCTTTTTTATTTTGAGATGTTTTTTTCTTATCGCGCAAACACAAAGTATCAAAAATATATAGTCACCGAAAAAGAAGAAAAAATGTATTTATGCCTTCAATTGTTTCATCTTTTTTCTTTTTTTTACGGGGAGAAGACTAAACCACAAACCACAACAGAATCACGAAAAGGTTCGCAAACAGGGGCGGGGCAAGGGAGAGAGGATCTCGATAATACCCGCGCTTATGCTTGTAGAGTAGGAGGTGAATCGACCGCAGTTTTTCCTTCCCCCTTAATGCTTCCCCCCTAATGAATCATAGCCTAACCTTAATTTTTTTGCGGTGGCGAATAAAGCGAAGCAACAGCGGGGCATAAGAGCGTTACTCCCGCGTTTATACTTAGAAGCGTCCCCGCGAGCGTAGCTTTTGAGCCAAGGAGCAAAAATAAAAAGAAGGGGGTTAAGAGGGGGGTTTTAGGGGGGATTTAAGGGGGAAGGAAAATTACCCGCCCCGCGCGTGTAATTATAAAATTAGGGATAGTCGGAGCAGATTAAACCTGTCCTCGACCTAATCGGAGATTAACCAGGTAAATTAGATTAAGCAGAGTGGCAAGGATTAATTAAATCGGGATTAAGTGAAGTGGATTAAATTAGATCTAAATCAAGTATGAGTCATGGCATGGTAATGATTTATGAGGAGAGAGAAAGAGTGGGTCCTCAATTTTTATACAGCCACTATTCTTCTCTAAAATCCTTCTATAGCATTTAATCTTCTTTATTTTTCCGGGGTATTATTTTATTATCCCTAAATAGTAAAAATTCAAAAAGACAGCAGGAAGCTGAATAAAGAAACCACACAAACCAAGTTTTCCCCCAATCAAAAGGGTTGTAAATATAAGAGGAAGGAAATAATCTTTTTGCTCCAATCATCCTTGTAACTCCCACGCTATTTGCAACTACTAAAGCAATAAAGAAAAAAATTATTGGCACAAAAATTGCCAAAATTAATTTCTGTGTTTTATTCACTTTTTAAAACCCTCCTTTGATCTTTGCTTATTGATGGTCTTGTTATGATTTTATTTTATCAAGAAGCCCTGCAATATCTTTTATTACAAATTCCTCTTCATTAAATGTGAAATCTCCAATATTCTTCAATCTTCCATTGTATAAAAGTTGAAATATTATCCTTTCTATTTGATACAGAAAACATAATAAATCTTGCATTTCACCAATTTTTGCTTCTCCAAATAAGATGTCCACACATTTTATGTTTTTAAGATCCTTATGAGCAAATATCTTATGTCTAATAGGTTTATATATTAATTCGTATTGCTTTTGTCTTTTTGATACTTCGCCTTCTAGTTTCAGAAAATCTTCTTCGTTTGGCTGATAAGATTTTTCCATATATTTATCAAGCCAAGATGGTTTATCTGCTTCAGACCCTTCTATTTTTCTTTTTCGTAGGGCATCTTTACTAAATTGATCGACGTTTTCAATACACTTTCTTAAAAACATGTGGACAGAAAATGATCTTCTATCTTTGTCAAAAAGTCGACCGATAGTAATGAAAAAAGTACTTTGAAGTGAAATTAAAATAATGTTCCATGATAATGGATTCCTATTTAGGGCATGATGAACTTTCTTATCACCTGCTGCTATATTTCTGATATTTTTCCAAGTGTAGAAAGACGAACATGCAATATTAAGCTCTTCTTGAAATACTTTATATAATTCCTCTATGTCTTTCATATTAATTTCCTTAAAGAACTATATATTTACTTAGATGTGACAGGGGGCGGTTCTTTGTCACACTTCAATCCTTCCGGAAACAATCCACTCTTCTATTGTCGAGCCCTAGTCCTGTAACCACAATAATTCCAAGGGTGAACTTCATAAATTGCCAAGGTGTAGGAGTCCCCTAAGAAATCTATATAAGCATCTACACAGGCTTCAATGCTGTTTAGGGCCGGGGAAACTGAGCTAAATAAAGACGACACATTAATAACACCATATTTATCCATCGTAGAGCCCCAATACCAATCAGCGTCCGTATCTTTATATTCAAAAATGGTTAAGAGATGCCCTGCAGGTTCATTAAGGAAAAATATGGGTACAGAATATACATTGTAATCATGATAGTGTAGAACATAACAACTAAAAATACCAAAATCGACACAATCTCCTTCTTTTCCAATATAAAATTCATAGGGAGTGTACGCGCCATCATGTTCTTCGTAGTGGCAAGTTGATAAAAAATTAAGTAATTTTAGAGGATTCTTTAATTTGTCTAATAAAGATATGAATTGAGAATCGTATTCATCCATCCCGCCATTATCTGGAATAATTGTTGGTGGTGTTACCCAGTTGCAACCTACAAAAAATAAACAAAAAAATAGTACCATTCCTAAAACAAATAATTTCTTCATAGTTACCTTTATCGTATTAAACTTTATCAAATATTCCTTATTGTTGGCTTTTAATATAACACTGTGCGGTTTTTTTAATTTTTAATTCTTCCGGAATCAATCCAATCTTTTATTATTTCTCTCTTCTTGTCTTCCGTATCGGTGGCAAAGGGTGAGGAAGGAATCGTCCCCTGTCACTCTTTTTATTTGGCTTGTTTAAGCCCGCTCCCATGTTAATTGCGCAAGTAGTCTTGCCAACTCCGCCTTTTTGATTGATTAAAGCTATTATTTGCATTTGTATTTCCCCTTTTGTTATAAAGTAAGGGAAAAGAGCGAAGCGCCGAAGCGCTTCGTCCGCCAATCTTTTATTATGAAATTTTATGCCTTAATTAAAATCTTATAGTTGCTCTGTAATATAATTTATCCCTTTTTGCTCATCTTTTTCTATGTAAATTTCAACTCCGCGTTTTGTTATTTCTAATAATTCTTTTGATTTTCTCCTTGCTTTAAATGATTGCTGGATTTTCTGAGATATTTTAGATCGTGTTTGTTGATTTAGAAAAGGAATTAATAAATTCATAACTTCTGTTGGTTTAAAATGTTTAATTATTGCTCCACTTAATGTTTTATTAATTTGTAATTTACACACTGAAGAATTTAAAACAAGATTCAAATATTCTTTATTTACCTTTTCATTTTTAACAATTAATCTTAAAATTCCACTGCTTGTTATAGCTTTTATTGGTTTTTCCAAAAGGTAACTTATCCCTATTGTTGCATCTTTTGTAAATAATATTTCTCCCTTATTTGGTTCATATTGTTCCTTTAATTTGTTATAAAGTTTTTCTGAAATATATTTTGCAGAATTTAAATTAATCCCTTTCTCATTAAGATTACTTACTCTAATAAAAGGTATTTGTCCTTCTTCTGAATATTGCTCACTTCCTACTTCAACTCCCTTTTTATAATCAACAAGCATTGAAAGATTTTTTAATTCTATATTTTTATTCTTTTTTAAGCTATCCAATGATGCTAAGAACCTATCATATTTAGGTTCCCAATATTCAGCATCGGATCTATTAACTTTTAGACATTCTGATAAATTCCTTATCGAAATATTTTCTTCTTCCTCAAATTCTTTTCCACCAATTTTTATTTTCTTTGTCTTTGGTTTCCAGTTTTTTAATCCTAATTCATTTAATAAAATCTCTTCAGCTTCCTTGTAAAGTTTTTCTGCTTTCTCTCGTTCATTATAAGCACTCAAAACAAGTTTTTCTATTTGTTTTTGGAAGACCTCGGAAGGAATAGGGATTTTTAGCTGTTTGACTTGTATTAAAAGTAAATTGGGTTGAACATTACTTATAACAAATCTTTGTGATTGATTTTTACCATATTTAGAATTTAAAAAAGTAGATATATAAAAAGGGCTTAAGCTCGTATTTCTTATTTTTGCTATTGCTTGATTGGAATTGGAATTATTTAATTGTTTTGGAACGACTGCTGCATTGCCAATTGTCCCTGCTATTGTAAAAACAATATCTCCTTCAATAATTTTTGATTTATATAAAATATTATGTGTCTTCTCATCTATATATTTTAAATTATTTATATCTATTTCATTTTCTTTAATATTTCCAACAAATAAATATGGTACTCCATCTTTTCGATAATTAATTAGATTACATAAAGAATAAGCGCCAAAATTTTCAATTTTTTTACTTAAATGTTCCAAAAAGTCCCATTTTTTTGTAGTTATTAATCTTTCATTCCTCAAATAAACGGGATTACAATATTCAGCGTCAATCCTTAATTCTCCTTCTAATTCCGAAACATTTACTATTGAATATTCTATTTTATGTTTACCGTTGTGTACAAAAGTTTTCATTTTCTATACATTATCCTCTATTAAAATATTTAATGTATGATAGCATATTTTAATAATTTTATGATTCTCTTCTATAGGATCCATTCCTCCATGTATTAATAAATTTCTTATCATATAGATAACTTCGATATAATAAGTCCATATTTCATCTGCATTATTTCTAATATACATTTCGTTAATTTTAGTATAACCTATTGGAGTCCTTTTCAATTGAAAGCTTCGCGAATGAATAAATTCTTTAAAACTTATCTCCTCTAAAGGATCCCCGTTCATTTGGGGCTTCAGCCTCTCGTTTTTCGAAATCCTCTTGCCTCCGAATAAACCCCCATCGTATTTTCTCATCAACTCTATTAAATATACCTTGAATTCCTTTCCCTCTGATAATTCTTCATCAAAAAGACTTCTAAACTTTGTTTTTAGAAAATTGTTACTATTCTTTAATTCTTCAATGTACTTTCGGTCATTACTACCAAAATTTGAACCCTGAAACATTCTACTGTATAATGCATTAAAAGATAGCCATAACTTCATAAATGCAGAAAAATAATCAACTTCTGCCTTTTTATACCATTCTAAACTGTTTGATTGTCTCGGCATTTCATTCCTCCTCTAAATCCTTTAAAAAATCAAATGCCTTATCGTCTTCTTTTAATTGCTTTTTACCCCAATCAATAAAAGCATCGGCAATGTCAAATAAATCTGTTTGATATATATTTTTTGCTCTATCTACAAAGATATAATTTCCTGAATTGTCTTTGAATGGTATTTTTGAAACTGCAAAAAATATAGGATACTCTTTCAATTTTGGATTACTCCCTTCGTCGAGGTCTTCTTTCTTCCACTTCCCCAAGAATAATAAAGACGTTTTTGTGCCCGTATGCGGCTTAAATGAATTACCATGCAGGCCTATAACCGCAAGGATTCTTGCCCTTTTCATTATAAATTCACGAATACGTTTGTCATTTGTATTATTAAAAACTCCTTGAGGCAGAACAATTGCCAGCCTTCCACCTTGTTTTATTATTTCTATAGCTCTTTCAATAAATAAAATGTGTCTGCTGATTGAGGAACCTTCACTTTTTACTTTTCCTTCTAGGACAATATAATATAAGTTTTTTAGCCACGTTTCCTTTATCTCTCCAGCGAAAGGAGGATTAGTCATTAAAATATCAAAATTAAGCTTTCTATTACCTTCATCACCAATCAAATCTTCTTCTCTCAGAGCATTACTTAATTTGCTGCTCCATTTTGTAAACTCTAAAGAATTTTCTTTATATATGTTAGATTTACCATCACCAGCGATAAGCATTATCGCTTTGGAAATTTTAGTCGATTTTTCCTCAAAATCTATTCCCCATAAATATTTCCCCGCATAATCAGATTTTGTTTGATAATCTGTCATATTATATTTTTCCCATACATATTCCATAGCATGAACTAAGAAACCAGCACTTCCACAAGCAGGGTCAATAACATATTCTCTCCTTGAAGGATTTAGCATTTTAACACAAGCATCAATTATAACTCTCGGAGTAAAATACTGCCCTTTCTTTGATTTAGAAACATCTGGAACCAAATATTCAAATGCTTCATCAATGATTCTTAGATCAGCACCGAAAAGTTTTATATTTTGTAACTCACCTACACAAACATTTAAATGTTCTGGACTAAGTTTTATTTTATCCGATTTTTCAAATATCCCTTTCCATTCATTCCTTGCATTTTCAAACAATTTTGAAATCACTTCAAATGTTGTTTTAGAATCTTTATATTTTCTAAATTTTAATTGCTCTCCTTTTCTGTTCTTTGCTTCAAATTCATCATACAACTTTGCATAAATTAACTTGAATATTTCAGTAAAGCTATCTACTCCAGAATTTGCCAAAACAAGCTCTTCTAACAACTCAATAATTCCTCTTAAATTATAGCCCTCTTTATTTTTTTCCTCTAATTCCTTTAAAGTCCATTTTCTATTTAAGATGATATCAGAAACTTCTAATATCGGATTATCAGATTTTTTTACTTCTTGGTATTCTATTTCAGTGGAAATATCCGGAAGATTATCTTCAAATTGTTTTGGATATGGTCTATAAAGAATTGCTTTTTCTTTTCCATTAATACCAACACCGATTGGAGAACCTTCTGCATTTAAATAACTCTTTAATTGTTGTAAATTCAGTTTTTGATTTGGTGCTTTAACTTCAACAATTATCCAAGGAGTAATATTATCTTCTTGATAAACAACAATATCTGCTCTTTTCTTTTCTCTGCCAAAACTTACGCTTTCTTCTGTTTTTATTCTATTTTTCGGATAACCATAATTATCTGTTAGTTCAAATAAAAATAATTGCCTTACAATTTCTTCTGGAGCAGATTTACCGGTGTTTTCATTATATACAAGTTTTTCTTTTTCTTCAGAATCATGACTTTTGATATACCATTTCCCTTTTTCCTTCTCATATAAATTTAATTTTTGAATATATAATTGTAGCAAGGTAATTTCAGTTTCAATATTTGGTATAATCTTAGTAATTATCTCCCATTTTTCATTCATATTAGGTATCCTCTCTAAAGTTTTTTAGTCCATTTATTATAAACTTTTCTATTTATTTAGAAATTATTAGTATCTTCTTTTCATAGAATTTTTATATCTTCCCTTAATTTCTTCATTAACTGATAAGATTACTCTTTTTTGTCATATTCTAACCTATTTATGTATTATTATTAATATTTGTTTATTGTTATCATTTACTGTATAAAAAATACATATTTTATACAGATATTCAACTTAAAGCTATTAAAATAAGGATAAACCTATATTCTTAACCTTATTATTTTTGTAATAAACTATCCCCTTATAAAGAGGTTTTTCTAATATATATTTAATAGTCCCAGTATATCACTTGCCGCTGGGAAACAAAATAATTAAATCTTTTTAAATTTTTCTATATCTTTTTTATAATACGACAAAACAATTATAAAATCCTTCTTTTTTTGAAATATATTTCACACTTTCCAGTATGTAGTTCTTGGTATTTACCGATAAATCGGTAAAAATGGTTGCAGGTTGCCAGAGATAACAAAAAATAGCAAAAAGCGGTTTGCGATAAATCGCGGAATATCGCGAAAAATGTCCTGATAAATTATGAAATATCAGGGAGCAGGTTAGTATTGAAATAATAAATAAAAAATGAACTTATTTACTTTGAATTTCTATTTTAATGACTTATAATAATTAATGTTTGCAAAATTTAATAAGGATTAAATATTGAAAAAAGATATTGAAGCATTAATTCGCACTAAGGCTTGTAGTGTTTATGAAAAACACTATTCTGATGAACCTTACATTGCACAAACCAACAAAAAATATGATAAAGAAAAAATCATCCATGATATTTCTCTTATCTTAAAAAGAACCTTAATTACTCCAAGAAGGAAAAGGTATTTAGAATTAAAATTTCCTTTATCTGCCAAAGATACCTTTGGAGCCGATTCAAACATTTTCTTTTCTCCCAACTTGGAAGATGCATTAGATTATCTTTCACCATCAAATGCCCTAAATCTTTTCAAAAACAAATATGCGGTTAATAGGAATAAATATTATGCTGAAGAACACCTGGCATATCAAAGAGCTTACGGAATTATCCCCTATTTTACCGTTAAAGAATTATCCTGCTTATTTAAAAATTTTGCAATATATATTGAAGAAAACAGCCAATCTTTAATTGAAACCGGCTGGCCTGAGTATAATTTCACGGACAGCGTATGGCTTTTTTACCAATTAGCTCCAAACTATCCCATAGAAATACCGGTCTACATTAAAAACTTTCATAAATTCAAAAATCCCGGCAAGGATTCTTATTTCTTCGTCAAAAAATATTTTTTAAATGAGATCAATCAATTCAAGAAATGCATAGGTAAAAGGACTTCATTGCCCAAAAGATTGTCTCATAAAGAGATTGGATATATTGAGGAAATGAGGCATAAATTTTTAAACTTAAAAATATCGATCTTGAATGAAATCAATCAACATCTTTTTTTTAGAAACAACTGATAAAGATGTTTGGCTTCAAGATTGCGCCAAGATGCTTTATAGCAAATTCTCAAAAAATGACCTTCAAATGATAGAAATCATAGATAAAAAATATGACAAAATAGAGTTATTTAACCATGCGTTAAACGGGGGATTAAATAGATTAATTGAAGTCATAATATTTTTATACGAGGAATGCAAATTTGAAAAAATGAACCTGGAAAAGAATGCGATGGATGCAATCCTGGAAGGATCAAAATACCGTCATCAAGGAAAATTCAACTCTTATTATCAAATAGCCCAATTTACAGAAGATGAGTATGAGAATAAACGCTTTAATAAAATGAAAAATGAATTAAATAATGAACTTGATAAAATCGAAAAAGAAATAATAAATAATAAACAATTTATATCTGATACTTTGGCCTATATTAAAAAAGAGTGTTTGCATGTAGTCTATTTATTAAAACAAAAATATTACCCCTTTATAGATAGTCTTATTAAAAGTCTTGAAAAAGGAGAATGCTTTGAAATAGGTATACCATTTTTGAACCAATTCCCAGCACTATCCCCAAAAAAAATCACTCCATTAAAACTTCCATCCGGTACAAAGTGGGAACATATCACCATACAATTCCTGGATTATGATAAAGTGAAGATCCAGGCACCTGATAAATTTAGCAAGATAGTAAATTTTCGGAAAATGGGTTTTGAAAACCAAAAGAATGGGAAACCAAATAAGCAATGGGAATTATTTTATGATCTTGCACGATATCCTCAAAGCTATAATAAATTCCATAGGTAACGCCAGAGAAAATTCCATAGTTATATCTATAAAATAATACCTCCCTTAAGTTATAATTGAATCCTTAAGGGAGGTAGAAAAAATGATAGGAGTAGCGATGTATATAACTATAAAATCACTTTGGGAAAGACATAAGAATAAATCATTAATAGCAAGGCTTACCGGTCATGATTGGAAGACAGTAGCCCAAAAGATAAAAGAAATAGAGGCGGGAAAAGAATATCCTAAAAAGAAACCTCATCCCAGGATATTAGATTCCCATAAGGAACAGATTATGAAATGGTTAGAAGATAATCTCTCCGGAGTAAGGATACATGAAAAGATGCAAGAAAAAGGGGTAAAGGTCGGATACTCCACAGTAAAGGATTATATTTGTAAAATTAAAAGGAGAGATAATATCTTTATCCGTATGCACACTCTCCCCGGAGAGGAAGCCCAGGTTGATTTCGGCTATGTAGGGTATACCCTGTACCAAGGCAAAAAGAGGAAGACCTGGGTTTTTAATATGAGATTATCCTATTCTCGCCTAGACTATTACGAGGTAGTCTATGACCAGAGAGTAGAGACCTTCATCAGATGCCATATCAATACCTTTAATTATTTCGGCGGAATACCCCAGTATGTAAAGATAGATAATCTAAAATCAGCTATCTTACAGGCCAACTTCTATGAACCCATCTACCAAGAACTGTATAAAAACTTTGCTTACCACTACGGCTTTCATCCTCTGCCCTGCCGGGTAAGAAGACCTAATGACAAAGGGAAGGTAGAATCAGGAATAAAGTACGTGAAGAATAATTTCTTCCTGGGACGTACATTTACCGGAGAAGAGGATGTAAAGGAAAGATTGTTTAAATGGTATACCAGGGCTAATCATAGGATACACGGTACCACCAGAAAGGTCCCCCAAGAGGTATTCGAAAAAGAAGAGAAGATGAAGCTTAAACCATTACCTCAAGAAGAATTTAAACTAGTGAAGGTAGGTACCCGTAAGGTCTACCATGATTGTCACATCTATGTAGACTATAATTATTATTCGGTCCCCTTCGAATATGTAGGTAAGGAGGTAGAGATAGAACTGGCTAAAAATTTATTAAAAGTTTTTTATCAGGGAAAAGAGATTGCAGTTCATCCCCGTCTTTCTGGCGAAGGTAAATTTCGCACCAACAACAGTCACTATCCGGCCTACAAGAGATACTCTGATACCGAATATCAGGAGAAGTATCAGACCAAGATGGCTCATATCGGAACTTATACTGAGCAGCTATTCTTCCTGATCATAAAAGAACATCCCCGGGATTGGAATCGAACCGTACAGGGGATACTCTCTTTGCAAAAAACTTATCCTGGGGAAGTAATTGAAGCAGCCTGCAAGCGGGCACTGTCCTTTGGAGTAATAAGATATTCTGTTATCAAGAATATCTGCCACAACGGAAGTTATCTTATGCCGGTAGAATTTGAGAAGGAGGCCACCTATGCAACTGGTTAAGAAAAGATTAAGAAATTTCAAGCTCTCCGGGATCTACAATAATTTAGAGGAAAGAGTAAGTTATGCCCAGGAAAAATCTTTATCCTATCCTGAATTCTTAGGACTTCTCTTGGAGGATGAAGAGAACAACCGGAAGGCTAATAGCTACAAAAAGAGGTATTCTAGAGCCAAATTGCCAGCCCATAAAAACATCGAGGACTTTGATTTTTCTTTTCAGCCTTCTATCGATAAACGCACTATTAATGATTGCCTTACCTGTAATTTTATTAATGAGAAGAGAAACATTGTCTTTATCGGTAATCCCGGTACCGGGAATTATCGAAAGTTTTTGTTTATGGAAAGAAATAAGGGCATATGCCTATTTTAGTGGAAATATACTTTTATTTCTTTCCATAATACCTCACAATAAGATTATAAAAAATAATCTAGGAGGTGCCTTATGGAAACAAAATTAACCATCAATGAACTTGTTGACAAAGTGTTGGTAGAACTTGAAAGATTGAATTATTCCCACAACTCGCTTTGTGGATTTCGTTGCTTTTACAAGAGAGTGATTGCTTTTGCCAAGGAAAAGGAGGAACTTTATTTTTCAGAAGAACTTGGAAGTGCTTTTTTAAAAGAAAGGTATAACTGTACAGTCAACTATTATACTGAAGCTATGCCCAAATCTTGCAAAGAACCCATTAGAAGAATACGGATTCTGGGTGATTATCAGTTACATGGTGTGATAATCCGACGAATTGTAAAAAAGCCTGGATACGTTAAACCCCCACAGTTTGAAAAAGAACTAACAGCATATGAAAAGGAATGCGAAAACAACGATTATTCAAAAAGAGGGTTACGCACACGAATACAGCGATTGTTCTTCTTCGTAGATTATCTGGATGCCAGAGGTGTTCAGAATGCAAATGATATCACCTCGAAAATGATATCTGATTATGTAAAAACAATCTATGCGCACCATGAAAAAAGTATTGCATCAATCTTAACAACACTCAGGGTATTTTTAAGGTTTCTCTACTTTAATCAATATACGG
>Ga0307428_1000426_pt1 | contig 28222 bp, 27 predicted proteins | sample SalMarWE160240MG_FD_202161 | JGI IMG/M metagenome (GOLD analysis project Ga0307428, IMG submission 202161) | Salt marsh sediment microbial communities from the Plum Island Ecosystem LTER, Massachusetts, United States - WE1603-240 | ecosystem: Environmental > Aquatic > Marine > Intertidal zone >...
CTACAATCATCGGCGCTATCATGAGAGCTTGAGCAATCTGACGCCGGCCGACGTTTACTTCGGGCGCGGGCAGACAATCCTACTGGAAAGAGAAAGGATTAAACGCAACACAATCCAAAACCGACGCTTGCAGCACCAAAAGAAAGCCGCCTAAACTAAAATCAGATGAGCCGGTCAATCCTGACGTTCACACCGCCATCTGTCTCAATTTATCTGACGACGGACACGGTTATACCCGCCGCCTGATCATCACCATGCCGCCGCGCAATCTCAAATCGCTGTGCGCATCGGTGGCCTTGCCGGCCTGGTTCCTCGGACGCTGTCCCTCGGAGCGCGTCGTGGTCGTGTCCTACTCTGATTTCCTGGCGCGCACCCATGCCAATGACTTCCGCCTGGTGGTCAACCACCCGCTCTACCAGGCCGCCTTCCCGGCCATGCGGCTGGCGCGCGATACCGACCGCGAGATCGTAACCACCGAGCGCGGCAAGCGGATCGCCACCTCGATCGACGGCACCCTGACCGGGCTCGGGGGCAATCTGATCATCATTGACGACTCTGTAAAACCTGGCGATGCCATGTCGGAAGCCGTGCGGGCGCGGGTCATCGAGTGGTACCGTTCGACGCTGTTGTCGCGGGCCGACGACAAGAAAGACGCCCGCATTGTTCTGGTCATGCAGCGGGTGCACCAGGACGATTTGGCGGGCTACCTGATGGAGCAAGGGGGCTTCGACGTCTTGAACCTGCCGGCGATTGCCCAACGTGAGGAGATGTTCTACCTCGGATACGACACCTATACCCGCCAGAAGGGCGAGCTGCTTCACCCCGAGCACGAGCCGGCCCATGTCTTGGCCGAGCTCAAGCGCGAAATGGGCCCCATCGCCTTTTCAGCCCAGTACCAGCAAAGCCCTGTGCCGCCCGGCGGCACCATCATCAAGCGCAAATGGCTGTCGCCCTATGACGATGTTCATGTCCAACGCGACGACCGCATTCTCATCAGCTGGGACATCGCCTTAAGCGAAGCGGAAACCGGCGATTATTCCGCCTGCGTGGTGCTGCTGAAACGCAATGAGGTCTATTATGTTCTCGAAGTGCTGCGCGGCAAGTTTCCGTTTGAGGTTCTCAAGCGGAAGGTCATGGAGGTCAAACAACGCTATGGCTCGTCCACGCTGCTGATCGAGGACTCCCCGATCAGTCGCGGCCTCATCCAAAGCCTGACGGAGAAATCGATCAATGTCACGACCTACAGGCCCGATACCGATAAGCGTGCGCGCGTGATCGCCCAAACCGACCTGTTCGCCGGCGGCTCGATTCGCTTTCCACGCCATGCGGCTTGGCTTGAGGAGTTCATAGCGGAACTGCTCGCTTTTCCCGGCCGTCACGACGATCAGGTCGACGCCCTCACCCAGGGGCTCGCCTGGAGTCGCATCAGACGCGGCGAATTCTCTGTCGGCCCCGTCCGGGGTATGTTTTGACGCCGACTACTCGACCGCTCGACAGCCGACGCCGGATGGTGTTTTCGGATAGGACAGGTCTTCGGATTCGGTCCTTCGGCGGTCATGACGCGAATGGTTGCGTTGGGCAGCTTGTCTCCGACCTTGATGGGCATGCAAGTTGTCCTCCTGATGGTGGCAGCGCCGCGCGCCTTGCTTTCGACTGTCAGCGAGACGACGTTGCGCCCGCGATAAAGGCCCTGAATCCCTCACGCACTTCAGGACTCGCCAAAGCAAAACTCGGGCCGCGGCTAGGCTCAAGTCCGCTAAGATGGCGGAGCTGGACCCACATCTCCGCGGTCTTCAACGCGACGGCGGCACAATTCACGACCGGCGCATGACCGATCTTAAAATTGTGCTCTTCGCAGACGAGCAAGCCAGGAAGGACGCCCGCCGGGATGATCACATCGGCGCCGGCATCGACCAGCGGCTCGGCGCATGCGATGAAATCGCGCAGCATACGCGCCTTCGCAGCCTGGTCGCCGGCAAATGCATCAGCAAAATCAGAGGCCTTGCAACCAAGCCCGGCCACCTTGACGATGCGTCCGTTAAGCCCGTAGCGCTCGGCTTGCTCCAGATGCCAGACCTCAAACGCCGGGTCCAGAGTCACCAGGCCGAGGCGACGTCCGAGTTGAGACGCCGCCAATAGCGTCGCCTCACCGGCGCCAATTGCCGGAATTCGTAGCGTGGAGCGAAGCTCGTACAATCCGGGATCTTGGAAGTGGCCCATAACGTAGGCGTCAAAACCATCATCTTCCGCTGCAAGCCCGTTATTTATGGCGAGGATTGAAGAGCGCAATTCGGCGAGCCGCCCGAAGTTACGGGCGTGCGGAGGCAGGCCATCGACATGAACGGTCGTCCCCGTTGCGGCGATTTCGTTGAGATAGCTAGAGAGCTTGCGAAGATAGGGCTCGTTTTGTGCCGTGCTGACGAAGCTCTGCCAGAAAATCCGCATGACATCCATCGTTACACGACGGCTTTGAACGTCACCCGCCCACAAACGTTTCAACACGCACTTGGCATTGTCGTCGTCTGAGCGGGAAGCGCGCCATGACGTCGTACAACGGATTCCAAACATAAAAGCGTTTATTCGTCAATCATGCGTCGAAGATCATCCTTAGCAAGCTCATTAACAAATGGTGTGAATTCTCCTTCACTCCTGTCGAACAATCCGCGAGCCCACACAGAAAGTCCGGCAGGCGGACGATTCCGGTTGGCACGGAAGCATCATGAAAATCAATTGACGCACGCATCGGTCTTCAAAATGAAACGATCGAAAACTCCAAGGATGATTCGGAGTTGTCTCGCCGTACGGCCGTCTTGCCGTGTCTGCCGCTAAAGAATATCGTCCCCGGAAAGAGGTGGAAGGCGTTCGGTGAAGCCCCAGCCAATCAAGTCATTTCGGCTTCCGCTGATTGTCACCATTTCCGGCGCCTCGGACGTAATTTGCGGTACCTGGATTCTTGAATTGGCGCGCGAGGGTGAAATCGATACTCGATTGGCCCTGCAAATCGGCCCGGCAACTTGTGTCGAGCAACACCTCTGCTATCTCCACATCGTCAGGCAGTGAGGACGTCATGGAAGACAAAGTCGTCAGATTGGAGTGTACCGAGTCTGACATACCCAAGGCAGTGTCTTGGGGTGGCCTGCGTGAATGGTTGAAACTCGTCGAAAATTACGACTTGCTCAAAAGGATTCCCGCCCCGGTCGACGCAGATGAAGAGCTTGGGGCCATTACATATCTCGCGACGCGTGAAGAGTCGGCGCCAGCATTGCTCTTCGAAAAACTCGTTGGCGACAAGACGAATTCGCGAATTCTCACAAACATGCTTGGCTCAAGCAAAGAGCGCTATGCTTTGGCGGTCGGGTTAGACCCGCAACGATCGACGAGCGAAATGATTGCCGAGACGCGCGCGATCATGAAGCGAGGCATTCGCCCCACAAAGATTTCCAAGGAGCACGCCCCGGTAAACGAGCTGGTGCTCACGGGCGATGACATCGATTTGACCTTGTTCCCGATTCCGAAGTTTTGGCCAGGCGATGGCGGTCGTTACATTGGAACCGGTGACATCACGCTGACGGCGTCGGCGGAAAGCGGGCGCATCAACGTCGGCTGCTACCGGCAGATGCTTCACGGTCCGCGCAGAATTGGTCTTTACTGCTCGCCCGGCAAGCACGGCCTACTTGACCGTGAGGGTTGGTGGTCGCGTGGGCAAAGCTGCGACGTCGTTTGCGCATACGGGGTTGATCCGGTTCTTTTTATGGTTGCCGCACAGAGTTTCGGTATCGATCAATCCGAGCTCGATGTCGCCGGAGGAATCATGGGGCGTGCCGTCGAGCTAACGGACGCCAACTACGTTGGGCTGCCGATTCCCGCCAACGCCGAGTTTGTGATCGAGGGCACTCTGACCGAGGGGGACGTCCTGCCGGAGGGACCACTCGGCGAGTTTACCGGCTATTACGGCCGCGAGCGCTCGCCGCAGCCAGTGATCGAGGTCAAGGCGCTCCATTATCGCCGCGCGCCCATTTTCACACACGCTCTAATGGCAAAGTATCCATCGTGTGAGATTGGGGCTTATTACGCCATCATGCGCTCGGCGCGCATTCTCGACGATCTCGAGAAAATCGGCGTCCCTGGCGTCGTCGGAGCCTATTCGCACCCTGCTGCCGCATCCGGATGGGGCATGGTGGTGGTGTCGATTCAGCAGAAATACGCGGGCCATTCGGCACAGGTTCTATCACTCGCCGCGCAATGCCCTGCCGCTGCCTATTACACCAAATGGGTCTTCATCGTCGATGAGGATGTCGATCCGACTGACTTGAACGACGTGCTTTGGGCGTTGAGCACGCGCTGCCATCCGAGCGAGGATATCGACATCCTGCGCAACACTTGGTCGACGGGACTGGATCCGAGTCAGTACGACCCGGACTCGAGGCCGTATGGTTCGAAGGTTCTGATTAATGCGTGCAAACCACACCGCTATTTGAAGCAGTTTCCGAAACCGACCGCCTTGCGTCGATCGACCTACGATCGTGTAGCGAACCGCTGGTCGGAGCTCGGATTCGAGCGAAAGGCGCCCAAGCTTACCTCATTCCACAAGGACGAAGCGTAAACGTTACGCCTGGTTTCATTCCGAGCGGCGGCGATCCGATTAGCGGTATCCTAGCAGCGAGGATAGCTGCGAGGCGGAATGTTTCACCGCTTTTGCGCATTCGTTGATGCGCGTGGTGGAGAAGCGCGCCGATGGTCCGAACAAGCCCAGCGATCCAACGGCGTCGCCACGCCGGTCAAAGACGGGACTTGCGATCGCGTGCGCGCCGACGATGAAATCGCCGCTGCTGATTGCAAATCCGGCCGCGCGGATATCGAGCAGCTTTCTCCGCAACATTTGGGCTCGCCCTGCGTCGCGTTCAAGGGCGACTATTCGCGCAGCTTCCTCGGAGTTTACATGGGCGAGCATGGCAAGGCCGCTCGCACCCCTTGATAGGCTGCCGGAATGCCCAAGTCCGCGTGAATACGACAGCGCCTGACGGCTGCGCATCTCCGCGATGCAAAGGCGAATGTTGTCCCTGCGCAAATAAAGCGCGATGGTCTCGTCATAGCGATCCTGCAAGTTCTCCATCAGCGGCGCTGCCAATCGCAGGATCTCGAGCGAATTGGTCCAGGCATCCGCCAAACGGCCGGCGCCGAAATCGAGGTGATAGCGTGGGGGCTCGCCGTCCTTGCGCACGAAGCCGCGGCGGATGAGCGTGAAAAGTATGCGATAGAGGGTCGGACGCGACAGCTTGGCGCGTTTTTCCAACTGGCCGATTCCGAGCCCGTGACCTTGCGAGGCCAGGCATTCGAGCACGTCGATGGCTCTCTCGATGGCGCGCACGTTTCCAGACCGACCTATCATCGCTAACGTATGCCTCCTTGCGTGAACCAAATACTCAAGTTGACGCCGCAGCGGAATGCGATTTATCCTCAGCGTGAGATAATAGTCCGCTAAGCGAACTTCTTCAAATCTGACGAGTATCATGCTCAGGCAGGTTACCAACGCCGCATTGCCAATGCGGTGCCCGTATAGCGGCCCCGGCGTGCGTTGGCGCGAGGTGTCGATGGCATTCGTCGTGCCGTCGGACAAGGATTTGACGTACGAGGATCTATGTGATGGCAAGGTCGCAAGCTACAAAATGCCGAAAGGCGCAAAATTCATCGCCGATCAGAAATTGCTCCGTGCCCACAGCGGAAAGATCGAACGGCATGAGCTCGAAGCGGGGGTCATTGCCCAACTGAACGACAAGCAAATCAAAGCCCCGTGAGCACCTACGTCGTTGGCATCGGTGAAACGGCACGAATACGCCATCCTGACGTGTCGCGGACGACCCTGACGTTCATGCGCGACGCGGTGCAGATGGCGCTACGCGATGCAGGCCTCATATTGCGAGATATCGACGGCTTCGCCGTTGCCTCCTTCTCCTTGGATCCTGATCGGGCGATCGACGCGGCTTGGCAGCTAGGCCTTTCGATCCGCTGGCTGCTGCAAGATACCAACGGTGGCGCGTCGGCCATCAACATGCTCGACCACGCGGTCCGCGCCGTCGAAATGGGCGCAGCATCCAACGTCCTCGTGCTTGGAGGCGATCTGACGCGCGCATCCGATTTCACCAAGCGGGTAATGAACTACAACTCAGCCACGCGCGATTACCTCGCGCCGCTCGCATATGGCGGGCCGAACTCGCTATTCGCAATGCTAACGAAGCGTCAGATGAGGAAATACGGCCTGGTCAAGAGCGACTACGGCCACGTGGCGGTGGCGCAGCGGCAATGGGCGGCTGGAAATCCGATTGCGGCCTATCGCGCACCGCTGACAATGGACGAATACATCAATGCGCCGATAATCGCCGATCCGCTCTGTCGCTATGATTGCGTTCCGGTAGTTGCGGGAGCGTCTGCGCTGATCCTAAGCGCCGAGCCAAAAGCGGATGCTGCCGGTTCGCCGGTACGGGTCCTCGCGGTTCGACAAAGGTTCAATCCCGATAACCAGGAAGGCGATGGACTCGAGACTGGGATTCGCGCTATCGCGTCGGAATTGTGGGGCGCGGCAGGGGCAGCACCAACAGATGTGGACGTCGTGTCGATCTACGACGACTACCCTGCAATGGTCTATGCCCAGCTTGCCGATCTCGGATTCATTCCAGACGCCGACATCGCCCGTTTCGCGCGTGAGACGATGTCAGCGCGCCGACTGCCCGTGAATACCGGCGGTGGAATGCTTTCGTGCGGGCAGGCTGGAAGCGGCAGCGGAGTTCACGGCATTGCAGAGGTGGTGCGGCAGCTTCAGCGCCGTGGCGGAGAACGTCAGGTGGCCGAAGCGCGACTAGGCGTCGTATCGGGCTATGGCATGGCGCTTTACCGCTATTGCGCATGCGCGGGCGCTGCTGTCCTTGCGCGAAACAAGCAGTGACTGCATTTCCCGAATGTCCAACTCTGCCGGAATTGTGCAATGACTGACCCAAAACAAGGACTTCGAATCACCAGTTGCAGCCGCTGCGGGACACCCTATTTTCCGCCGCGGCTCATTTGTCATCGATGTGGCAATGATACGTGGAACAAAGTGAGCCTGCGCGAGGCTGTGATCGAGGAATCTACTATAGTCACGCACGTTGCTGGAGCCGGTCCCAGCGAGCCACGCTATTTGGCAACGGTACGCGCAGACAACGGACTGCATTTGATCGTGGGGCTCGAAATGTCGTTGCCCGATGGAGCGCGCGTATGTCTTTCTGAAAGGAACGGCGCGCCGGTCGCCCGACCGGCGCAGCAGCCTTAAACACGGTCCATACCAGCAAGTTAACAGCTGCTATGGCCTGCGAAGGACAGTTGCCTTGGCGCGGCAGAAGGAAGGACGATCATGTCCATGCACGATGCGGCGATCATCGGCTATGCCGAGACAAAAATCGTCGAGAAGAGCGAGCGCGATGTCTGGGGGCTCCAGGCCGAAATTCTCGATTCGCTGCTGCAGCGGACGGGGTACGAAAAGGGCGAGATCGACGGCATGGTTATGTCATCGTCCATGACCGGTGCAGGAAACCCGTTCTGGTCGCAGGCAACGGCGGACCAGCTCTCGCTTGAGCTCTACTTTTGCCAGAGCATCGATATCGGCGGCTGCTCGCCCGCCGCCGCCGTCGTGCGCGCGTCTCTTGCGATCGACGCGGGCCTATGCACCACCGTTCTCTGCCTTTTCGCCGACACGCAGGCTTCGGACTCTGGCCGCGAGCGGCCGCGTTCCATTGTCCCGGAGTGGCAGCAGCCGTACGGCTATCTCGGTCCGCCCGCCGCGTTCGGACTGCTCAGCAAGCGTTACGAGCATCAGTTCGGCCTCGACTATACGGCTCTCGGCAAACTCGCGGTCGCGCAGCGCGGCCACGCGGTGCTAAACGATCTTGCCTGCGAGAAGTTGCGCAAGCCGATCACAGTCGAGGACTACCTCAACTCGCGCATGATCGCCGACCCGATCCGGCTGCTCGATTCCGTGATGACATGCGACGGCGCCAACGGCTTGCTGGTCACGTCGAAAAAAAGCGCAGAGCGGCGCGGCCTGACCAGGTGCGCCGTCCCGGTCGGCTATGGCGAGTGTACCAATTATCGTGCCAGCGAGAGCGTCGTGGACGTCACCGAGACGGGGCACCTGCCCGCCGGCGAGCGCGCCTTCGCCCAGGCCGGGTTGAACCAGAAGGATATTGCCTCGTTTCATCCATACGATGACTTCATCATCGCCATCATGATGCAGCTCGAAATGCTCGGCTTCTGCAAGCAGGGGCAAGGCTGCGACTTCATCAAGGCACACGACTTCGCCCATACCGGCGACCTGCCGCTCAACACCGGGGGCGGGCAGATTTCTGGGGGTCAGATCGGCCTCGCCAGCGGGGGGACCAACCTCGTCGAAGCCGTCCGGCAGCTCTTCGGCGATGGCGGCCGGCGGCAGGTCGGGAATACGGCGAATGCGCTTGTAACCGGCATCGGCGGCATCCCCTATGGCCGCAACTGGATGTCGAGCGCGGTCATGATCCTTACGACAGACGCATGAGGTGCGCATGGTCGCAATCAACGACACCCTCGACGTCAGGCGCGAGCCGCCGCGATGGCGCTCGTTCTCCAAGGCCTTTTGGGACGCGACACGGGAGAAAAGGCTCGTGTTGCAATACGATCCAAAATCGGACCGCTATCAGCATTTCCCGCGCGCCTGTGGCATCGCGACAGGAAGCGCCGCGCTGGAATGGCGTGAAGTCTCCGGGAAAGGCGAGGTCTTTTCTTACACAATTGCGCGCCGCGCACGCCCGCCTTTTGCAGGACACGAGCCGTTCTTCATTGTGCTCGTGACGCTCGACCAGGGCGTCAACGTAATGGCCAATACGGTCAACTGCTCCCTAGAGGAGATGAAGATCGGATTGCGCGTAAAGCCGTACTGGGCGCCGCTGTCGAACGGGACCCATCTCTTGATGTTCCAGCCCGACCGTTAGGCAAGCGCCTGGCGCAGCAAAAGTCGGCTCAGTCGTGTTCGTAGGTCGTGATGGTCTGGCTGTGGACGTATTCTAGAATTCCCTCAATGCCCGACTTGCGACCGATGCCGCTTTGCTTGACGCCGCCGTAAGGAGCAAGGTGATTGATGGCGAGAACGCCATGCGTGTTCACCCAGACTTGGCCGGCCTCGACCTTCCGTGCAACCGCGACCGCCTGTTCGATATTGCGGCCCCACACCGATCCGCCGAGGCCAAACTGGGAGTCGTTGGCACGCGAGATCGCCTCGTCCACCGTTTCGTAGGTGGTGACAGGAATCGCCGGGCAGAACTGCTCTTCCGTCATCAAGGGCGCGTCGTCATCGATATTCGTCACGACCGTCGGTCGCATGAAAAAGCCTTTGGAGTAGAGCTCTTCATCGTCAATCTTGCCCATCGGCTTGACGTTTGCGCCGCGCCGTGCGGCGTCTTCGACGAGATCATTGGCGCGCATCTTCGCTTTTTGCGTATGAACCGGACCCATTGTGACGGTCGGCTCCAGACCGTTGCCGACCACCAATGAGTCCACGGCACGCTCGAACTTGTCGAGGAATTCCTCGCCGCGCTTCGAGGGCACATAAATCCGCTTGATCGCCATGCAGACCTGCCCGCTCATCATGAACGTCGCATTAAGCATGCGGGCGAGTGTCGGCGCGTCGAATTCCGCATCGTCGAGGACGATCGCCGGGTCGTTGCCGCCGAGTTCGAGCGTCACACCTTTGATGGATTGCGCGGCATTCGACATGATGTGCCGCGCCGAGGGGATGCTTCCGGTGAAGCCGATCTTGTCGACGTCGGGATGCGTAGTCAGCGCATCGCCGATTTCTGAGGGCAGGCCGGTGACCACATTGATCGTTCCCGGCGGCAGATCCTCAGAAAACATCCGCACCGATTGAGACAGAGTCAGCGGGCAGCTTTCCGGGGGCTTGAGCACCACGCAATTGCCGGCAAGCAGCGCGGCGACTATCTGGGTGAACGCCAGCACATCGGGCGAATTCCACGGAACGATGGACACGACCACGCCGTAAGGTCGGTTGAGGACATATGTCTGTCCGTTCGGGGCCGTGTAGTGCCGGCTGGCGTCGAGCCGCGCCGCGTAATCGAGGGCCATCCGCTGTCGCTGAGGGACGCTCGAAAGCTCGCCAAGCGCCTGGGCGATCGGCTTTCCATTTTCGCGCACAAAGATCGCGGCGCGGCGCTCCAAATCGTCTTCCAGGCGCGAGAGCGCGCAGCGCAGAATGTCGGCCCGCTGCGCGTAGGTCAGCGCCGCCCATGAGGGCTGGGCGGTCTTCGCGGCGGCGACCGCCTGATCGACGTGCTCGGGGCGCCCGCGCACGATCGTGCCCACAAGTTCGTCCTGCCTCGCCGGATTCCGGACTTCGAGCCGATTTGAGTCGTCGACCCGTTTTCCCCCGATCAGCATGTATTCGCTAATGGGGGGCTCGCTATTTCGTTGTGTCAGCACGTCTTTCTCCGAACTGGATTAAGGGAACATGTCAGAGACGCAAATCGCCGACACGCGCCGGTTCAAGCGAACCGGTCAATGCGTGCGCCAAAAAATCGTCGACCGTCTGCGCAAACCGATCCGGCATCTGGTTCGGCAGCGGAACCATGCCGCCTTCGATCTCTACCAACTCGCTGCCGCGGATTGCGTCGGCGACACGACGAGCATTCTGATAAGCATCGGCATCGGCAGTAGGGGCAATGACAAGGGTTGCACAGCTTATCAGTGGAAGGCGATCTTCCATCATATAACGCCGCACGGCGCGGTGGCCGTTGACCGCGCGCTCGCCGGCCTTAAGGGCATCGATCATGAAGCGCTCTAGCAGCGCAATATCGTCTTCAGGATAGAGCTGTTTGCGCATGTTCCAGAGCTTCACGAGATGGCCGCCATCGGCTTGCCGCTCGGCACTGTCGATGATGCGCCGGCCGACGTAATTGACGCGGGCTGCAGCATCGACGTATGGGGACGCCGACAGCACGAGGGCCTTCACGCGCGCGGGCTGGCTGGCCGCCATCTCGATTGCAATGGCTGCCCCGGTATGATGTCCGACGAGCGCCACCCGCGTCAGCCCAAGCTCGTCGAGCAGCTCGTGCGCCGCGGCCGCCCAAGATTCGATCGATTCTTCGCCCGATGGAAGAGGCTCGGAGTCGCCGAAGCCGGCTGTATCCATAGCGATGGCGCGATAATGTCGCCCAAGGCGGGGCAGCGCTTCCCGATATTCGTCCCAAGACCGCGGCGTCTGATGCAGCAGCAGGACGGGAAAACCCTCGCCGGAAATCGCGATATGCAATCGGCATGACCGTGTCTGGATGAAACGGCGCTCGATCGGCACTGGCGAGTTGCTCATAGCGACACCAAACTAGGCTCCATGGCCTTTGTCACAATACCAAGGAGCGAAGCCCGATCCAACTGTGTGAAGTATGTTCAAATCTGTCCGCAAAGCCATTCACCAAAAGCGGAAGTCCGCCTATCGGACTCGCACCGACAGGCATGTTGCAAGCGCAATAAACGAGCGACGGAATTGATTTCAATTGCGACCTGCACGCACGACGGATTGCCGATCCCGGATGGCAACAGCAGTTGCGGCCGACGGGAGCCGAAGGAAACTCAATTCTCAATTCCGATCACGCGGGCGGGCGCGCCGTCGGCGCCCGGCAAGAGGAGTGGCAGGGCGGTCAATGTGAAGCGCTTGCCGAGATCGTTCAGTCCGGTCAGCATCTGGATCATCGGCACTCCCGCCTTCAGCCAGCGCTTGTGATTTGCTCCCCGCTCCGCGGGTGTGAGCTTCTTCATCCAGAACGGCTTTTCAGGGAAGCAATCCATCGCCACCGCGGCGACGTCGTAGGGCTCCAACCATTCGCTCACGCTCGGTTCGAGATGAATGGTGTTGCCCCAGAATTCCGCCTTACCCCAGGCGCGATCGGTCCACGATGTCTTGATGACAGCGATTTGCCCGGGCGCAGGTTTAACTCCGGTGCGCTCGAGATCGTCGCCAGATACGCCTTCGCCAGCCACCTTATGGCTCACGTCCAGTACTACGGCCTGCCGCATGACAAGCCGGTCCAGCGGGAGCTGGTCAATGGCAGCGCCGTCGCCAAAGAAATGACGCGGTGCATCTATGTGCGTGCCAATATGAGTATTGAGCGTGAAGACCGTATTCATGGAACCGATAGCGGGCGCGTCGGAAGTCATGGCGATATTCTCGGCGATCAGACGTGCGCGCTGCTCTTCATTGACTACGGTAACGGCCTCGACGCGCGTCGGGTGCTTCGCATAGAACGGGATCGTCGGGATGCCCGCCATTCCGGTCGTTACGGGAAGCGTCAGATCGACAATCCGGGGCATGGTACTCTCCCTTTCTGGGCATGTGTCGGTAGGGACATGGATGGCCGCGGTCAGTCGTCTTTGAGGAGCCGCGGGAGCCAAACCGAAATCACGGCCGGCACCCCGCGCCCTATCTGCTCCCGTCCGCGCCTCAGGGCAGGGATGATCTCACTCGGGTCTCGAACGTTTTCGCCATAAGCGCCGGCCGCTTCGGCTTCCTTCGCGAAATCCATCGGGGGATCGAAATATCCACCCTCGTAGTCGAAGTCCTGACGGTTGGCAAAAGCATCGGGGTACGTCTGGGTCAATCGTCTCGTGCCGGTGCTGTAACTTCGGTTCTGATAGACGACCGTCATGTACGGCAGCTTGTAGTGTGCGGCGGTCCACAGCGCCGTGGCCGGGGTACCGAACATATAGAAACCGTCACCGGTGACCATGATGACGTTGCGCTCCGGCGCGCCGCACTTGGCGCCCAGCGCGGCGCCGGGACCCCAACCGCCGCTGGTGCCGGGATTGAGTATGTAGGAGCGCGGTCTGTTCAGGCGGACGAACTCATGGAAACGACCAGGGGTGAGTGTATCGTCGATCAAGATGTCGTCATCCTCGATGACCTGGTTGATCTGATACGAAAGCCACAGCGGATCGATGGGGCGTTTGCTGGAGCAGGCTTGGGCATCTTTTTCGAGGGCGCGATATTTCCCGGCGGAAGCCTCGGCCCATCGAGCCGCCCGTTGCACATAGCGCGAAGTGTCAGCGATCGCGACCAGTTCCCGCACGGCGTCGAGCAGAGCCACAATGGCAAGCCGCGGATCCGCGATAAGCCGGATGTTCGCGGCGAATTCGTAGGTCGGCACCTTTTGCTTGATGGGGTCAATGCCGACTTCCGCCACAAAGGCATCGGAGCCGGGCTCTCCCGGACTAGGCATCCACGGCACGTCGGAGTCGATAACTAGCACCATGTCGGCCGACGACAGATCGCACGAGCCCTGATACAGGGGATGCGACAGCGGGAACGAATTGAACGCGCGCGAGAGAGCGTTGACAACCGGCAGCCCTAGCAATTCGCACAACGCTACTAACGGCTCGAACGTTCCTGGGTCCCAGCCCGAGCGTGACACGACGACATAGGGATTTTTGGCCTGAACGAGTCGCCTGGCGATTTCGTAGATGCCTTCGGGATCCGGCGCGGGGGCACGTGCGACGCCGAGCTGATTGAGCGGCGGAAACTTGAAGCCGCCGATCTGCCGATATGAGATTTCTTGGGGCAGGCTGAGATACACCGGACCGCAGGGCGGACTGCTAGCAACCTGCAACGCCCGTCCGACGACCAAGCCGGGATTGTCTTGATATTCGAGACGGTGATCCCACTTCACGTATTGGCGCACGATCGCGTGCTGGTCGTAGACCTGCTGCATCCAGATATGGGCGCCGTTGGATCGCGCCCCGCGCATGGAGCCGGGATAGGCCCGGGGTGGAGCACCGGCGGTCATCAGGACGGGAAGTCCACTGCGATACGCGGTATGAATGGCCGCGCCTTGGTGAAGGGTCCCCGCGTCCACATGGACGGCGGTGACCGCGGGGCGACCCGTGACGGCGGCATAGCCCAACGCCGCGTTGAGGCCGACGTGCTCATGTGGAATGGTGAGCAGCTTCGGAACCTTCAGGCCCGTCGTCGCCGCCTTGGCAACCGCCTCTTGATAGAAACATAGCTCCGAAGCCGATGTGAAGAAAATATACTCGATGCCGGCCGCTCCCATGGCCAGCACCACGGCTTCGCCGACATCGCCCGCCGGAAGCTCGACCCAGGAGTCGGTGGCGCTCATGCGTTCCATTCGTCGTAAGTCGTCTCAGTCTTCACACGTTGTCATGAGCATGACTACAAGACGGCTGTGGCTTCCATCTCGATCTTGAACGTAATGCAGCCGCGGCACCGGGACAACGATGCGGGCCGGTCGTGCGTCGCCGGCCGCGATGAGGGCTTGCGCGACATCGTCTAGCACCCGTTTGCTAGATATTATAGACGGTTTTCGTAACGTGAGCTGACGACCACGTTGACAGTTTTATTAAGTGCGATTTTACTGATGATATCTGGACCGTAAGTCCGCGCAGCGGACTTAATGAACGAGCCGAACATCGCACGTCGGTGACTGAAACGCCGTCGTTGCTATCGAACCGCGGCACTTCGGCAGCGTGGCGCAATGTGAATGTTCGTAGGTCGCGGGCTGCCATCGCTGCAGCATGCTGGACTGCGATCATGACGGTTCTGATCTTGATGCTGCCGGTCGCCGTGCGGCCGAGCAACGATAGCCGGACGTTAGTCAAACGAAGGAGAGCAACATGATCGGACTTTTCTCAACTTTGCGTGCGCGCTTACAGCATAGCACGCCAACATTGAAGATGTTGATCCTAACAACGGCGATTTCGGTCGTCTTTGGCGCGATGTCGCCGGTAAGCGCCGAGACCTACCCGTCGCGCCCTATTAAAATCATCGTCCCGTATCCCCCAGGCGGCACTTCGGAGCTTCTTGCTCGTGTGCTTGCAAAGAAAATGGGCGAAGATTTCGGTCAAAGCGTCGTGGTCGAAAACGTTGGAGGCGCCTCTGGCGCGATCGGGGCTGGCCGTGTAGCAAGCGCTGCGCCCGATGGATACACGCTGCTATTCGGTTATTCGACGCAGGTGACGATCGTTCCTGTTCTGCATAAGGATCTGGCGTACGATCCGATCAAATCGTTTACACCAATCGGCGGTGTGGCGCGCTTCCATTTCCTGATGACTGCCAATGCGAAAAAGCCGTTCAAGACGCTTCCTGACCTTGTCAGCTACGCAAAGAAACACCCTGGTGAAGTTACTTTTGCTACGCCCGGCATCGGTACGACTACCCATATGCTCGGTGAACTTCTGCAACTGGATCAGGGCATAAAACTTCTTCACGTACCTTACCGTGGAGGCGCCCTAGCCATTAACGACTATGTCGCCGGTCGGGTTGATACCTATTCTGACGCTCCCGCGCCCTTGCTGCCATGGATAGAAAAAGGCACCATCACGCCGCTTGCTGTCACTTCCGACAAGCGACTCCCGGACCTTCCAAATGTTCCGACGGTCATCGAAGCAGGAATGCCTGGTTTGAATGTCTCTGTATGGACGGCACTATTCGCTCCTGCTGGAACTCCGCAAAACGTTATATCCAAACTGCAGACGGAGCTTCAGAAGGCTTTGAAGGATAAGGACGTGGTGGAGCGCTTTACCAAGAGTCGGTACGAGATCTTCCCGGACTCCGGATCAGAAATCACGACCTTGATCAAGAAGGATCGGACAAGGTGGGAAGCCGTTGCGAAGGCCGCAAAGATCTCGATCCAATGATCCGAACGCATTTGCAGGCCCGCACGATGTGCGGGCCTGTTTTGGTGTAAAAAAGGCAGGGGTCCCAGGAAGACCCGGTGAGTATTTAGGAATTCGAGAATGATGTCAGGCGGATTAGGTCTAGATGATCTGACCACTGCTGCATCGACCGTGACTGTCGCTGATTGGTTTTTGTCAAAGGTCGCCGTCCGCGGCGAAGCGGTTGCGCTTCAGTCCGGCGGACGTAAATGTAGTTATCGAGCCTTGAACGATCGGGTGAACCGAATCGCCGGCTGGATCATCGCGATAGGCCTCGCTCGCGGCGATCGAATTGCGGTGTTGTCAGAAAACCGAAACGAATACGTAGAGATTGAACTTGCGGCTGCCAAGCTCGGCATAATTACCGCGTGTCTGAACTGGCGCCAGTCCGAGTCGGAATTGACACATTGTATCCGTCTCGTGGAGCCTAAGCTTGCTTTCGTCTCCGAACGCTATATTCCCGTCCTCGAACGTATCGATCACGGAGTGGGTCGGGTGCTCGCCTTTGGCACCGAATACGAGAAGGTTGTCGCACAACCGACTAATGCCGAAGAGCCGCCCCGTGTGGCCGAGCCAGAGGACGGCCTAATCATCTACTACACCAGTGGAACGACCGGCATGCCGAAGGCTGCCGTGATCAGTCACAGGGCGATCATAGCCCGAACGTTGATCACCGCCCTCGACCGGCCTTTCGCGGTAGAAGATAGCTACCTCGCCTGGACACCCATGTTTCACATGGGTTCATCCGACTTCATTTATTCGACGCTCCTACGTGGCGGCAAGGTAATAATCCTCGATGGCTTTCAAGTTGAAGAAATGGTGCACATCATCGGCACTGAACGGCTTGGCTGGCTGCACTTGAATTCCGCTGTGATCGATCGCGTAATTCATCAAATTAAGCGTGATTGTGTCTCGCCGAGGGGATTGAAACTTGTTGGAGTGATGGCCGATCTGGTTCCCCGCAAGACCTTGGCCGAAATTACGACGCTGATGCAGGCGCCTTTTGCCAACACATTCGGGTCTACAGAAACGGGACCCGTGCCTGCGAGCAAAGGAAGTATCGCCATTGGAGTCGTGCCGGAAAGTCTGTCGAAGGAGCAGAGCTCGCTCTGTCATCTGCGGTTAGTGGACGAGAATGATCGCGACGTTCCGGACGGAGAGCCCGGTGAAGTGCTAGTGCGGTCGCCGAGTCTGTTCAGCGGATATTGGCAAGCACCCCAAACCAATGCCGAGGTGTTTGCAGGTGGCTGGTATCGGATGGGCGATGTCTTCCGCCGCAATCCGGACGCTACGCTCGATTTTATCGATAGACGAAAATATCTCATTAAGTCAGGTGGTGAGAATATCTATCCCGCCGAGATCGAACGCAATCTCGTTGCTTCACCGCGAATTGCAACTGCCGTCGTTGTGCGGCGTCCCGATGCCCGTTGGGGTGAGGTACCGGTTGCTTTTGTCGTACCGCGCGACGACCGTTTGACGTTCGAAGAAGTCATGGCGCTGTGTCGTGGCAAGATAGCCAGCTATAAAATGCCGAAAGACGTGAAATTCATTTCGGATAAGGAACTGCCGCGCGGGGATAGCGGGAAGATCAAGCGACATGAGCTTGAAGCCAAGCTCATGGCCGAAATGAACGAACAAGAAGCCAAAACCCCTTGAGCGCAATGGCAGAACAATTGTCATAGTCACGGCGGGGTGCAGCCCGATGTTAAAGCGGGATTATCGGGACATAATTGGCGGCTCTTTGCTGATCGTCATTGGCTTCGGTACCACGTGGCAGGCTTGGCTCGAATATCCGCTTGGCACTGTCAGCCGCATGGGCCCGGGTATGTTTCCGGCGGGGGTCGGCGCATTGCTTATGGGCATGGGCCTGCTGGTGATCGTGCCGGCGCTGTTCAGGGTCGGACCGGCGTTGCCGAAGCCGGACTTCCGCGCCTTGTTCTTCGTTCTGCTGTCGCTTGCCGTCTTTGCGCTTACCGTCGACACGTTTGGGCTGATCCCGGCAACGGCATTGCTGACCGTCACGGCCGTGCTTGCCGACAACAAACTTGGCGTCATCGGAACGGTGGTACTCGCCGTCGGGCTGGCGGCGATCGCTATCTTGATCTTCCGCGTCGGGCTGGGCATTCTGCTCGAGCCATTCAAGTGGCCGCTATGACGGCCTATCTCAACGGGCTAATCGACAATCTCGGGCTCGGGCTGTCGACGGCGCTATCGCCAACCAATCTGTACTACTGCTTCATCGGTGTCGTGCTGGGAAAGTTCGTCGGCGTACTACCCGGCATAGGCGCGCTGGTGACGCTGTCGCTATTGCTGCCGATCACCTTCTACCTGCATCATACTCCGGCCATCGTCATGCTGGCCGGCGTCTATTACGGCGCGACCTATGGTGGGTCGGTCGCTTCAATTCTGCTTAATCTTCCCGGAACGCCGACGACGGCCATCACCTGTCTGGAAGGCTATCCGATGTCGCGGCAGGGGCGCGCGGGAGTCGCGCTGTTGATGACCACTGTGGCTTCGTTTTTCGGCGCCAGTGTCGGCATCATGTTGATGACGCTGTTTTCACCGCTAATCGTCGAGTTTTCCCTGAGCTTCGGTCCGGCGGAATATTTCGCCATGATGCTGCTTGGGCTGGTGGCCGCAGCATCGGTTGCGAGCGAGGCGCCGGCCAAGGGTATGGCCATGGTGTTGCTCGGCATACTGCTCGGCCTGGTCGGATTAGACGTCGAGACAGGGCGCGCGCGCTACACTTTCGGCATAATGGAACTGTACGATCGTGTGCCGCTGGTTGCCGTCGCCATTGGTTTGTTTGGCGTTGCCGAGGTGATCTACAGCATACGTACCAGCAGGCCCGGTTCGATCGATCGCAAGAGCATCATCTTTCGCTCGATGGTGCCGACCCGCGACGACATCCGGCGCTCATTGTTCCCACTGCTGCGCGGCACCGGAATCGGCTCGTTCTTTGGTGCTTTGCCCGGCACCGGCGCTGTCATCGCCGCGTTTATGGCTTATGCAGTTGAGAAGAAAATTGCTAAGGACCCGTCGCGCTTCGGCAAAGGCGCCATCGAAGGCATCGTGGCACCGGAAGCGGCCAACAACTCAGCTGACCAGGCCGCCTTCATTCCTACAATGACACTGGGTATCCCCGGCAACGCTGTGATGGCGCTGATGATCGGTGCACTCATGATTCACGGCATCGTGCCGGGCCCGCAGCTGATGGTAAAGGAGCCCGAGTTGTTTTGGGGCGTACTGATGAGCTTCTGGGTCGGCAACGTGATGTTACTGTTCCTGAGCATCCCGCTAATCGGTTTATGGATCAGAATTCTGATGATCCCTTATTCCTTGCTGTACCCCACCATTTTGTTGTTCGTCGCCATCGGCACTTTCAGCGTCAATAACAGCACCGTCGACGTATTTATCGTCATGGTACTGGGCGGCGCCGGCTATATCATGCGACTTTTGGATTTTCAGCCGGCGCACTTGCTTCTTGGCTTCGTTCTCGGACCGCTGATGGAAGAAAACTTCCGTCGCACCATGCTGCTCGCCCATGGAGACTTCCTGGTATTTTTCCGTCAACCGATTAGCGGCGCACTGATGGTGCTAACAATCAGCATGGTGCTCTACGCGCTGTGGAGCAGTCTGCGGCCGATGCGGCTGCGGCGCAAGAAAGCAGTCTGAGTTTCTCGAAGAGAGGCCGTCAGTGACGACAGATCGCGATACTGCGACGGCGGACTATCAAGGCGCTGTGTGGGAGGTTGATATGCGGCGGATTGACGCGTATACGCACTTTTTTCCCAAGAAATTCTTTGGCAAATTGCTTGACGTCGCCGGCCAAGACTGACCTGCCGATTTTTTTGTACCACCGGATGAGAGATTGTTTTCGTAAGCCATCCTTGTGCCCGCCCATACGCGACCATGCGGAGGGCTTCTGCTTCAGCAACAATTCCTCCGTTGCAAACCAAGCTCATGCTGTGTGTGCCGAAAACTAGATTCGGCAATATTGGTGATGAAGGCCCCCGAGTACAGGCCGAGATATTATGGCGCCAACGGTCTGCGCATACCGGTTTTGTCAACGCGTGGACGCGCGCGACCACCGTCACTGAGCGCAACGACGACTACAATCTCGGTAGCGCGTGGTGCATCAGGAATCGATGCCGTAACCGTATCAATATTATCAAATCGCCAGCTGTCGTCTCGGTCGGCGAGAGGCACGTCGATCGCGGTGCCCGCCGCCGCGACCTTTACATTGGAAGGAATAATCGCTTTCCCGCCCCCAATTGCTTCCCGCATTGGTCGGCCCATAAGCGGGTGGATAATCGCTGCCGCGTGCTCAAGTTCCCCATCTAGGCCTACGATCGCAGCCTTTCCGTAACAAACCGGGGAACCCGGCAGCACGGTTAACGCCTCGCGCACCAGAAGACTACCCAGCTCCGCGCCAAACCCGACCAGAACGGAAAGGTCAAATTGTTTAGTGCCCGCAAGTGGGTTGTGTATGGCCACACAGGCCGCCACCCGGGTCACAGGGCGAAGCGCTGGATGTCCGCCTTCGCTGTGGATTGTATCCCGAACTACGAGTAAACGGCGAATATCCATAGCCTCAAGTCCTGGTCAGTCGGCGGAAATTTTCACCGAGCGCTAGATCGGCTTGTCCTTCCGACAGCGCCCGACGAACGAAGCTTACTGGGTCCGGTTCCCCAAGCGGGAACGGCGCGTCACTCCCGAGCAGAAGATTTTCGGCCGGCACAACGTCGGTAGCAAATCGCAAGTACTCAGGTTCAAAACAGACCGTGTCAAAGTACAATGCACGAAGATAGTCGCCGACCTTGCGCGGAAGCGCGATTGAAAGTGCTGCATTGGTGTCGACCTCGCGTTGCATTCTGTTGCGTAGCATCAGGCTGAACGCTCCGGTATGGCAACAGATAAGTTTCATGCTTCCATAACGATCGAGAAAATTACTACAAATCATCCGAAATATATTGATCGTCGAGTCGAACAGATAGCCAGTTACGACGGTAAGCTCGTAGTCGGCCGTCCGGTCCCGGCCGGGCGGATCAACAGGATGAAGGAACAGCGGAACGTTCATTTCCTTGGCGGTATCGAAAATAGGACGAAAGGTTTCGTCAGGCAGATAAGTCCCACGCACATTGGTGCCTACATGTCCACCGACGAAGCCATGATCGCGCACGCAGCGGCGAAGCTCAGTCGCGGCCGCTGCAGGGTCCTGCATTGGTAGGAACGCCCACGCAGCAAAACGCTTGGGATTTGAGGCGACCAAAGCGGCAAAACCGTCATTGCATAGCCGAGCTGCCTCCAACGCCACTTTGGGATCGACATAGTAGTTGACCATTGGAGTAGCAAGTGAAACGACCGTGCGGTCAATGCCGTGCATGTCCAGCCGCGCGATCTGGCGCTCCGGCTCGAAAAAGGTCCGATTAAGTCCATATTTTACGCCACGACAGATAAGATCAATCGCATCGCTGTCCTTGTTATTTCTCAGGCGAATCTCGAACTCTCCCTGTTTTTGAACAAAGCGAAAGTATTCGTCTGGAATGAAATGGCAGTGGATATCGATGATCATCGTTTAAAGTCCTAGATATGCAACCTTCAATCGTTCGTCGTTCAAAATATCCGCACCGGCGCCCTCCATGACGATGTGTCCGTTCTCCAGCACGTAGGCGTAGTCGGCGATCCTCAGCACGTGGTAAATACTCTGCTCGACGATCAGGATGGTATGTTTCTGTTGTCGCAAGCTTCGAACAAGCTGGTACAGGAGCTCAACGTAGCGCGGCGCGAGACCTTCGGTTGGCTCATCGAGTAGCAGTACCCTCGGCTTTGCCATCAGCGCACGTCCAACAGCGAGTAGTTGTTGTTCTCCCCCACTAAGTGAACCGGCGTTCTGATTTTGGCGTTCTTTGAGAACTGGCAGGAGGGAATAGACCTCTTCGGTCGTTTTTTGCCGCTCCGGACGCGCGACGGCCGAATAAGCGCCCATCTCCAGGTTTTCCAGCACGGTCATGAATGGAAACAGCCGGCGACGCTCTGGCACCAGTACAATGCCATGCAGGACGCGCTCATAAGCGGGCAAGCTATCGATCCGAGTCCCATCGATGGCAATCTCACCCGTGCACCGGGTGCGCAAGCCTGCGAGCGAGTACAACAGTGTGCTTTTGCCGGCTGCATTTGCACCCACAAGCGCGACTACTTGGCCTGCTCCAACACTAATATCTATGTCATGTAGGATCTGAACCGGACGGTAATACGCGTTTAATTTTGTGACGCTAAGCAAAAGTCGTCTCCTCGCCGAAATACGCTTGGATTACGGTCGAATTCTTGACAAGATTTTCCGGCGAATCGTCGGCAATCAGTTCACCGCGATGGAGAACCATGATCCGGGGCGCGGCGTTCATGATCGCGTAAAGCACGTGTTCCACCCAAATCACCGTTATGCCACGCGCAGGCAGGCTCGCCACAAGCGCTGTCATCGTCACAACCTCGTTGCGCGTAAGGCCGGCCATGATTTCGTCGAACAGGACTAGGGTCGGGTGCAAGGCGAGTGCGCGTGCGACTTCTAGCCGTTTGAGCTCGCCGACAGTCAAGATGGTCGATGGGTTGCCTGCTTGGTCGGCGAGGCCAACATCAGCGAGGATAGCCTCGGCTCGCCGCCGTGCCGCCGCCATTGATTTGTTGTGCAACAGTGCATTGAGCGCAACATTGTCGACGACTGAAAGTTTGCGATAGGGCTTTGGGATCTGGAAGGTTCGCGCAACGCCAGAGCGCGCGGCGTGATACGGCTTCCAGCCGGCAACCGACCGATTCTGAAACATAATCTTGCCGGACGTTGGCGCGATCGCGCCCGCGATCAGATTGTAAAGTGTGCTCTTCCCCGCTCCGTTCGGGCCAATCAGGCCAACCAGTTCGCCCTCCCGAATGGAGAAGCTCACGCCGGCGACTGCCATGAGTGTGCCGAACGAGCGCATAAGCCTGTCGACTTCGAGTATCGTCATGGCGTTTCCTTGGAGCGGCCTGTCGATCGCTCCAGCGCGCTCGCGATTCCGCCGGGCAGATAGAGCATTACGAACACGAGGAAGCCGCCGTAGATCGCCAGATGCAGGCCCTGGAAAGCGGCACCAAGATACGATCGCAGCAATTCCGACAGGGGCATAATGACGATGGCCCCGAGTGCGGGCCCGATAGCCGTTCCGAGGCCGCCTAGCGCGGCAAGCAGCGCGAACTGAAACGAAAGTTCGGGTGAAATGACGTAAGTCGGATCGAGAAACTGAAAGTATTGCGCAAAGAGAGAGCCCCCAATTGCAGTTAGAAATGCGCTCAACCCCATCGCCCCGGTTCGCGCTGTTAGGGGATTCACTCCCGCCGCGCTCGCCGCATCTTCATCGTCCCGGACTGCAAAGAGAACCAGGCCGTAGCGCGATCTTTCGATCGCCTTGCTAACGAGATAAACAATGATGGCATAGCCTAACACCAGGGCGACATATGCCGACCGCGATGCGAACACCATGTTCGCAATGCTCTTAGTGGGTGTGATCCACAAGCCTTCCGCTCCGCCAGTCAGTGATGTCCAGTTAAGCGCGCCGATCCGCACGACCTCCGCCGCTGCGAGCGTTGACAGGATAAAGAATGGCCCTCGCAAGCGGGCACCAATCAAAGCCAACGTTATGCCAAATGCCGCAGCAAAAATTCCGCCCAGCCACAACCCAAGCCAGGGCGAGACGCCATAATTCACCAGTAAGATCGTCGAGGTGTAGGCGCCAATGCCAAAGAACGCCGCATGTCCGAACGAAATCAAACCGGCATAGCCGCCAGCGATATTCCATGAGAGGGCCACCCCACCCCACAGCAATGTTATGTTGATGACATCCTGGTAGGAGTGCGGAACAGGCGCAACAACAAGCGCGATGCACGCGACTAGCAATGCGAGCTCAAGCCACGAGACAGAGCCATGCCCGGGCTTCATCCACCAGCGGCCCGGCGAAGCCCGCCGCGGCTTCGTCTCTATTGTCGATTTTGATGTCACAGACATCGCCGACTCAGTTGATGCCCACTGTCGATTCGCCCTTACGACCGAGGAGACCTTCCGGTCGGAAAATCATTACGAGCAGGAACAAAACAAAGAAAAACAGCTGCCCGTAGGCCGGCGCGATGTAATAGCTGCTGACCGACTGGACAATTCCGATGCACATCCCGCCTAGCAACGCGCCTTCGATACTGCCGAGGCCACCCAGCACCACGATCACGAACGCGATCAAAACAAAGTTGAGCCCAACTGTTGGAAAGACAGAGAACAGAGGCATCATCACGCAGGCGGCAAGACCAACCAGCGCGGAACCACTCGCAAATGCGATCATGAAAATACGGGGAACCGGAACCCCCATGAGCATCGCGGCTTCGCTATCTTGCACTGTCGCGCGTATGGCCTTTCCAAGATAAGTCGAATTGATCGTCCAGCGCAGACTGATCGTGCAAAATACCGCGATCATGAACCCAAGCAACAGTTCAGCCTTGAAGAAAAAGGGACCGATGATGACCGATTGACCATCGAACATAGGGGGCACATCAAAAAGGTCCGCCGAGAAGAACATCAATGCCACGTTCTGCATCAGGATCGATAGACCCATCGTAGCGAACACCAGCACTAAGTGCGGTTTGTCGACGCCAGGACTGATGACTACCTGATGTACAACGACCCCGAATAACGCCATCGCCGGGACCACCGCTACGATGGCGACATACGGATTAAGCCCGAGAAAGGCTGTCACTGCCCAGGCGCCGTACATCGCGATCATCAGGAACTCACCGTGCGCAAAGTTGACTATGCGCAGGACGCCAAAAATCAGCGTCAGCCCCATGCTCATCAGCGCGTAGATACAGCCGATGAGTAGGCCTGAAAAAACTAGCTGCCCAAAAGTTGTCATGTCCAGCCAAGGAGTGATCGAGACCGAAAGGATCTAAACGCGGAGCCGATTGGCTCCGCGCTCGGTATCCGTCTCAGCGCTCGCTCCATTTCGGAAGCGGCACCAGAACCGGTTCGTGGGTCGCAAGTGCACTCGGATAAACCTGGTTGTGGCCGTCCTTTTGCCACTGCCATACGCCGATCGCAGCCCGAAGATTTTGTCCGAAATCTTTTGCGTTCGGCTTCCAGTCATGATTCGTGAATTTTATGCCGCTCCCGTTCGGCAGACTTCCCTCCGGCAGGTCAATCTTGAGCGCAACCGCACGCAGGGTATCTGAATCGAGTGTCTTGGCCTTTGGCAGAAGCTCCGTAAACAATCCCCACATCCCAGCGAATGCCATGGACGCGTGGCCTGCAGGAGACCGATTCATCTTAGCCTGGTAGCGCTTGATGAACTCGGCGGTAATCTTGCGCGTTTCCGGAGCGAGCGCCTTCGGATTGACCTCCACCGCAAAATCCGAAACGAAGATACCATACACGGAATTGCCGATTGAATTGATCAGATCGGGATTGGAGTAACCCGCACTGACGCCTACGTGCGCCGCGACGTAGAAGTCAAGCTCCTTTGCCTTTCGTTGAAAGAGTATCGCGTCGTTCGGAAAAGAAATCGTGAGTAACACATCCGGCTTCGCGTCCTTCAACTTCTGAACAATCGGCGTCATGTCGGTAAGGGTCTGGTCGTAACCCTCGTCGTATATGAGCTTAATCTTCTTTGTTGCGGCGTACCTGCGAATGTTGTCGCCTACGGATTTGCCGAATGCGCGGTTTTCCCACAACAACGCGACGCGCAGATCCGCCAGCGGCTTGCCGAGCTTTTTGGTCAGTACATCGACTGTGAAATCCACCGCAGCCTCTGCGTAACGACGCGCCGATGGGCCAACCTGAAAAGTGTATTTGTGGCCGCGCCGAGTGATGATTTCAGCTGCGCCCGCCGTCTCCCAGTGAAACACGCCGTGACGCTCAGCCGCCTGGCTGACCGGAATTGCGAGCGGCGACACACCGGACCCAGCGGTGATCCGGACACCATCGTTCGTGATGAGACGTTCTGTTTCGCTGATCGCTGCGGCCGGCGTGGGAACGTCCGCAAACACGTATTCAATCTTCCGCCCATGGTTTGGTATGCCGCCGCGATCATTGATCATGTCGCGTGCGATCTGCATCGCAACCCAGTTCTCCGTACCACTTTTGCTGGCCGACCCGGTCACCGGCTCCAGAATGCCGATGCGGATTGGCTCCTGCGCTTCGACTGGTCCACTAGACAACAGAGCAATTACGGCTGCCATAGCGGACAGACACAACGAGTCTCTCATGATCCCATCTCCCATCTGATAATCCGCCGTGAAACCACGCTAATCCCCCGCAAAGCATACAGCAATTGCATTAAGGGTATAACTACGATAGAAAAAGTGAATATCAGCGAGAATAGGATATGGCCGATATCAAGCCGAATTTGTCGTCGGATTTTCGCAAGTTTGATGTCCGCAAAATGGAGTATTTTCTTGCGGTCATGGACCACCGCAACATAAGCGGTGCCGCTGAAGCGCTTCGCATCTCGCAACCGACGTTAAGCCGTCAGATCCACGCCCTCGAACAGCAATTCAACGCACCGTTATTTATTCGCAATGGTCGCGGGGTCGTTCCGACTGAGGCAGGCAAGCGCTTACAACTGGGGCTAAGCGGCATCGAGCATCAACTGCGCAGGATCAGAAATGATGTTGCGGCGGCCGCGGACGAACCGAGCGGCGAAGTCGCAATAGGTATTCCACCGTCGCCACGCGTGCTAATGGCGCTGCCGATCATCAACGCCTTTTGCACGCAATATCCGCAGGTAGCTATCCGGATCAGCGAGGAAACTAGCGGCGACTTGCGCGATCGGGCCGCGAGGGGCGAAGTCGACCTCGCCATCACGAATTCCCGCGAGCCGGTCCACGGGCTCGCAACGGACCAACTCGTAAAGGAGCCCATGCTCCTAGTCGGCCCACGCGGTTCCGTATTGACTCTGGACAAAGCCATATCGACGGAACAGCTTGCCGGATTTCCCCTCATACTCACGACAAAGCCAAACAGCCTGCGCAGGATAGTTGAACTAAAACTGGGCAACCAGGGTCTAAAACCCCGGTTACGGGTTGAAGCAAATACACTCCCTCTTATGACTGATCTGGTCGGCCAGGGGCTCGGCTATACTGTCCTGCCGGCATCCGGAGTGCTCTCGCTCGTTAGGTCCGGACAGTTATCGGCAGGCCCGATTGCGGGGCTGAACATCACATGGACTATTGCGCGTCCGTCGAATCGCTCGCTGAGCTTACCGGCACGATTGATGATCGACGTTATTTTTCAGGTGGTCCACAATCTCGTTGAGTCCGGCGCATGGCCGTCGGCAGAGATCATGAAAAATTGTAAAGATGCAGCGCGTAAGCGGTTGCAAGCAGCTGTGTGTACCGAAGACTTTATCCGCCGTTCGGCGGTGAGGGAATCGGCTAAGCTAGCGCAATGATCGCGCTGTTATGGCTGCTCTTGTCCATCCTGGCTCCGTCATTGAAATCGAGATGCCTGTGTGTGCCGAAAACCTAAGTTCGGCAATATTGGTGATGAAGGCCCCCGAGTACAGGCCGAGATTTTATGGCGCCAATAGTCTGAGTGGCCTGACCGATATTTTGTACCAGGCGAGCTGAGAGGCTAATGCATTTTTGACATCGCGTCGATCGGTAGCGTCGGTGGCGCGGTGGTGATTGGAGCCGGCGGCCTATAGCCGAGCGCGGAATGCGGCCGTCGGGTGTTGTAGTGGATGCGCCAGTTCTCGATGACGATTTGAGCTTCCTTCAGGCTGTAGAATATCTCGCCGTTCAAGCATTCGTCCCTGAGCTTGCCATTAAAGGACTCGCAATAGCCGTTCTCCCAGGGTGATCCGGGCTCGATGTAGAGGCTTTTCGTGCCCTGCCCTGCGAGCCACTTGTGTGTGCCGAAAACTAGATTCGGCAATATTGGTGATGAAGGCCCCCAAGTACAGGCCGAGATTTTATGGCGCCAATGGTGTGAGCCGCCCGATGGACGGGGACATCAAAGTCCAGAGCGCGATGGGTCCGCACGCCATTGTAGTAGGCGGCATACTCGCGAACGATCCGGCGCAGGTGAGCCTCTCCAAACACGATCAAGTGGTCGACACATTCCCGTCGGATCGTGCCAATCAGTCTCTCCACGTACCCATTCTGCCATGGCGACCCGGGCGCAACCGGCTTGTCCCGAATGCCCATGGCGCGGAGCCGGCGCCTGACGATCGTACCGTAAATCCCGTCCTGGTCGCGGATCAGGTAGCGTGGGGCCTCATTCCACGGAAACGCTTCGGTGATCTGTTGCGCGATCCACTCCGCCATAGGGTGTCTCGTGACATTGCTCCAGACTGTCCGTCGTCAGATAAATTGAGACAGATGGCGGTGTGAACGTCAGGATTGACCGGCTCATCTGATTTTAGTTTAGGCGGCTTTCTTTTGGTGCTGCAAGCGTCGGTTTTGGATTGTGTTGCGT
>Ga0307428_1000430_pt1 | contig 27989 bp, 29 predicted proteins | sample SalMarWE160240MG_FD_202161 | JGI IMG/M metagenome (GOLD analysis project Ga0307428, IMG submission 202161) | Salt marsh sediment microbial communities from the Plum Island Ecosystem LTER, Massachusetts, United States - WE1603-240 | ecosystem: Environmental > Aquatic > Marine > Intertidal zone >...
GAGCTTTCTACTCTTCTATATAACCATTTATTTTCGTTATTCAGTTTTCAAAGGACATATAGAGTTAAATTTGCTGCTTAAGTTGAATATGTTGTATTAAATAGTTAGTTTTTGGGATATAATCATTATATAACTTCTTAAGAGAAAAGAAAAGCAAAGAAAATGTTAATTAGTTATTTATTAACATAAAGGCTTCATGAATTGTTATAAATACGGTTAAATAAAACAAATCATGAAGCCTTTTTAAAATAATAACTTTATCTAAAACTAAAACTTTTTATTTTACATCTAATTCATCTAATATTTTTAGAAGAACTAAAGCAACATAGGTTTCGGCTGATCCACCAGCAATTAATATAGAGACGCCGGCTGTTTCTAAAATTTCTGCTCGGCTCGCTCCGTATTTTACTGCTTCAGAAGCATTATAATAAATACAATACTCACACCTTATACTTATTGATATCCCTAAAGCAATTAATTCTTTAGTTTTATTGCTAAGTATACCCTCTTTAGAACATTCTTTATCTAATTTTATAAAAGCACTCATTACCGAAGGTAATTCCTTCCATAATTTTTTTGTCTGAGTTTTCAGTTCCTTTAATTCTTCACTCATCTAAATTTTTCTCCTTTTTATTTTATGGATTCTATATATATTATATTTTTTTCTTTATTTTGCAACCCTAAAAATTCATAAGTCAGTATCGAGTATTGAGTATTGAGTATTGCATGAAGAAAAAACTAGAGAAAAAAGAATGTAAAAACAAAAGTAAAAACTATTCTTTTCTTTCTTAAAATACCCCACTAAAGTTTACACTAACAATTCATATCACACATCTCGTGAATCGTATCTCGAAAAGATAATAAAAACCAAAAATCAGAATAACTCCGTATTGTGTAAAGAACAAAAAATTTAGTACAGTATAAAAGTATACACTAATAATCTCAAGCGATTATACTTCTACAATATCTTTTACTTCCGGAATTTCTTTTTTTAAGATCCTGCCAATGCCCATCTTTAAGGTCATCTGACTCATCGGGCAACCATAGCAGGCACCAGTTAATTTTACTTTTACCATTCCATCCGGAGTAACTTCTACCAACTCTACGTTTCCTCCGTCTGCCTGAAGTACCGGCCTTATCTTTTCTAAAGTAGCCTCTATCCTCTCTTTTAGTGTGCCTTCCTCTTTGGTCATATATATCCTCTCCTAATTTTTTAAATATTTATATCCTTATATCTTTTACAGAAAATTAATAAATATTCTTTAAATATGTTTAATAATTTTCACCCTTTACTTCATAATAAGCCCGGGGGTGCTTACATACCGGACAGACTTCAGGTGCCTCAGCCCCCTCATAGATATTACCGCAATTTCGGCATTTCCAGAATATTTTACCTTCTCTTTTAAACACCTTATCCTTTTCTATATTTTTAAGAAGTTTCTGATAACGAACTTCATGTCCTTTTTCAATTTCAGCAATCCCCTCAAACATCTTAGCAATTTCTTCAAATCCTTCTTCTTTTGCATCCTTAGCCATCTGAGGATACATTTCTGTCCATTCATAGTTTTCACCGGCTGCTGCTGCTTTTAAATTCTCACTTGTATTTCCGATTTCTGCTAATTTTTTAAAATGGAGCTTGGCATGTTCCTTTTCATTTTCTGCTGTCTCTAAAAAAATAGAGGCAACCTGTTCATATCCTTCCTTCCTCGCTACGGATGCAAAATAAGTATATTTATTTCTTGCCTGGGATTCCCCGGCAAAGGCTTCCATTAAATTTTTTTCAGTTTTTGTTCCTTTTAAATCTTTCATTTTTTATATCCTCCTAAAATATTTTTTTAAAATAGATTTTTAAATCTACTTTTTGTTTACTTTTTGGATTACAATCACTTATAGATTTTTATGTTTTTCTGCTATTTCACCGGCTAATCTTATCAAAGAATTATAATCTTCTTCTTTGGGGTAACCCTTTACTATCACCGGTGAAAGAATCTCTACTTTTAAATTACCTATCATTGCACTAATATTTTCCAGCATCTTTCCTCCCCATCCATAAGAACCAATAACCGAGGCATATCTTAATTTTGGCCTCAAGGCATTAGCCAGATAAACTGCTGAAACCACCTGGGGATGTGCACCGGTTAAAACCGTAGGTGAGGCAATTACAATGGTAGCGGCATCCACTAAAGCTATAGCTAATGCACCTATATCGGTCTTGGTAAGATTAAAGGGTTTTACTGTTATCCCCTTTCTCATTAATTCTTCAACCAAAATATACACCATCTCCTCGACACTACCGTGCATGGAAACATAGGGAATGATTACTTCATTCTCCACCTCATCGGAAATCCATTCTCTGTAAGCCGATAAAATAAATTCCGGATGAGAATAAATCTGACCGTGACTGGGGGCAATGGTTTTAATCTCTAATTCCTTCAATCTTTTCAAATGTTTTTTAATATTGTTGCGGAAAGGCATCATAATTTCTGCATAATAACGCTTGGCGGCAAAGTAAACTTTAGACTCATCATCTACCCATAAATTGCTCTCCGCAAGATGTGCCCCAAACAGGTCACAGCTGAACAAAATCTTGTCTTCTTCTAAATAAGTTAACATGGTTTCCGGCCAGTGCACCCAGGGAGCAAATATAAATTTCAGGGTTTTTCCTCCTAAAGATAGAGTATCATTATCGTTTACGGTTATAATTTTGTCTTCTTTAATAAGAAGATGTTCCATTAGCATTTTCTTACATTTCTGGTTAGTAACTATTTTCGCTTCCGAATATAATTCTAACATTAAAGGAATAGCCCCGGAATGATCCTGTTCGGCATGATTTACCACTATATAATCCAAATGCTCTATTCCTAAATCATCTAAATTGTCCAATAAATCATCTTCTTTGTTCGAGTCAACCGTATCAATTAAAGCTGTCTTTTCCTGACCTTTTATCAGATAAGCATTATAGCTGGTGCCCTCGGGAAGAGGAATAAGCTCATCAAATAGCCTTCTATCCCAGTCAATCGCTCCTACCCAGTAGATATCTTTTTTTATCTTTTTTACAGTCATTTCTAACTCACCTCTTCAAAATCATCTTTACCAGCACCACATATCGGGCATACCCAATCATCGGGGAGATCTTCAAAGGGAGTTCCTGGATCTACCCCTGATTCGGGGTCGCCTTTCTCAGGTTCATAAATATACCCACAAACAGTACATTCATACTTAATCATTTTTTTTGACTCCTTTCTTTCTTTTTCTTTATTTATTTCTTTTTCCGATTTTTCCTCTTTTGGAATATAGGTAGGTGCGGTCTTGGGAGAGACGCCTCTCTTCACTTGATGGTAATAATCATAAGTCAACGGTTTTGCCTTTTTAATATTCTCTGCCTCGACAACTTTCCCTATAAATAGAGTATGGGTGCCCGCATCCATTTCCATAATTACTTCTGCCTCCATAAAAGATAGAGTGTTTTCTATAATTATGGGCGAACCGGTTACCCCAATCTTATACTTTACTCCCTTAAATTTGTCTTCATCTCTTCCCGATTTAAAACCAAATCTTCCGATAAATTTCATATCAGTTTCCTGTTCTAATACCGAAACAGCAAATACTTTACTTTCATTGATAAACTCATGGGTCAAATTTTCTTTATTAATACAAATCGCGATGGTAGCTGGCTCTGAAGTTGTCTGAAAAACTGTATTGGCAATCTGTCCGTTTATGCGGTCTTCTTTTTTAGAACTGATTATATAGACACCGTAACTGATATTGCGAAGTGCTTTTAAATCCATTTGCTAATCTCCTTTTGAAAGATTAAGGGTCAGGGGCGTATAGCCATACGCCCCTACGATTTAAAAATCATAAATCTCTATCTGTACTTGCAACTACAGCACTATTTACCTTCTATATGTTTCCACAATCCATGAACATTACAGTATTCCCTAATTTTTTCTAATCCTTCTACATCTTTAAATAGAGATTCCGGTTTGTCGCCCGGCTTTAAAAATTTTCGAGAAGCCCCTTTTTCATTAACAACTTCAATCCACTCGATATAATGTTTCTCTTCCATGGGATGTAGGGTTGAGCCGACTACCGCTTTAATTCCGGAAGGAATTTTCTCCATCACCGGTACATGTTTTTCGGTAGTTTGATCAGCAGTTTGTTCTTCCATCAGCTTCATTTCCTGCCCGCAGCAGACTAAAGTTCCTCTTCCTTCGTGTAATACCTCAACAATGTTTCCGCAAATCTCACATTTATAAATTTCTAATTTTTTAGTCATTTAATCCTCCTTTATTCTTCTATTTTTTTATGGCACAGCCACCAATCATAACACTCAAATTCTTTACTTTTTAATCTTTCATAAGCAGTTGCTATATCGGTAGGTGGTGGTATTATCACTTCATCTTTCATCAGTTCATTATTGGGCCAATTGGCCGGGATAGCCACCCCATTCTTATCTGAAACTTGAAATGCTTTAACCACCCTTAATATTTCATCCATATTCCTCCCTACTGAAGCAGGATAGAATAATATTAATCTGATTACCGCTTTGGGGTCAACGAGAAAAACGGCTCTAACAGTACTGGTCCCTGCTCCGGGATGAATCATCCCCAATTTTTTAGCTACTTTTCCGGTATCATCGGCAATTACTGGAAATTGAATTTCCACATCTAATTTTTCTCTAATCCATTCTATCCATTTGATATGAGAAAACACCTGGTCTATAGAGAGCCCGATGAGTTCACAATTCAGTTTTCTAAATTCTTCGTGTCTCTTAGCAAAAGCTACAAATTCTGTAGTGCAAACCGGGGTAAAATCTGCCGGATGACTAAACAAAACAAACCATTTTCCAGAAAATACATCTGGTAATTTTATCTTTCCATGAGTAGTTTGTACTTCCATTTCAGGCAACTGATCACCTATTAGAGGGAATTTATTCCCTATTAATTCTTCCATTTTTAAATCCTCCTCATAAATTTTATATTTTGGTAACTTTCTCTAAATATTTTACTGTTCTGTTGCCGCAGGAACAGTAAATACTCGGGTAGCTAAATCTTTATCAATCATTAAAAGACCTCTTCCGTCTTTCCCGATAAATTTTAGTTTCTGGATAATCTCAGCAGGGTTTGCTTCTTCTTCAACTTGTTCAATCACATACCATTGCAGGAAAGATTCGGTAGCATAATCATTCTCTTCTCGTGCCAGCTTAACCAAGTTATTAATCATGGCGGTTACCCCTTTTTCATGTTCTAAGGTCTTTTTAAATAAGTCAAGCATAGAAGAAAATTCTGTTGGTGGCTGTTCAATTGCTTCTAATAATATCCTGCTCCCTTGTTGATTCACATAATTGTACATCTTCTCTGCATGGAATTCTTCTTCTTTTGCCTGAACCTTAAACCAAATAGCAAATCCGTTTAACCCTTCAGAATCAGCATAAGATGCCATGGAAAGATAAAGATAGGCAGAGTAAAGCTCTCTATTTATCTGATGGTTTATACTCTTAATCATTTTTTCACTTAACATAATATACACCTCCTTTCAATTTTTATTTATCAATAAAGACTCGAGAGTAATGGCTTTTAATCTCAATATTACTTCTTTCTCTATTTCATCTATCTTTTTCTTTAAAAGACAATCTTTTACATTAGGACAAACCTTTTTTTTAAATGTGCACTCATTAAGCTTTAGCGGTCCCTGGAAAATCTTCATTACATCAGTTAAGGTTATTTTCTCCGGAGATACGGCTAAAGCAAAACCGCCACCCTTACCCTTAGATGAATTAAGTAATCCTTCTTTATTTAAAGCTTGTAGTATTTTTCTTAAAAAGGGGCGGGGCATCTCTAAAGATTTAACTAATTGGTCAGCTGAGATTACCTCTTGTTTTTGTTCGGCGATACAGCAAAGTGCCCTTACCGCATAATCAGTGTTCCTGGTGATTAATTTCACTTCTCAATTTTCCTCTAATCTTTTAATCTTGATAACAATTTCTTTGTTTTAAGAAGCCTTGCTTTTTTATTTTTTATTATGATACTACAATTGTATCATTTTGTCAACTTTATTTTTAAAAATTTTTTCCCCAAAAAAATAACTCCCTCACTCTTATCAGTAAGGGAGTTATTTTTTGTTAAGCGAAGTTAGTTATTTTATTTTGATAGTTTAAGAATTTATTCGACTGATGCTGTTTTAATTCTTTCTGCAATCTCCATTATCTGATGAGGTGAAAATTTATACTCTCCTCTTAAGTCATCTATGGTGCTGCCTATGTTATACATTTGAGTAAGTTCAAATTCATTCTTAATTCCTTCTAATAATTCACCAGCATCTACTCCCCAAAGGGTAGCAATATCTGCAATGGTCATGGTCTTCATTTCCATTCCACTTACATGAGCTTGTAATCCAGAAATATTATCTGAAGAATTTCTTTTCATGCCGCTGCCTTTAGGTTCACTATCACAGGTGCCGTCACATTCGTCACCACAAATAGATTCATAATCCGAATCTTGTCCGTTGGGGATGCCATCGCCATCATCATCAGGTGCATCTGCTCTTCGACCCATTCCATCCCCCAAACCTTCTACCTGGTTAGAAACCTCTTTGTTTTGCATACCATATCTGGGGCTTTCAATATTTCCACTGGGTCCCTCTCTCATTCCATACATTCCATTTGTCCCATTACCATCTGCCCAAACGACGAGGGAAAAAACTACTACTGCCAGTGCTATGACCAGCAGAGTTACTCCGACTTTTAAATTTCTTGAACTTTTCATTTCTATTCGTTCCTCCTTAAAATTTTAATTTGTTGACAATTTTTTTGTCATTCACTTATTTATACGTAAAGGGGAGGAACTTTCTTTCAATAAAATAAAAATATTTTACGAATTTAATTTTTGAAAGATAAAAAGTTCATAACAAAGGACCATTCCCTGACACGATTATTTTAATTTGGTCCCGTCAAAAAGATCATCAGAAAGACCGGTATTAACTTTTATATCAATAGTGTCTATGGTAAAAGAACCCATTCCGGACATCATTGCCGACATCATCTGCATCATCGCTTGTCGTTCTTTTTTTTCTTCCTCGCTTAAACCGGTGGTGTCCAATTCCATTGTAGTATTTATAATCATTTGGTATGAATAAAGCATGGTACCAACTTGCCGGTAGTCTTTTAAATCTGTAGTCATTTTCATAATCATAGTCATCCCCCCTGCTTCTTCTATTGATTTTGCTTTAAACTCCATTAGCATCCGAAGAGGCATCCAGGTCTTACTGCTAACCCATAATGTTCCCCACATCTCACCAGGCTCTTCCGACTCTTCCCCCTGCTGAGACATAGCTTGCTGTTTTCCCATAACTTGAATAGGATTATCAAATTTTAAGATATAAGCTTTCTCACCACTAACTTCCTCTTCTCCTAAATATTGAGTTTTAACCGGATCTAAATTTTTCCATATTTGAACTGAATCATGTTCGGATATTTCTTTATCTATTTCTCCGGTCATAGGATTTGTGGTCCAGTAGTATTTCCCATCATTAATTATAACCATATCCATGCCCATTACCTGGGATTCAATACGGCTTTTGTATATATCTTGACCATCAAGTTTTACTTTTTTATAATAGGTAGTAGTCTCTCCAGCTAAGTCAGTCATCCCACCGGTACTCTTTTGAACTACAGTAAAATCATTAATTCCTTTCATCTGTTTTTCAAAGGTTTTTTGCATATTGCTAATCACTTTCTGTACAGTCATTCCAGCCAAACAGGGATTGCTAAAGAATGATATTAAACCTACAATTATAATCCCTATTAATATTTTTTTATTTGCTCTCATCATTTGTCTCCTCCTTTTATTACTTTTAGTCAAATTGTAAGTTCTGCTTGAAACTAACTCATTAACATCATTTTTCTTTACAATCCTTCTACTAGCATATCCCGGGGATGTTCAACGGTAAAGGTATAAAATATTTCCTGCTTTTTCTGAGTATCTAATTCCAACTCCCATAACCAAATTCCCTTCCGGTCTTCCCAATCCTCTTTATCCGGCTCAAGACTTATCTCATTTATCTTAATTTTAATGCGGTCGTCTTCGGAAACTGGTATAGCTTCAAATAGTTTTACTTTTATCTTTTTAGATTTGTAATTCTCTACAGTAAGTTTATATTTAAAAGTCGTTTTCTTAGTTCGTGAGGGGATTCCGGCTATCAGGGTTTCATCAACTTTCTTTTCTAAAAGTTCTCTTTTTACCTTAACATTCTCGTCGATGCCTAAATACAGATCAAACTCCTCGCTGGGCGCAATATTACCAATGCCGGAAAATCCCACAAAATCTCCTTCCAGGAATATATTTACCCGGCCAGCAAGTAACTGAAGGCCTTTGCTGTTAGTAACGCGAGAACCAAGATAAGCAAATGGACTAATCCGAGGGTAGCTCGAATACTCAAACTCAGCTGATAAAATTTGCGAAGAAACGGGAAATTTATGTTCCGATTTATCAGATTTCACACTTACCTTGGAAGGGAGTTTATAGATTATAGCAATACCTTTTTCTTCGGCAGTGGCGTATCTCATTTCTGATTCTGCCCGTTCTTCTAAAACTCCTGCCTCTTTTTTAAATGCTTCGGTTTGATAAGCAGTTGCTAATGGCGCTGATACTTTATCTGATAATACTTCGTGTTGATATGGTCTTAAAAACCAGGAAGCTACATAAGGCATACTTCCCCCGATTCTTGGCTTAGCTGTTGATAAAGAACAATCTACCTCCAACCAATCCTCACCGGTAACCTGCTTAATTACTCCGTAAGAAACTAATTCGACCTGGGATTTTTCAAAATTTGCCCGGGCATCATATATCGGATTCCAGGAAGCACCTCTTACCAAGTAAGAAACCTTCAAATCTGTGGCCCCCTCTTTTAAAACTTCCAGCTCCACTATAATTGACCTTTTTAATTTTCTCTGTACTCCGGATATCTGGGACAATTCTCTTTTTAAAGTTTCTACTTTATTTCTTAGTTCCCTAATTTCAAGTTCACAATCTAAAGCCTGGGTATAAATATTTTTTAATTCTGTATCTAAAAAAATAAGAATATTCTCTAAATCACTTATTTGTGGCATCTGAGTAACTAAATCTTGAGGAATTTGTGTATTGGAAAATAGAGTTATTGAGTTTAGAAATTTCTTCTTCTCTATAAGTATGGCTTTGAGATTTTGCATTCGGGTTATCTCATCTTCTAATTTCTGAATTTCCTCTTTTAATTGCTTAATTCTATCAGAAGGTACTTCTTCTAAGTATTCTTTTTTCACCTGTGCTCCAAAAAGCCTAATTATCGCTGTTCCTTCTGCCGAAACTCTTAAAGAATTTTCGTCAACATCGGGAATGATATCAGTGAAAATTGCCTTATAAGTTCCCTTGTCAAGTTCAAGATGGTTAACCCTATTAATCAAAGCAGAGTCAGTATAGACGCAAATCTCGCTAATTTGCGAATTCACCTCAACTTCGGCAGCGTAGACATTGACACCAACGAACAAAATTAATCCTAAAAATACTACAATTTTTATTACTTTATTCATCTTAAACCCCTTATTCTTTATTTTTCTCTCTCTCGTATAGGCCAATTAGCTCTTCTGTAGCTAAAATATGCCCCTCCATGGCTTCCTCCAATTCCTTCTTCTTGCAACCCTCCTCTATATGAAGTTTTTCATCAAGGGCATATAATTTAAAGAAATAACGGTGAGTACCCGAGGGCGGGCATGGTCCTCCATATTCTAATTTCCTAAAATCATTAGTTCCTTGAGTGCCCGGAACGGTATTTTCCTCTATAACATCGATAACATGGATATTAAATACCACCCAATGCACCCAGGTCCCCATCGGTGCATCGGGATCATCCACAATCAGTGCTAATCTTTTAGTTCCTTCCGGTATATCTTCAATAATCAGACCGGGGTTAATATCTTCACCATCACAGGTAAATTTTTGGGGAATAAACCCATTATTTTCGAATTCAAGACTTTCTAATTTCATAATTTTAACCTCCTTTTTTTCATGACAAAGGACCGTCCCCTGTCATTTTTTTATCTTATATTTTAAATTTTCTATCTCTTTTTCCAGCCATCTGGGATATTTAGGTACTGCGCCGGATTGGGAAACCACGAAATTACCTAATATTTCTGCAAACTCCGCCGCCTCATATATACTTGTCCCGCACAAATAAGAAAACAGAAAACCTGCACTATAGCTATCCCCTCCTCCTACGGTATCGGCTACCGGTCCATTTATACCTGCTACCTTTTCCAACTTGCCATTACGGTAAACAGATGAGCCATTCTTTCCATGAGTAATGCAGACAATAGAAGGGTCGTATTCCCGGCAAATAAGCTCAGCAAGATTTTCTTGTTTCAATGTTTGACCGAAGAGGAGCTCAGAAATAATAAGAGCCTCTCTATCATTTAGTTTTACTATTGAGCTCTGGTATAAGGATTTTTCAATCCATTCCTTTTTGTAGTAATTTTGTCTCAAATTTACATCGTAAAACACCTGATGAGGGTGTACTTGAGAGATAATTTGGCTGAGCACTTCCCGGTTTTCTTCAGTCCGTTGAGCGAGAGTTCCAAAACAGAATATCTCCCATTTATTTTTAGCTGAACTATCGGCTAAATTTTGATCTAAAATAATATTATCCCAGGCAACATTTTCTTTTATTAGATAAGTAGGATGACCTCTTTCATCCAGACTTACCTCCACAATCCCGGTGGGCAAATGGGGATGGATTCGGATAAAAGTAGAATCAATACTTCTTTTTTCTACTTCCTTTAGAGCTTTTCTACCCAAAGCATCTTTACCCACAGAAGAAATAAGTGTTGATTTAAGTCCCATTTTTGTCAGATGAGCAGCAAGGTTAAAGGGGGCGCCGCCAATATAAGGTTTACTATCTATAATATCCCAGAGAATTTCGCCGAATAATAAAACTTTCACTTTTTCGCCCCTTCTTTCTTCACATTTAAATTCATTGTATATTTTCTTTATATATAATTAATTCTACAAATTTTTTAAAAATCCTCTTTTTTTATTAAAATAAGATAAAAAATTTTTGTTTTTTATTGAAACGCTTTGTTATTAGTCATTAGTGAATAGTGAATATTCGTTAGTCTTAAATACAATTTATGAAGTGCGAGCTTATTCATTCTGCCGGTCTACCAGTCTGCCTGTCGACCAGTCAATTTGGTTGTTAGTTTAAGAGGTTTTCAGTTGCAAAAGGTCGATTCATCAAACCCATCTGTCTTTTTCTGTCATTGCAAAACGACCAAGGTGATCTCATTTTGTATCTTAAATTTATTCTCTGTATTTTCTTTACTAAATACTAACGACCAACGACTAACGACTATTTGGGCTTGCTAAAAACATAAAAAGGAATATAATTAAGTAAAATTGCCAATTAAGAGGGGGGATAATCTTGAAAATTAAAGAAATTATGATACCAGACCTAACTTCCGTATCTGCCGATACCCCAATAAAAGAAGTGGTCAAGATTATGAGCCGACAACGTATGGTGGGGTTACCGGTTGTTGATAATGAACAGAATGTTATCGGAATAATTACGGAAAGCGACATTACTAAAGCAAGCTTGCCGGGTTATTATAAAGAATTACAAAATCCATCTTTTATTCCCGATTTCAACCAGTTTTCCCAGCAAGCTAAAAAGATTGCCCATCTGCCGGTAAGAGACTTTATGACCTCTACAATCTATTCGGTGGAAGAGGATACTAGCCGAACCGAGGCAGCAAATTTATTATTTAGAAAACACTTAAGGATAGTCCCGGTAGTAAGAACAGGAAAATTAGTAGGAATATTGACTCCTTCTTGTTTATGTAAACATGCTATGGAAGAAGATTAGATTGAGAAAGGAATAATTAATGAATCAAATACTTATAGCCTTAATAATATTTATAACTACTCTTATATTTGTCAGCCTGGAAAAAATTAACCGTACGGTGATTGCTTTATGCGGAGCCCTTCTTTTTATATTATTAAAAATACTGAATCAACATGAAGCTTTTTTGGCTATAGATTTTAATACTATCGGCCTACTGACCGGAATGATGGTTATGGTCTCTATAATTAAAAGGACCGGGCTATTCCAATATCTGGCGATTAAAATATCTAAACTCGCTCACGGAAATATCTTTTATCTCTTGTTTTTTCTGAGTATTATTACCGGTATCTTATCCTCCATTCTGGATAATGTCACCACTATAATACTAATTGTCCCCATAACTTTAGCTATCTGTGAAAACTTAGAAATATCTCCTATACCTCTGGTACTATCAGAAATATTTGCTTCCAACATAGGCGGAACAGCAACTTTAATTGGTGACCCTCCTAATATAATAATCGGGAGTGCAGCCCATCTGTCTTTTATGGATTTTATTATAAATCTCGCACCCTTCGCCCTGATTCTATTAATTCTCTTGCCATTCTTTATCAGGCTATTTTATAAAAAAGAAATGTCGCAAAATGTAAAGGAAGCCTGGGGAAAAGTAGAAAAATTCGATGAAAAGAAAGCAATCGAAGACTCCGTATTATTAAAAAAATCTTTAATGGTCTTTTTATTAACCATATCAGTCTTTATCTTCCATCATAATCTGGGTTTAGAAGCGGCTACTGTAGCTTTAGCAGGAGCAACTCTCTTGCTATTAGTCAGCAACATAGACCCGGCAGACACTTTCTTGGAAGTAGAGTGGTCTACTCTTTTCTTTTTTATCGGACTCTTCGTGGTAATAGCAGGAGTGGAGAAAGTGGGAATTATTCAATGGCTGAGTAATATAATCATCACTCTTACTAAAGGAAATCTTACCCTTACTACTCTGGCAGTTTTGTGGGCCTCGGGAATCACCTGTTCTTTTATTAATAATATCTCCTACACCATCTCTATGGTTCCGGTAATTCATAATATCGGAGCAGCAACTGCCTTTAACCTCAACCCGGTCTGGTGGGCCTTATCCTTAGGTGCCTGTCTGGGAGGAAACGGAACCTTTATAGCGGCAGCTGCTAATTTAGTAGGAGTAAATATATTGAAAAGACAGGGCAGAATAATAACCTTCAAAGATTTTTTTAGAATCGGCCTTCCGATTATGTTAATATCTATTGTTCTATCTTCAGTCTATCTTTTCCTAAGGTATTTATTATAATATTAACAACTTTCTTTGTTAAAAACCCACATTAGAAAGTATTTTCTTTTCTTCTTCAATTGACTTTGATTCAAGCTCGTGTACTTGTTTGGAAATTCGGCTTACAAAATCTTCATCTTTTATTGATTGCAAGTTTATTTTCACATTATATAACGCTCCAAGAACCGCAGTCCTGGTCATCATTGCAGCTACTGCTCCATCGCTAATGGCATTCTTATTTCCCTTTTCTACAATTTTTGATGTAAATTCCATTAACCTAATTGCGTCCTTAGCTACCTCAAGAGGAACCAAGGCAGCATTTTTAAATTCTTCCTGGATAACTTGCTTTCTCTTATCTATCTCTTCCGGTGTATTTTTGGGCAATTTGAAAGCATCCATAACTTTATTAAAGGCCTCAGCATCTTTATCAATATCCTTTAGAAATTTCTCCCGATATTCAGATGCCTTTTGAGTTATCTGCTTCATTTCCTCCTCTACTTCCTCAAAGCCTTTTCTACCTACAGTCAGATTTGCTACCATTTCAGTTAACGCAGAGGCAAGACCTGCGCTTAGAGCAGCAACACTCCCTCCCCCGGGAACCGGGGCACGAGAAGCTAACTCTCCTAAAAAATCACGGACACTTTTATCTACCAACATATCTTTTCACCTTTCCTTTCTTTGTCAAAGACAATTCTTCCATTTTTAATTACTTTTTCCACACAACTAACTCCTAAATGATAAGGAATATATTTATAGGAAGGAAATTCCAGAATGGAAATATCCCCTTTCTTCCCTATGTCAATACTTCCTACAGTCTCCGCCCTGTTTAAAGCGGCAGCACCATTAATGGTTAAAGCGGATACTGCTTCTTCTACACTCATATTCATATAAATTGTAGCTAAAGCAAAAATTAAAGGAATCGATTCGGTAAAACAGCTTCCCGGATTCATATCGGTGGCTAAGGCTACCGCACATTGTTTGTCTATCATATATCTTGCTTTAGGGTAGGGCTCTTTTAAACTAAATGCTGTTCCGGGTAGTAAGGTAGCAACCACGCCAGTCCTCGCTATTTCTTTTATTCCTCTCTCGGATGCTTGCAGTAAGTGGTCAGCAGAGACAGCCCCCAATTCAGCAGCTAATTCTGCTCCTCCTAATTGTACTATCTCATCAGCATGAAGCTTCAATCCCAGACCCATCTCTTTTGCTTTCAATAATAATCTTTTAGACTGCTCTAGGGAAAATACATTTTTTTCACAAAAAACATCGCAAAATTCCGCCAACTTTTTCTCCACTACCACAGGGAGTACTTCTTTAATAATATAATTAATAAATTTTTCTTCTTCCCCTTTGTATTCTTCAGGAACTGCATGAGCTCCTAAAAAAGTCTTTACTACATCTATAGGATGGGCTCTACTTAATTTATCCATAACTTCTAATTGTTTTATCTCTGTTTCACAATCAAGACCATATCCGCTCTTGCCCTCAACAGTAGTTACCCCTAAAGAGAGCATTGAATCCAATCTCTTCATTCCGGAATTATACAATTCTTTCTTGGAAGCAGCTCGGGTAGCCTTTACACTGTTGGCAATCCCTCCTCCTCTTTGCATTATATCCATATAGCTTATTCCGCTTAATCTCCAACAAAATTCTTCAGCCCGATATCCCCCAAATACAAAGTGAGTATGAGAATCTACAAATCCCGGTAAAACCGATTTACCGGATGCATCGATTACTTGATAATCCTTTTCTTTAAAAATTTCTAATATCTTATCGCTCTTGCCTACTGCCTTAATTATTCCCTCTTCAATAACCACTGCTCCATCTAAAATTATTTTTAAATCAGACATCTCTCTGCCTGCTTTAGATTTAAAGCCACTGCAGGTTATTACTTCTGAAGCATTTTTAATTAATATATTCCCTTTTTTCATAATTTTACAACCCTATTCCATCATCCTTGCTTCTAAAATCTGTTCTGTAGAAAATTTTTCTAAACCCAGATAATACACGGCTGTATCAACCAATGCCTCCATGGGGGCAAAACCGACTATTTCGCTCCCGATTATGTTTACCCCATATCTTTTAGCCTCAATTTTTACTAACTCAAAAGCTCGATAAAGAGGAGTTTTGGTATAATCAGTCATATTAATTGAAACTTGTACAATCCCTCTCTCCTTTAATTCAACACCCATCGCCTTACAATATCTCAACCCGCCATTTATGTGTCTGATACTTCGGGCAATATTATTAGCAATCTCTAAGTCATTAGTTCCCAGATTTATATTATAAGCTATCAACGGCACTCTTGCTCCCACAGCAGTAACTCCGGCAGTAGGATGAATCTCTGCAGGTCCGTAATCTGGTTTCCACTCCGGCTGTTTTATTTTTTCGAGCATTCCTTCAAATTCACCTTTTCGAATTATTGAAAGATTTTCTCTATTAGGAAAAGCAGCCGATTTTTCATATAAAAATATAGGTAATTTATACTTTTCGGAAGCTATTCTTGCTACTTCTTTGGAAAGAGAAACAGCCTCCTCAATAGTAAAATTCTTTATAGGCACAAAGGGGACAACATCAATAGCCCCCATTCGCGGATGCTGCCCTTTATGTTTTCTTATATCTATAACTTTTATTGCCTCACCTATAGCTTCAATAACCGCACTTTTTACTGAATCAGGTTCCCCTATAACTGTTACTACGAGCCGATTATAATCTTCATCTCTTTCGTATCCTAATAATTTAACGTCTTTTTTATTCTTAAAAGGTTTTACTATTTTTTCTATCTTGGTTAAATTTCTACCTTCACTAAAATTAGGAATACATTCAACTATTTGTTTCTTGTTTTTCATTTTAGCTACCTGCCCTTTTTAGATATATTTTCACAATTTAATCTGCTTTTTTTAAATATTTTTGTGATATAACTTTTTTTATTAAATCTTCATTAACCAAATAGGGAATAGTGATCTGATCACCTACTTTATTTTCTTTATTGTGCTTTATGGCAGTCTCCACAGCATGTTTATTTCGAGCCCAGGAACGTCTGGCAACTCCACCTAAAACATCCCATGATATGGCTTTCTTAATTATTATGTCTACTCTTTTGCTGCCATCAAGAACCAAACCAAAACCACCATTTATAGCTTTTCCGATTCCAACTCCACCACCATTATGTAAAGTAACCATGGTCATTCCTCTGGCTATATTTCCGGCAAAACATTGAGTGGCCATATCTGCAGTTACATTACTACCATCTCTTATATTAGCAGTTTCTCTAAAGGGTGAATCCGTCCCTCCCGGGTCATGATGATCTCTACCTAACATTATTGGACCAATTTCTCCTTTTCTAACCATCTCATTGAATTTAAGAGCAATTTTAATTCTTCCTACTGCATCCTGATATAAAATCCTCGCCTGGGTTCCTACTACCAATTTATTCCGATCAGCATTTTTTATCCATATATAATTATCTCTATCCTGTAATCTTCGGTTAGGATCTATACATTCCATCGCTGCTTTATCGGTCTTTAATAAATCTTGGTGTTTACCGCTTAAACAAACCCATCTAAATGGTCCATAACCATAATCAAATAAAAGTGGACCCATTATGTCTTCTACATAAGAGGGGAAAATAAAGCCATTATTAGGATTTTTTCCATTCTTACAAATTTCTTTTACTCCTGCACCAAAAACTGCCTTCATAAAACTATTCCCGTAATCAAAGAAATATGTATCTCTGTCAACAAGAATTTTAATTAATTCGAAATGATGGGTTAAGGATTGGTTAACTAATTTTATAAATTTTGTTTTATCTGTTTTTAGAAGTTCTGTTCTTTCTTCAAAAGTCAATCCTTGAGGACAATACCCTCCTTCATAAGGAACATGACAAGAGGTTTGATCTGATAACAGATCAATTTTTATATTTTTCTTTACTGCATATTCGAGTAAATCAACTATATTTCCATAAAATCCTATGGAAATACTTTCTTCCCTGTTCATATATTCTTTAGCCAGCTTAAAGGCCTCACCCGGGTCTTTCACTATTTCCTTAATCCAACCCTGATCAAATCTGGTCTGAATTCTGGAATAATCGACTTCGGCAATTATTCCTACACCGTTGGCAATTTCTATTGATTTGCCCTGTGCTCCGCTCATTCCTCCCAGCCCTGAACTTACAAATAAGTATCCGCCAAGATCGCCTTCATTGGGTATATTAAACTTTAATCTACCTGCATTTAATAAAGTATTGTAAGTCCCATGAACTATTCCCTGAGAACCGATATACATCCATCCGCCAGCAGTCATTTGTCCGTAATTGGTTACGCCCAAAGATATGGCTTTATGCCAATCCTCCTGATTATCATATTCACCGACTAATAAACCATTAGTTAAAATAGCTCGAGGAGCATTTGGTGAAGATTCAAATAGCCCAAGGGGGTGTCCTGATTCCATAATCAGAGTTTGATTTTCAGTCAATGCTTCCAAATATTTTTTAATAAGCCTATACTGCATCCAATTTTGACAGACCTGCCCCGTTTCTCCGTAGGTAGTTAATTCATAAGGATATAAAGCAACATCAAAATCCAGGTTATTATCTATCATAACCTGCATAGCTTTCCCGGCAAGACAATTTCCTTTATATTCACTGACCGGCTTCCCGTAAATTTTCCCTTTCGGTCTAAAACGATATCCGTAAATTCTCCCCCTGTTTAAAAGTTCATCTAAGAATTCGGGAGCTAATTTTTTATGCCATTTTTCCGGAATATAACGTAAGGCATTTTTTAAGGCCAACTTAATCTCTTTTTTATTTAAAACAAGTTCTCTTTTCGATGCCCTTCTTATTCCTTTTACAAACTCAGGCATTTCTGGCAGTTCATCATCTAATTTAATAATCATCGATTTTGAAATATCTAAATTTGACAACATAATAACTATCACCTCTTCTAAAATTACTATAATTATGGTAATTAAGATGAAATAAGGAAAGCCTATCCTCCCAGATAAGCTTTCCTTATTTCATCTTTTTGTTTAAGAATATCCGCTCTATCCTTTAAAACAATATGCCCGGTTTCTAATACGTAACCTCTACCTGCAGCGGCGAGAGCTTTCTTAGCATTCTGTTCTACCAAAAGTATGGTTATCCCCTCTTTATGCATCTTTTTAATGGAAGCAAATGCTGTATTTACCAAAATGGGCATAAGCCCCATACTTATCTCATCAATAAGAAGTAATTTGGGATTTAACATCATTGCCCTGGCAATGGCTAACATCTGTTGTTCTCCTCCGCTCATAGTCCGAGCTAATTGCTTTCCCCTTTCTCCGAGTATGGGAAAAAGAGAAAAAACCTTTTCTAAATTTTGTTTTAAAACTTGCTTGCTTTTTATAGTATATGCTCCAATTTTTAGATTTTCAACTACGGTAAGATCAGGAAAAACTCTTCTCCCCTCAGGAATATAACCGATGCCCATCTCTGCCCGAACCCAGGGTGGCTTATTAGTTAAATCGGTGTCTTCAAAATATATTCTCCCTTTTCTAACCCTAATTAATCCCATAATGGCTTTCATTATAGTAGTTTTTCCTGCTCCGTTTGCCCCAATTATAGTTACGAATTCTCCTTCCTTTACAGAGATAGATACATCACTGACTGCTTGAGATTCTTCGTAATATACATGAATTCCCTCTAATTTAAGCATCTTCTTCCTCTTCCTTCCCCAAATATGCTTCGATCACTTTTTCATTCCCCTGAATTTCTTTTGGTTTTCCTTCCGCAATCTTTTCCCCATAATCCAGAACTATCATTCTATCACATAAAGCCATTGCGATGGGCATATTATGTTCCACCATCATTATGGTAAGTCCTTCTATTTTTAATTTTTTAAACAATTGTATAAAATCCTTTACAGCATCATGACTTAAACCTGCACATGGTTCGTCTAACATAATAATTTTGGGGTTTATCCCTAAAGCTCTGGCAATTTCTAATCTTTTAATATATCCTAAACTTAAAGCTCCTGCTTTCTCTTTTTCATATTCTTCTAATTCAACCATTTTGAGAAGCTTTTTGGCCTTACTAACAGTTTCACTAACCCGGCTATTTTTAAAAGACCCCCATATACTTTTATATCTATTAATTCCAATTGCCGATATTACATTATCTAAAACAGTCATATCACCAAACGGTTTTACTATTTGAAAAGTCCTGGCAATACCCAGCCTGGCTATCTGAAAGGGGGTTAATCCTTGAATCTCTTTATCCAGAAATATTATTTTACCTCCGTCAGGATTATAGACTCCAGATATAACATTAAAAAATGTAGTTTTTCCTGCTCCATTTGGTCCAATTACTCCAAGGACTTCTCCCTTCTCTACCTCTACACTCACTCCATTAACCGCTTTTACTCCCCCAAAAAACTTTTTTAAATTTTCCACTTTAAGAATTGCCATCTTCTATACCACTTTCCATTTCTTTTTTAGAGCGTATCTTTTTAAATAATTTAGTTATATTAGTCCATAAAAAGCTTCTTTCTCCCAAGAGACCTTCGGGTTGAAATCTCATGGTAAATACCAATAATGCACCATAGATTAACATCCTGTAATTCATAATAAATCTTAATACTTCCGGGGCAAGACCAAGAATTATTGCTCCTATTATAGGACCTCTAATAGTGCCCGAACCTCCAACCATGGCCATAGATAAAATGGTGATAGAGGTTACAAAAGCAAAATCCACTGACGAGATAAAAGTCATATAATGTGCATAAACACATCCAGCTATTCCCGCGATAGTTGTACCCAAAACAAAAGCTATTACTTTATACTTTTTAATGTCTACTCCTATAGATTCAGCTGCCACTTCATTGTTTCTTATCCCTCCCATAGCCAAACCAAACCAGGATCTTTCTAATTTCCGCAAGAAAAGAACAGTCAAAACAATTAGAGAAATTATTAAAAATAAATAACCTAAATAAGTTATTTTCATCCCAAAAATATAAGCTGGCGGGACAGCCAAACCTAAAGAGGCACCAAAAAAAGGAATATATTGAAAAATGGCTATTACCACAAAATTAGTTCCTATAGTAGTGATAGCTAAAAAATCATCTCTCACTCTTAGACTGGCAAGTCCTAAAAGTGCCCCTATAAAACCCGCAATTACGCCTGATAATGGAAGAGATAATAAGAAAGGTACTCCATATTTTCCGGTAAGTATAGCGGAAGCATAAGCACCGATACCAAAGAAGGCAGCATGACCTAAAGTAGGCTGACCTATATAACCGGTTATAATATTTACACTTAATGCCAATAAAGCAAAGATACCTACATTAATAGCTATAACAATTTCATACATATTTATTTAACCTAACTTTTAAATATTTTTTCTTACAAACAAACCTTGTGGTTTAATTAATAACATAATAATTACAACAATAAAGGCTATAGAATCTCTGGGAAGAAAAAAACCGATATAACCCCCCACTAAAGTTTCGATTAACCCTATTAACATAGCCGCGGTTACCGCTCCCAAAGGATTTCCTAATCCTCCTAAAACAATTATTGCTAACATTTTATATGCAGGAACATCGCCCATTGTCGGGAAAATATAATTATACATTATTCCTATCATAATCCCTGCTGCTGCCGCAAAACTATACCCCAAAAAAAAGTTAAAAGCAACCACGACATTTACATTAATTCCCATGGCTTTAGCTGTTTCTAAATCCTGAGCCGTAGCTCTCCAAGCCAATCCAATTTTAGTTTTAGTTATTAAGTACCATAATATAAGTAGAAGAATAGCAGTAGTTAAAAGAACTAATATCCATACACCCATAATAGTAAGATTTTCTGTTTTAATTCCAGAAAAAGGTAGCTTCAAATCTGCCGGAAAATCTCTAATAAGAGGTCCTGCCCATAGTCTTATAAAGTCCCCTAAAAATATAAATAAACCTATACTGGTAATGAGAGATATTAGTGGGGCTTTGCCTAATAAAGGAAGATATAAAAACTTCTGCACTAAAATACCCCAAATACCCATAGCTATCATTCCTATTAGAAAAGAAAGTACCAAATTTCCAGTTGCTACATAAGAAAAAAGGCCAACATACGCACCTAAGGCATAGGCTCCGGCACAAGCAATATCTAAAACCCTAAGAATGCTATATATGAGTGTGACACCCATTGCAGTTAAGGAGTATACGCTGCCAACTACTATTCCATTAATTATTTGTTGAAGTAACATCGGATTCCTTTTCCTTTCCTTGGTTATGGATATCCTGGGGAGATAAAAATAAAAAAATAAATTTGGGAATATTATTACATAAATTAGAATTATCCGTAAAGTTCTATGGTTATTTCACAATGAACCTTACGGATAATTCTGGAATATTTTATTTATTTAATAAATATTCCTTAATTTGATTGGTTATTAATTTCGTAAATTTTATATTTTGTTTTTATAAGTTTGGAGGAGTAACGACCTCGGGATCAGTAATTTCTGAAAAGTAATGGAATTCTCCATTTACTACTTTCTGAACCTGTACGCTTTTGGTTACTTCTCCTAATTCATTATAACCCTTGATAATCCCGGTCACTGCAGGAAAATCTTTAACTTTGTAAAGTCCTTGCTGTATTTCTTGTGGTGAAGTACCATAATTCTTCATAACATACTCAAGAACCGTAAAGGCATCAAATACTGATGCTCCAACCATATCAGGAGCATAACCATATTCCGCAGTAAATGCTTTTATAAAGTTTTGTACTTCCGCTCTTTCGCTATCTCTATTAAGATTAGTAGTGATAACTAATCCATTTGCTTTTTCACCGGCTACTTTTAAGAACTGCATGGTAGAATCCACACCTTCGGTGCCCAGCTTTTGGGCTGTTAAACCAATTTCATCTGCCTGGAGAATAATCTGTGCACCTTCTCCTGCATAGGCAACTAAAAACAGAATATCAGGATTTTCTCGTTTTATTTTAGTAAGAACAGGGGTAAACTCCCTTTCTCCTATAGAAAAGGAATCTATTGATAAAATTTTAACACCCTTCTTTTCTGCATTTTCAATAAACGACTTAGCTAACACGGTCCCAAAGTCATTATCTACATGAATCACAGATATGGTTTTACCGCCTAAAAGTTCTATTGCAACCTCAGCTGCTGCTCTTCCTTGAACAGTCCCTACAAAAGACTGTCGGAAAATATAGTCTCCAGTTTTAGTTATATCAGGATGAACTCCATATGCGGAAATCATGGGAATCTTTGCATTTTGATAAGTCTCAGCTGATGCTCTGGTTGTATGACTATAAGAACCACTAACTGCTGCAACTACCTTATCTTTAGTGGTCAGCTTTTGGGCAATACTTACTGCCTGAGGTGGTGATAAACCATCATCATAATAAACTAACTCGATCAAATTTCCGTTTATCCCCCCCCGTTCATTTATTAACTTTACCGCTAATTTTGCTGCATGTAGACAACTTTCTCCATCAGCAGCAGCAGGGCCGGTTATGGGAGCAAAAAATCCCAATTTAATAGGTTTTTCAGCACCCCACACTACTAAAAAACTTGATACCAACAAAAAAACCGCTACAAGTCCCGTTAAACCAATCTTCTTAAAATTTAACATAAAATACCTCCTTAAAATTTTAATATTTTAAAATAATCATTAAGTAAAGCATTCATGATTGGCTGCCTATGCACCTTTCTTAATTTTACTCACAAATATAAAAAAAGTCAAAAAATAGTAGTAGACTTAAAATCACCCGGAAAGAGAATGTTCTTAATAAATACATTATTAATTTGAATTCATCACCTAAGTAACTAAAATTTCGTAAAATATACTTGAATTATCTATCTCTTCAATTTTCAAATTTATAGGAAACTCAGAAGTTGACGAAGTAAATTCAATTGGTCTGACGGTGGAAGCTTTAAATCCATCTTTGGTGACAATTATCCCATTACGGGTTGCAGTTAAATCAATTTCACCAATTAGCCCTGCTTTAGATTGAAGAATAAACCATTTTAGGCGCTCTCCCCAAAATTTATCTGAATAGCTCGAGAACAGCACTAATCCTCCCTTTTTAGTAACCCGAGCAGCTTCTCTAATTAACTCTTTCTTGTCTACATTAAAGGCAGAAATTCCATTTTGAATACAGATAACCACATCAAAAAAATTATTTGGAAATTCAAGATTAATAGCATTCGTCTGGAATAACTGGTAATTTAAATTTCCTTTTAGCAGTTTTTTCGCCAATTCTAAACTGGACTTTGATATGTCAATGCCGATTACTTTCTTTGCTTTTTTGCAAAGCTTTTGAAGCACTCTTCCGTAACCACATCCCAATTCTAAGACAATATCTAAAGGTTTAATTTTATCCAAAACATATTGAATTTCAGCATTTAAATACTGCTTTACCCGAAGAGGAGCAATCTGGTAACATTGCCTTAATTGTTCTGCTGAAAGTTTATCTGAATAATAACTCTTATTCTTCATACCCTAACTCCTTACTGCTGCTGTAGTTATCTTTTCTGTTATTCCCGCCGCACCCCCGCTTTCGCAAGGATAAACTCCAGCAGGAATCCAGTATTTCTTTGCACCAAACATCTTCCCCTTGATGTAATATACTTTAATCTCTATTCCTCTATTGTAATTTCCTTATTAATATATTGTATCGTCTTTCGTAAACCGTTACGACCCTGTTTTCCAAAGGGATACATATAATTTTGCTGTACAATACCCTTGGGGATAAATCCTAAAAACCGCTGAATACTGATTAACTTACCCTCGAACTTTAAAACCAACAGAGGTTCGCCATACTCCTTTGCAGTATATGCGATTATCCTATAAACCCACCTATCCTGCTTAGATTGATCATAAAAAATAATTCTCTCTACATAGTCTATCAAAGATATTTCACGCATATTAGTAATTCCGATAAACCTTAAAAATTTATCCTGTATCACCAACCAACCACTTTGTTTCTCTTTCAGCTCAAATACCTGATCTGATCTTTTACTATAGTATCGAGCTATAAATTTATCTTCGTTCTCGCCCAATATTTCATTAAGCAGCTCGCACGCACGTGGCCGAAGAATATACCAATTAACTTTCGGGGTGCCTAAGCTGTACTCAACTATACCCGGTTGATCAAAGGTCTCAACAACCTGAAGAGTGAGGTGCTTTTGTCCTTGATTTTCACAAAGAAATGCTCTGGTTTCAATGAAATATTTCTTACCATAGGGTCGTCGTTCTATAATTCCAAAATCTACTATCTTCTTTCCAACTATTGACTCCCAGAATTTCTTAATACCCGCGGTAGTCTTAATTCCTAATTTTGAAGCATAATCAAAGCTCAAATGCGCTAATTTTTCTGGATCTTCCGCTATAATTTGAAAGATTTTTTTCTTCAGCTTCCAAATAATAACAACTCCTATTATGAAAAAAATTGTAAGTAGTATAAAAATAAAAACAGATACCTGCATTTTCATTACCTCAACAAAACTAGAGTCTTTTATATCTAACAATATCCAGACTAAAAACCAGATAAACTAGACCTTTTTCTCTTTGAATGTATTCATCTATATAGACATGGGATTGAATTTTAAACTTCTTATGAAAAATTAGAAAAAATTACCGAATTATCGATCTACCACAATCGTCCCCTGGCGTACGTCACTCTAAAGATTTGTCTAAGCTTAAACTTTTTTGCTCATCTACTTTTCTCATAATAAAGATTAATGTAAAAAGCATTCCTAACCCGACAATATTAAAGAGAAGACTTTTTATTATTACTAAAACGCCCGAAATTAAAATAATTCCTCTTTCCCATAAATTTAGTTTTCGACTCAGAAAACCAATTACAGCTGAGCTTATAATAGTAATAGAAATTAAAGACCTTACTATGCTGTAAAGGATATCTAAATTAGAACCTTTAAGTAAAAAAGAATTATCATAAACAAATAGATAAGGAATTAAAAATGCTGAAAAACCTAATATCAATGCGTATTTTGCGCTTTTTACCCAATTAGCACCGGCAATTCCTGAAGCAATATAGACTGCCCCGCAAACAGGGGGAGTTATGGCAGATATTATGGCAAAGTAAAATATAAATAGATGGGCGGCAAGTGGAATGATTCCGAGTTTAATAAGCGCAGGTGCCCCAATTACTGCCGCAACTAGATATGCGGCTGTTGTGGGTACTTCCATCCCCAGAATCAGAGAAGTTCCCATAGTTAAAAAAAGCGCTAAAAGAAGATTTTCTTTGCTAAAATCCAATATAAAACTCGAAAGTTTTACACCTAACCCAGTTTGGTTTATTATACCTATTATTATTGAAGCACAGGCAGTAATACTTGCAATTACTGCTGCTTGTTTGGCACCATTAGTGAATCCTCTATAAAATTTTGGCCAAATACTTTTAAAATCTATCTGCCAGTTTATATTAAAACAGAATAGAATTATAACTGTAAAAAATGCCCAGAAGGCTGAGTACTGTGGAGTATATCCTTTAAATAGAAAATATAATAAGGTGAAGAGGGGCAAAATAAAAAATCCCGAAGTTTTTAAGGTTTCTGAGGTTGAGGGGATATTTTGGGGATCGATACTTTTCATATTTTTTTTTAAAGAATAAAAATGAATTCCGACTCCTATGGCGTAAAAATATAAAATAGCAGGCAGAGTTGCAGATAAAGCTATCTTAAGATAGGGGATTTGAATAAGTTCTGCCATAATGAAAATACCTGCTCCCATAATTGGTGGCATTATTTGCCCTCCCGAGGAGGCAGCTGCTTCAACTCCTGCGGCAAAAGACTTGTCATATTTTAATTTTTTCATCATAGGAATAGTAAATACACCTGTGGTGGCTACATTTGCGGAAGCGCTTCCGGATATACTTCCGAATAAAGCACTTGATAGCACTGCTACTTTTGCAGGACCTCCCTTAAATCTGCCAGCTAATTTTAGGGAAAAATTTATAAATCCTTTCCCTCCACCGCTTTCCACCATAAATGCCCCAAACATTATAAATATGACAATAATATTTACTGATATTCCCACGATCATTCCCCAAATGCCGTTAGTTGTAAGGTATAACATTCCCAGAATTGTGCTTGGGGTAAATTGTACATGACCAAAATGTCCAGGGAGCAAATGACCGAAGAAAGCGTACATCAAAAAAAGTAAAGAGATAATTGGTAAGGCGGGCTTTACACATCTTCTTGTTGCCTCTAATATTAATAGAATCATTATGATAGCGAGTAATATTTGTAATTTCCCATCGATTATGCCATATTGATCTATAACTTTTTTATAATTTATAGCAATGTAAATTGAAGTAGCGAATGATAGAGATGCAAATAAAATGTCGCTAATAAGTTTGGTTCTACTTTTCTTTATAGGAAAATATAAATAAATAATAGGTAGTGCCAGACAAAGATGAATACTTCTCTGAATTATATTAGGAATTAATCCGGAAAATATTAAATATAAATGAAAAATAAGAAAAACAATAGCAAGCAAATCCTTGATAATTTGTAAATAATCTTTCTTCATCTTTAAACACTTAAATCCCTTTTTTATAGTTAAAAGGGCGGGAAAATCCCACCCTTTTAACTATTAATTTAATATATTTTTTAAATTATTAATTATAATTTAATTTTTGGGAATTAAGCTATCCGGTATGTCCATACCAATTTCTTTATAATATCTTAAGGCTCCCAAATGTAGAGGTGCAGCTAATTTTACGACATCTCCCATATTTAAAAATTTCCCAAAAGGATGCATATCTTCCATAATTTCTCTATTTTCCCAGAAGGCCTTAGTAATTTTATAGGCAATTTCTTCAGGTAAATCACTTATAGCATAAGTTCCTACGGGATTAGAGAAGCTTTTTACGGGATAATCAATATTGGGATAAGTATTGGGTAAAATCATAAACCTTGTAAATACCGGATTTTCTTCTTTAAATTTTGCAAAATCTTCATCTTCTAAGGATAAAAGCCTTATTTTAGTGCTTGAAGATAATTCTACAACCATAGGACTGGGGGGAGGAGATGATGTAGCAAATCCTACTACTTTTCTATTTTTTACTGCATCAACTGCTTCTTTTAGAGATACTTTTTTAATTTGTATTTCATCTAATATCCCCATGCTCTCAAAAAGCTCTAAAGTTATAGCTTCTCCCGAACTTCCTAATCCTCCAGGAATAAACGGTTTTCCAACAAGCTCTTTAAAAGTTTCTATACCGCTATCCTCTCTTACCAACCAATGCATTACGATTCCCGGTATAGGCCAGAGAGTCCTAATTTTTTCATACCCACCTTCTTCAAATTTACCTTCTTTTTTAAGAGCTTTTAAAATATTTGAAACTGTTGAAGTAAATACGAAATTTTGTCTTGTTTTTGATTCTTTTACATTAGCTACAGATCCTAAACTTTCCTCAACTATCACATCAATATCTGGTGCGCCACTCATAATGGCTTTAGACATACCTACAGAAAAAGCATAGTAAGTTGATGCGCTGCTTGCTGATTTTAACGAAATCCTGGTTTTAGCAAAAGAAAGGGAAGCAATTGAACTAAATAGAATTAATAATACCAAAACAAATACTATTCGACTGTTAAATTTTGTGCTTTTCATTAAAAATACCTCCTAAATAATGATTTATCATTTGGTATATTATAATTAGATACTATTTGTTTGTCAAAGTTTTAAATAAAATTGTTATTTAAGAATCAAAAGTGCACTGTTTTTCAATGATTTAAAATTCAAAAGTGCACTAACCTAAAATGTTAAAAAGATGTAATCTAGAACTAAATTCTAAAGAGAAAAGAGGTTCTAAATTATGT
>Ga0307428_1000432_pt1 | contig 27936 bp, 41 predicted proteins | sample SalMarWE160240MG_FD_202161 | JGI IMG/M metagenome (GOLD analysis project Ga0307428, IMG submission 202161) | Salt marsh sediment microbial communities from the Plum Island Ecosystem LTER, Massachusetts, United States - WE1603-240 | ecosystem: Environmental > Aquatic > Marine > Intertidal zone >...
TTAACAGATTCAAAGTCTGCCGTCCTACCATTAAACGACTCAGCACTACCTCTTTTGATGTCGCCTAATTCAGCCATCATTTATGCCTCACCTCTGCCCTTACTATCCCGTTATCACGCCATGCCTTAATGTCGTGCTCGTTTGTCTCTCCATGAGCTTCAACCGCCCGAGAATCCCATAGACATTCAATAACTAAATCTGCCACTAGAGATTTAACCGCTTCCCTTTCATCGTAAGGCTTCATTCCTCTAGCTTAATCTCCTCAACAGTAAATACCCACCAGCCATCTCTCATCTGCATTACCCGCACTTGATAGCCTTCCTTTTTAAGCATTTCAGCCAATCTATTAGCCATTGATAGCGTCTTTTTAGGACGGTGGTGGGCTGCTCTAAGTCTTTCCTTCATTCACCCTTTAATCTCCTCTAGCTTCTGCTTTAGATACAGCTCAATAGCCTTGCGGTCTGGACTGCCCTTTTCATTTGCTCTTGCAAGAAGCATCTCAAACTTCTCCCGCCTTAAATGCTCTGCAAACCACCAGCTATGTTCTTCTGGATTAGCGGTCAGATATAAATGACAGCCTGCGCAAATTCCCGCTGCGTTATCTTCATCCCACCTGACATTGAGCTTCGCCCTCCCCCAGAAATGAGAGCATTGAAGTTCCATATATGCTGGACGGGTAGAACCATCTTCCCTTGTTGTGTCGTGCTTCTGAGCCAAGCAACGCTCACAACCACCTACTCTTTGAATAGCCCTTCGCCTGATATATTCAGAGAATAGCCTGTCAAGTTTATCTACCCGTATCTTCTTCACCTTATATCTTCTTATTAAGCCAAATTAGTAGCACTGCGATTAAGCCAATCATCATCCCTATAACAAACCATCCCCAACTCCATTCCATCCTTTCTTGTGTATCTCCCTGAATTTCACCCATTCTTCAAAGGCTGTGAGCTCATCATTAATGGCAAAGAAGATAGGGATATGCAGCTTTACGGCATCTTTAACCTCACCATCAGCACCATTTGATTCACCCGTTAACCTTAGCAAGACATTGCAATATCTAAGCCACACCCTATCAATCTCTATCCAAGTCTCCCAGGGTTTCGGTGATACCTTGTCCCAGTAGTGGCTCAAGTGAGGGACGAAAGGGATATATCCCATCTCTAATAATCTATCGGCAACCTTTAATACCCTTAGAGTGTTTTGCTCAGGATCACTTGAATAGGGTGCAGCGATATATATTTTTATTTTTGCTTCCATTTCTCAATCTCGCGACTGATATAAAACCAGCCTATCGTCGGTGCTGCTATGCTGATATACCAGAGTGGCACCTTGAGTTCAGTAAACACCTCAATACCTGCGCCAATAGCAAGGAAGATAGTATTTACTATCGCCATCCATTGCCTTACCCACGCTTTAGGGTCTCCGTTAGTTTTAACTTCTTCTTTCTGTTCAGCCATCTATCTCCTCCTTCTTTATCTCCTTTACTGGATGCCAACCAGCCTTTATTAGCCCACGATTTCCTAATAATTCTCTTTCTTCATCCTTTAGCCAGCACCTCTCAGCTATTATAGCCATTAGTGCCCTAGTTTCGTCATTATCAGCAACAATATCCCATATTGCATCCTCCAATGTATAAGGGGCAGGTGGAGCAGGATTTTTAGAATCAGGCACTCTAACCTTTATCCCTTTATCAGTTATTGCGACCTCTATTCCACCTTGCTTTTCTGCCCTTGCCCAAAATTCCTCAGTCATTTGCCCTCCTCTGGTATCTCGCTATGCTTCTCGGCAATATAATCTGCTATCATCTTTTCAAGTGATTTCAAATCTGGTGCTTCCTTCATTATCATTTCAAGGTCTTTTATTACTGCCTTGAGGGTTTCCTTGTCCTGTGCTGAAGCTACTTGTTTTACAAATTCATCATTAGTTAATCCCCTTCTCATACCAGTTACAGGGTCTAGCCTTAAAGCATTGGTAATAAACTCTCTGCGCTTTCCCTCTGTCAATAACCTTAACCTTTCCGTCATTTCTTTACCCCCCATTCTTTGAGTTGGGCTCGCCAACTATCTATATTAAAATTGCAGTAGTCCTTATCCTTACCTTCTAGGAAATAGAGGTGCACAAAGTCCACCACTTCCTTGTAGCCTTCCTTTCTACCTGCATCCTTGCCTGCTTCGTATGCCTGTTGTGATTCTATCTCTCTGTCTACTTGCCCTTCTTTATAACCTGCCCCAAATGAGATTTCAGCTTGGGTTTCTAGTGCTTCTACAATTTTAGAATCTGATACACCAGCACAATGCAAACCGTCAAGTGCAGAGTGTTCTAAGGGTATTACTGTGTCTTGCCACATTTTGCCCTCCTTTATTCATCGCTTCCTAAAATAAACTCAGCCCCTTTCACTAAACGAAACTTAAACTCAACACCGTTGGGATTCTCGCCTTCCACAGCCCAATTTTTCGCCTTGATTATTTTCAATGTTCCCGCATCCATTGATAAATATAATCTTGGCTTCTCCAAACTAAATTCAGCACCTCTCCCAAGTTCTGCCCCCTTCTTTTTCTGCAACGCCACAATCGCAACGCCTTTATTCAACTTGTCGAAGATTGCCCTTAATTCCTCAGCAATACGGTAATACTCCCCAGAGGTAATCTCTATGTAATCAATGATATTTATGTCATCAGGATAGATAACATCAGCAAAATTTATACTCCGTTCTCTAGCATCAAACTTCCACTCAATATTTCCAAACTTGGATAATCTTAGTTTCAATTCCTCTGGCCCCATCTCGCTGGAGTAATAGTGAATCTTGTATTTATCCATGTTCATCTTTATAAGGTTAAGTAGGAAAGCAGTCTTCCCAGCGTTCGGTGCACCAGCTATGACAGCTTCATTCTTCGGATACATAAGAGCATAATTCTCTAACTCAAACGGCCAACTTAAAGGGACTGTATCTGAAATATCAGCAATTTCCCATTCAATAACAGGAGATTCATTCTCTACCCGCCTATACCAACCTGCCCCTTTTTGAGGAATTCTGATTAAAACACCAGCTTCAACTAGCCTGCTTAAAGACTGATTGCAGGTTTTTTTAGCTTTGGTTGTAGATAATTGTAGATAGTTGTAGATATTTGTAGAAGATATGTAGCCGTTTGTAGATGTTAAATACTCTGCTGTTTCCTCTGCTATGTTCCTAGCTGGGTCAGCTTTGAAGGTAATCTCGGTTTGCGCTAATGCCTGGTCAATATCCTTGACATAGCCATTATTCATAGCTAAAGCCTTAATGAAGTCCCTTACCTCAGCTAGGCTATATCCTAGAGCTTTCTGCCCTTTAACAAACCTCTTTAAGTCAAACACTTAATATCCTTAATATATATAAGAAAGAAAGACCCCTCATCCCCTAAGACCCCACCCCCCTTGTGGTTGGTTTACTATTAGAGGGTGGTTTATCAAGAGACTCTTTAATATCTTTTAATAGAAAGAATATCTCTTTAAGAAGCTCCCTGATGTCCATTAACCACGCTCGTTCATCTTGTTCCATTAAAGCTCCTTACAAAAAGAAGAGCCTATAAAGATAGACCCCTCACACTCACAAGATTTAATGCTACTCACCTAACCCCCATTCTTTGAGCTTGGCTTGCCACAAATCTTCAAAATTCTCAAAAGGAAACCATTTACCTAGATAGGTAAAACCCATTGACTTTACTGCCTCCACCACTTCTTTCCTGCCCTCAGCCTTGCCAGCCTCATGGACTTCTGAGCATAAATTCCTGATACTGTCTACTATCTCCATCATTGGTCTTGCTATTGGCTCAGCCATCTTTACCCTCCGCTTTGGCGAGTGCCTCATTGAGCTTTAGGGATATACCTGACACTACCCCATTAGTGGCATCGTATTGAGTAAAGATTTCTCGGGCATCCTTCAACGCCTCATACAAGTCTGGTGCTGCTGCTATAAGGTTGGCATTGGCAATACAGTGTTCACCACTAGGAATAAAAGCAATGTTAGATACCCCTTTGCTATCTTTGATTAGTTGTATGTCACCCTCATCCCAAGAAACCCAACCTTTGTGAGATTTCCATTCCCCTTTAGTTATTCCCATTACTCCTCCTTTATTTCTTTGCCTCCTCTTCAACAGTTAATTGAGTAAGCAGAATGTCAGCGTTAAGTTTGGTCAGTTCTCTTGGGAAGCCTCGCTCTTTCATAATCTCGGCAACCCTCCCTTTATCAAACTTAGCTAAATCATCCTTTTGCTTTTGAGTGGCAAGCCCGGGTGCAGTAGGATTTACTTTATGGCTAGTCGCTGCCTCAGCATCATCATCCTCAGTAGATATGCCCACGATTGCTGCGAGACTATATCTCCTGGCGTATGTTATAGCCGAGCCTTGTCCTTGTGGGTCTTGCTTAATAGGCATTAACGGCAAGCACCCCTTAATCCATTCTCCGCTTTCGTGCATTAAGACTGTCTCTAGGTTCGTCTTACCTTCCCTATCATCTGCTATTTGGGTAATAGATAGCCCATTATCAGTTAATGGTTTACGGCATACCTGCCAAATTTCCAACAGGTTGGCATAAGAACTTTTGAAGAAAGGATTAACCTGCCCCTTTACGGCTGGTTGTAATTCAGCCTGAACCTTGACTAACGCTTTTGCTAGTTCCCCGATTGTTTCTGACTTTTCCATTAACCACCCCCACTACAAACTTCATCTCTTATCTCACCGATCCAGTCGGGGTAGTTGTTTAGCATAGCCATGTGCTCATCACCTTGGGCTAGTTGATAAACCTCATAAACAGCATCAAAGAAGTTCAGGCGTGAAAGATACCAAAAGCCCAATACTTCCTCTATGTGCTGGATTATCCGCTTCTTCTCCTCTGCTTCGTGCTTATCCTCAACCTTCCTATCAACCGCTTGGTCTGCTATTTCACCTTTCATTGCTACCTCCTCTTGTCTTACCAACTCCCGGCAGAAAACCTCTCTTCTAGTGCAGTCCGAGATTCCTCTAAGATGGATATACCCATCTCTGCTTCAAGTGCCTCAAAAAAGTAACTAACCCAAGAAGCTCGCTCATCTTCGGGGAGTCCATAAATCTCTTTCACTGTATGGTCAAGAAGTTTCGCTAATTCTCTATAAGTCATTTCACCTCCTCTTTAATCTCACAACTGGCCTTCTGGCGAAGTACTCAACAGTCTTATCGCCAGCGTGTTCTGCTAAACTACGGATTGTCTCCAACACCTGTGCCATCGTTCCTGATATTCTAACTACTAACATCGGCTCTCCTCCTTCTGATAAAGCTCCATTATCTCCATCCACTCCAGTAATCTCTTCTTGCATAGCCTCCCCTTTTGCTCAAGCTGGAACAGTCTTTCTTTCTCGGCTTTCGTCATCGCTCTCCTCTAAGATGGGGCTGAGTTCCCTTGCTGCCTTAGCGTGTGCGGTAACCTCAATAATACCCATAGCGAGGTTTACGAGTGCTTCGGGGGTCATAGAATAGAGAGAGAAGTCACCGCCCCCTCCGTAGCTGTTTGCTGTTAAACTACCCATTCCATCAAAATCAATCGTTAGGGAATACTTGTTCGGTTCGTCGCCTTCAGTAACTCTTACCTTGATTCTCTTGCCGTTCATGTCTTCTATTGTTTCCATTTGCCCTCCTTTTGGCTGGCTAGCACCCTTCATCTATTAAGGCATCACCAGAACTTAAGTATGCCACTAGCCAGCCTTTTGTTTATTCAAATATGTGCTCTCGACCTAAGCACCGGGGATTTCATTTCACCTCCAAGAGTTCCTGTTTGGTTATTTCAAAGACAATATCAGCCTTTTTACCACTATGTAGTAGCCACTTACTCCCATCAAAACTAGGAACAAGCCCTCGTTCCCATAAATCTACTACTGGCTGATAGGGATATACCCCTTTTTTGTGTTTAATATATTTCCACTCTTTGATATTAGGAAATAGCCTACCAATATACGCCCCGACGCTATCCCAGACGCTATCCCCGACGCTAGCCCCGACGCTATCCCAGACGCTATCCCCGACGCTAGCCCAGACGCTATCCCTGACGCTAACCCAGACGCTAACCCTGACGCTAGCCCTGACGCTATCCCAGACGCTAACCCCGACGCTAGCCCTGACGCTAGCCCATTCTTTAAGTAATGCTATATCGCTCTTTGTCGGTTTAACCTTTCTTGATAGGGGATTGATAGGGTTAATAGCTTTGCTATATTGCCAGCCAAACAAAGCGTCTAAATCCTTAATTTCTTCCAAGATGTATAACTCTGTAAACCCCCACTTTGTTTTATCCCCACAGGCTGGCTTCCCTTCAACCCTATAAGCTGAACAAGGAATCCTAGCCCCCACGAAACAGTCATTGGAATTTTTACTTGCGTGGATTACTCCTCTTGAGCAAACCCCTAGCTTCGGGTTAGGGTTGGGGCATTTGACAACCTTGCCTATAAAATCACGATAATTGATAGTTTTACCTGTGTAGAAATCCCAACCATCTGTGCGAGCTAATTTATAAGCCAATACTTTTCTCATTTCACCTCCACCACTTTCTTCATCCCCTTCTCTACCCCTTGCCGTTCCCCTACCTTGAATGAGATTTCAGCTTGAACAATTCTATCCCTCTGAGATTCAGGTAATCCTGCAATCTTTTCCCATTCAGGTACGGACAAGCTACCTATAGCTATTGTCATTCCTCTATCAGTTAATACTGTGTCTTTAGCTTCCATTATTGCCCTCCTTTTTATTCATCGCTTCCCTCCCTGCAATCTCGCCGACGGTATGTATTTCCTGGATACTATGACTCCGGGGATGTTGGTGATACCTGACCTCACCCGGGTTCGTATCTTGGGCATCGATGGCTCGCAAAGATCCCTGGGGACAAGGGTAGGATCAACGATCTGAATATCATAATCGTCCCGGTATGTCACACTTCCTAGATTAGTGCGTGATGTCTTGGGTAACTCCGGGGCGACTGGCTCGGCTAACGGCTGGATAATCTCGCCGGTATCCTTCGCCGCGGCGATGCGCGCCGCTTCCCGGGCTAGCACCGATAACCTGGCTGCCTCTATTACTGCTGCCTGATCTGCGTGGTAGTGGTTAAGCGCCCTATTAAGAGCATTGATGCCGTTGCTCAGTTTGTCGACATAGGGCTTGAAAAGCTCGATGATTCTCTTCTTGGACTCATCTAAAGGGCGCGTGAGATCCTTTCGTTTCTCCTCTGCTTGTTTGACAGCAAACTTGGCAGATATTAATAAGTCCTCTGCCTGTTTCTGCTCCTGTTCGTTGGTGACATGAGGATTATCAAGCCACCTTAATAGTATTTCTTGCTGGCATTCCAATTCTTTAACTGCGGTTTGTGGGTTGTCAGATGTGTCTATCATTTTAAGCCTCCTTAATTTTAGCCATTAAGCTCCATTAACTGCCTGAAATTCTGTGCTGCCAATGCTTGCTCTCTAGTTATGCGGTAACTCCTCATTATGTAATCAATACTATCGCCACATTTCAGCATACCTTTAATAGAAGTAACTGGGATTCTAGTGCCTCTAATGCAATACGCACCGAATTGGATTCGCGGGTTGCGGCTGATTAAACTTTTAGGCTTCATTCCTCTAGCCTCTAGCTTCTGCTCAATTTCTCAATCGCTCTATCTAATATCTCCGCCCTCTGTTCACAATGCTTATTCATCATAATTAACAGCGGGTTTGTCGGCTCGCTATCATCGGTATTTTCTGCCCACTTGCAATCACATTCCTGCCGGTATGCCCTTAAAATCCTCAAAGGGTAATCTTCATCGGGTGTTCCATCTATGTGTAAAATTGGTTGTTGTGTTAATTCTGGTAGTTTCATTTAGCCCTCCCTTGTTTATTTTTCAAGGCATCTTTCGATTAAATCGATTAAATCTCCAATGGGATGAACCCACTCTAAAGTCAGTCGGTTAATCGGTTCGCTGAAGATACGAGCGCCATATTGCTCACGGAACCAAAGCGACATATCTCCGTAGGTTTTGAATCCATCAAGTATTGCCTCTGAAATCATTATGCGCAGAGGGTGTGATGCTTCAGGGTGACAAAAAATACGCAGTTCCTTCTTGACTATCTTGGCAAGCCCTAGAATTTCCCGCTCCTTGCTTCTTGGCTTATAGACTATTTGAACAACCTCGCCTATATACCAATCTCTGTCTTTGCGAGGAAAACGGAATGTTGTGAATTGAGGATTGTTTAGCTTATCCCAATGATGGGAGAAGCCTAGAACACGACCCTTTTTGAAGGCACCCTGATTAAAAGTCAGGTGCTCTATCCTATCTGAGCTAACGGCCCGATTGTCTTTTAATGGGTGTTTCATTCTTCTATCAACACTAATTTTGCTGGTACACCATAGACATCCCCTATATTCGCTCTGACAGGTAGGGCAATGTGTGTAACTTTAAGTTTCTTTTCCCTGGCTTCATCAATCTTATCTTTTATAGAGGCATATGGTATTTCATAGCATAAACGATAAGGAGATTCGTTATCTTCAGGCGGATAATGAATAGGAACACCCGTTTTACTTTTTGAGGAACTCATTGATTGATTCTCCTGTAACCAATACCATGCCATATTTCCTGACTTTTCGTAGATTCCCGACTTTTATATGGTAGTAAATAGTCTTCGTATCTCTATTAAGCATCTTTGCTGTTTCGCTAACGGAATGCAAATCATTCCTTTTGAGTGTCTTGGTAAATAGTCTCTGAGGTATCCTTCTTAAAGTTTCTAGTTTCATGTTGGGATAATTATACAAACCCCTGTTTTATTTGTCAAGCCCCCTGCCGATAAACAAAGAAAATTGCCCCCATTTCTGGAGGCTAATTAAAGTTTGCTTTAACAACATTCATTCTTATTAAAGGAATCGCTTATTTAGTTTAATTACCCATCCCGGGTATTATCTTACCCATATTGAGTAACGTGGAGTATATGTTCGTCAGATGGAGTGGAAGTAGTGGCAAAGGCTAAACGCCTTGTAGCGTTGATTATTCAAGGGGAAGTTGGCTTATTCTCAGGGACTTCGCCTTTATAAGCGTCAGGGACTTCCTTTTTCTTTGGTGATGGAGATTCGGCAGTTAAAAGAGCCTTTACCAAGCAGGCATGGCACATATACTTTACTTCATTTATGTTGCCATGAGGAAAGGTTATTACTGCGAACGAGCCAACCTCGCTGCCACACCGGTGACACTTTCCTTTATTGCGTCTATACAATGGCGGGTCTTTTCTTCTCATATCACTCCTAATACATAAGCTAAAATAACAGACATTAAAATAAGAACCACCGCTAATATCCCAGCTTGGTAGGCAAATTTGTTTCCGAGCTTCCCGACTGCTTTGTCCATACGAGTTATTTTCTTGTCCATAGTAGGCAGGTGGTTGTCCATAATAGCCTTGACATCCGCCTTGAGTTCGTCCAAATCGCCTTCTCTGGGGCACTTAAATTCATTTTCCATCGCCGTCCATCCTTTTTAATACTCTTATTTCCCCCTCGATTTTGAGGGCTTCCTGGAGTAGCAATTCTCTTTGGTGGTCTAGTGCCTCTATTTGAACCATTCCCTTTTCCCCTAGAGCTTCGCGAATTATCTGTTGCTTTTGCGGACCTATGAGATTCGTTCTATCCACCACTTCCTGCTGCCTTTTCTTTGCGTCTGCTAGTTCCTGCTTTACATTCATACTTTCTCCTCTAAATTATCCACTTTGTCAGCTAATTGCCTAATTGCTCCAGCAAGTAATCCCATCATATTGCCTAAATCCATAAACTCGCCTTCCTTTACCTCATCGGGTACAGTAGCAATATCTATTAAGTCTGAATCTGCTTTGGCTTTTATTTGCCTGAGTAGCCCGATATCATCATGCTTTTGGAAGGTACTCCAGTCCTTAAAACGCAGATGATTAACATAAGCGTAAAGCCAGTACTTTGTGCTTGTTCCCAAATATTCATCACCTGTATAGGGCAATAAATCGGCCACTGCATAGATACTCCCTATATTTGGGCTAATCCAGATATCCCCACCGCTTGTATAAAATGTGAGTCCAGAGGCACTTTCATATATGTAACCTTCTTTTGTGCCAGACTTAAATCTCAATAAATTCGCACTACCCTCAAACTTTATGCCGTCTCCATCTATTTTTACATCTCCAGCACCAGCATAAATTGCCCCATCGCTCCCTACATAGCATTGTATTGTTCCCGATTTAGTGGCTCTTGTGGTCAGGGCATTATTAACCCCGTAGATATTGATGCCGTGATCAGCGTCTATCTCTACTCCACTCTCGTTGTACCATTCGCCATCTTTTTCTGTTGTTGACAAGAGAATATGCCCTGCTGATATGTCGGTTGCAGCAACTAGCCCATAAGTTCCCGTTGTAACCTGGTCGAGTAAAACTAAACCACCTGCTGTTAATGCTGCACTCTGGACCCGCTGGTAAGTTCCCCCATCATCAATATCGTCAAGGTCTCCTGAAATCTGAGCGAGAATAACTATCCCCTCAGCGGTTAATTGAGTGCTTAAAATCCTCTGGTAAGTGTCGCCGTCATCAATGTCGTCTAGTCTAATATGATTGGCATACAGCGTATCAACTGAAAGCCTCTCAAAGTAAGCACCTGTGTCGCTGTTAATCTCGATGTCGTTTAATAACTTCCTGACCGTCAGCCAGTCCCCGAAGCTGAAAGATAATTGATACTTCCCCGGGGAGTATGTTCTTGTTAATGAGCCAATGTTCCCTGTCCTACTATCATCTTCCCTCTCATCTGTCACTTTCACATAGTCAAACACTTCCGCGCCAACATTCATCGGGACATTGGCGGCACCCATCTCAGCGTTTAATTGATATTTGGAAAGGATCGCCTCTGCTATGTCCTCAGCCTCGTCATTACTTTGCAACCGCATCTGGCGGTATTCTGTTTTAGGCAAGAGTGCATAAGAAGTTGGGTCGGTTTTATTGCCAGAGTATTGAGGATCATCATCGGTTCGGCTTTCTACAACGACTTTGTTCGGTATGACCAGGGTTTTTCTGTAGGCTTTAGCGAAGAAGCTGTGATATGTGTCCGCTAAGCTATACTCATAGTCAAATACCTCTCCGCTCGTGGTTGGTTCAAGAATATGAATCTTCTCATCGCCGCCGTACCTTATAACACATTTGGTATAATCCAATAACCTTCTTATCGCGGCTAATCTGCTCCCGTTCTTGTAAATCCTGAAAGAATCTTTTGGCTGATAACTGTCAACCAGACTATCCTCAGAATCCCACTCTACGGTGTAGGCTACGCAATCGCCAAAGGCGGTCATAGAGGTATCTAATATGTCGTTGATAATATCCTTGACTGTCTTACTATCGTCTTCATCCGGTACGTAAGATTCGCTGGCTCTGTCCTCTGCTAACATATTAGGAATACCCACCATGGTTAAAGTGCAGGTCAGCTTTCCTTCGGATGAATCTAATTGCTCTGCTATCACCCAAAGAGGAGCAGCATCGGAGAACTCTTCACCGTCTTCGGTGATTAAACCCCAGGATAAAACAGCCTTGTATCCTTTCAAATCTAAATCGGTAAAATACCCATCAGAATTATCGCAGACTAATTTGCATGAAGCCCGATAAGGCTCTTCCTCATGGCTGAGACTAAGGATAACATCTTCCCTCAAGGTTACAGTCGTTGCCCCTTGTGTAAGAGTGATTTTAACAATAGGGTCGAGCGAATCCTTCTTCTGATATGCTTCTAACTTAGTGGCAGATAAGTCCCTCATAATCCCGCTTTTACCTCAAAGTTGAATGTCGCTACGCTAGACTTAGCAGTTGCACCAGTGCCGTCAACAGTCCATACTTCACCTGGCCAACTCCCTTCAGGGCTGTCAGCGTCGGTATAGTAGAAATAATCAAACTCCCCGTCTTCATCGCCATTCTTTGTCATAGTTGCACCCAGAAGAGCGGAAGTCGTGTTAGTTGTTTCCTCATCTTCAGCAGTTAGAGCCTCGCCAGACTGCCATACACCAGTCACCCGCTGGAGTTCCAAAGTCGTACCATCGGGCATAGATATAATAACGCCTGTAGCCTCTGAAGTTCCGCCCGTTACAATATCGCCAGCAGTAAAGCCTGAACTGTCCGCAACACTAATATAACCCGCCTTCTGCACACCGTCAGGGTCGGCGATAATGACCTTAATTGAGCCCGTTGGGTCTGTAAGAGTTCTAGCCAGATTATAGACATAGGCTCTTATCAATACCGTTGACTTACTTATAAATTTTACAATGACATCAATTCCCATTTTATCCTCCGGTGATTGCTTTGATTTTTCGGTACAGTGTCGTTATCGGTCTAACCTTCCTGTATTGTGTCACTATCGTCTTGACCGTCCTGTAAAGCACCGTTATTGGCTTTATTGTCCTGTATTGCGCTGTCACTACCTTCACCATTAGAACCCGCCCGATTTCAACGAGAACACCAGTAACAGAAGTAACTCCAGCCGAAACACCTGCTAATTTATGCAGAACTTTAGTTGCTCCTGTAACCGCTGCCACGCCTGCCGCTGTTCCCGCTAATTTCTTGAGGATTGATGTAGCCCCAGTAACCGAAGCGACTCCGCTGACTATTCCAGCAATGAATTGTAGATACTCTACGAGTAAATTGCCTGTGACTGTGGTAATACCAGCAATAACTCCTGCTAACTTATAAATAATTGACAATCCCCCAGCTTCCTTTAAACGAAGGTTCTCAATATCTGTAAATATGTATATCCCCGCAACGCTGGCATTATAGGTATTAGCAACAAAGACATATCTATATCTGAGGTTTGCGTGTAATGGTCGAGTTAGGGTTGCAAGTAGGTTGGTTCTAGCACTATTAGAATAAATCTCGCAAGTAAAATCTGTCCCTACTTTCTTGATTATTAGATAGTACCAAGTGCTATAGTCAATATCATAGAAATCACTATAATACCTAACCCCGTTATTACATTCTGTCAATACCAGTTGGGAATGCGCTGCTCCTAGATTGTGGTTTGCCAACAGATACAAGAAACTCTTACTAGCTTCACACAAGCCATTAAAATCATCTATATCATTTGATAGAAGCCAGAGTGCTCCAGTACCACCCATATCAGCGGCAGCCACTATCCTGACATCTATCTTATGTCTAAAGTCGCCAAAATGGTCTATACCTTTGTCCTTATAGACATAGGCATCCTCGTTCTGCCAAGCGTCAAAGTCAACGTGGTTTGTACCCACAAGAATATGGCTATTAGGGTCAACCTCGGTATAGGTAGTGAAGTCTTCTTCCCACCAATTTGCTCTTCCAGCTATCACCCCTGCCAGATGTACGCTTCCCCTTAATTTGCCAAGAACAGAAGCCACTCCTGAGATAACCCCTACCAACTTATGGATAACTTTCAAGTTCCCTGATACCTCTTGAATATAAGTATATCTATAACAACAATCCTTATTTGAATCATCGTACCAACTTTCCGTTGAAGCATAGTAGCGCGCTTCACGTTCATCAGCTTTTACATCAGCAGCTTGGAAAGTAGAAACAATGTAATTAGAACCATCGCCTCCCGCATACTCATGCGAGATACGCACTTCTTCATTTATTATAGTAGGAGTAGCAAAAGTTACTTCCTCCCACTCTGTAGAAGTCAGTAAGTCACTTGCATCACCCCAAACCTCGGAGACTATTATGGCATCGTCAGATACTTTTCTGATTGTAAAAGTTATATCGCCAGTGGGATTTCCTACTTTCTTCATTACAAAAGCCAGTTTTGCAACCTTTCGGTCGCTGATAGTCAACCTCTGACCTGAACGAACGATAAATCCAGAATATAGAACCATAAGAGAATCAGCTAAAGTTTGTTCTTCAGTAAGAAATATATTTCCCCATCCGCACTTAATCAACCCAGCCAAAAATTTAATACCTGCTATACCTAAATAGCCAACTACAGAAGCGACTCCGTTGACGACTCCCGCAAGGTATTCAAAATAACCTTTGGTTAAGTTAGCTGTAACGGAGGCTACACCAGTAACAACTCCTGCCAGCCATTCAATAGGTTTTTGCAAATCAAGGTTCTCAATCTCCATTTGAGTATTCATATAATAACTGGGGTCGAAATGTGGTGTGCAAGCAGGATAGATATACCTGAATTTGTAATCTTCTTGTAGTGTCAGACTTAATGTGTCAAGCAGATTTGTCCTATCACTATCAGAGTAAATCTTGCAAGTAAGACTAGCGCCAACTTTTTTGATTGTCAGATAATACCAAGTGCCAAGAACGCCAGTAAAGGTATCGTTCTGACCACCACTGACATTATGCCATTCGCTGAGGATAAGTAAAGTGGCTGGGGGGACCTCGTATCCCTGACCTAGTTTGATAAAATTTTGAGAGTCAAGAATTAAATCATAATAAGCATCTACACTATTTGCTAAAAGCCAGAAACTTCCAGTAGGAAAACCAGCACTTTCATATACTCCTTTTATATCTATCCTATGCTCAAAGTCGCCGAAGTAGTCAACACCAAAATCTTTATAGAGATAAGTTTTCTCATTCTCGTAGGCATCAAAATCAATATGATTTGTGCCTACAAACTGTATGCGGTCATCTTCAGTATCAACTTCCTCATAAGTAGTGAAGTCTTCTACTGCCATAATCTAATCCTTAAAGGGGCAGCCACCCGACTACCCTTTAATCTTCAGTAATTTCTAAATCTCCAACAGCAAACTTAGCCGTATCACCAGAGTCTATGGTCTTGTTTGCCGTCAGGTCAGCCCAGTACAATAGATTCCCAGCACTTTCAGCGTCAAAGATACCGAAAGCCACTACTTCTCCCCAGGATGCTGTAGCTTCCACAAAGGTTATCTCTGTGCCGTTGGACTTTGCCCCTCCCGAAGCAGCAGGCCAGTTGGTGTCATTGTTGGTGACTGATTTTCGGACATAAGACCCACCTGTGACCTCAGTTCCCCCACCAGCATCGGTTGGTGCTACCGTGTAGAGAGCTATGTAAACCGTTGCCGGTGCTGAGTAAGCAGCATTGCCTAACACATGGTCTAATAACTCTAACTCCAAGAAATCTGATTTACTTCCAGCCATTGTTTTACCTCCTGTTTATTTACCTTGTTCCTATCCTTATTTTCCTGTATAAACTTGTGACCACTTTCACCTTCAACACCCTGCCCACAACTAGCAAGGTTGCATTGCCAAACGCCTCAGCAGAGGCAATCGCAACCGCTTTTATTCTTTGGTTTATCTTGGCAGTACCGAAACTCTCCAAAGAGGATATTGCACTGGCAAGTATTCTGAGGTTCACTTTCGGGCTTCCGAAAGCCTCAAGAGAGGAGATAGCACTGGCGAATATCCTTAAACTGAGTTTCGCAGTACCAAAGGCTTCCAAGCTTATAATGGCACTTGCGAGTATTTTCAAATTCAATTTGGTATCCCCAAATGCCTCTAATGATGCAATGGCACTCGGAGTCACCTTTAGATTTAGTTTGCTTGTGCCGAAGGCTTCTAAACTTGAAATAGCGTTAGGGCTTACTCCTAGATTTACCTTGTTAGTGCCAAAAGCTTCAGTGGAGTCTATTGAGCTTGGTGATAACAGACTTTCCCTACTCCCCCAAGTTATTAAATCGTCTCTTCCACTCTCATAAGATGCTTTTATCCAAGCGTCAGTTCTGGTAACATCTGAAACACGAATTTCATCTGCACTACCAATAAGATATTGAAGGAAGTTTGACCTATGGATCACTCCCAATGCGGATATGTCTAATGTCCAAGTTCCAGCTACCCCCCCAACTGTTTGTTTGTCTCCACCATCAGTAAAGATTGCAAGGTCTGCTCCATCTCTTGTGCCAGCTAAATAGTGCCAGGCATTGTCTGTAACTATCACTGTTCCTTCTATACTATCTGGCTGTGCAGCATCATTCTTAACATAAATGATGGCGTGATTTCCAGCGCTTTTTCGTAAAAGTATTTCTTGGATTTGATTCGCAAGATTAGCTTCAGCATACAATGTCCCCCAAGCTCCTGTGTCTGAGGTTTTCAACCAGCCTTCTAATGTAAAAGTTGTGCCTTCTCCAACTCCAATATCATCTACATCTATATAATCATCACCATCAAAGTCCTGTGCATCAGCTATCTTGCCACTTGCTTCTATTGGCTCATTAGCAGCTTTCTTTGTGCCATCGTTGTTGTTAGAGGTTGAATCATAGATATGTTCGTTATCCACTCCGTCTGCCATGTGATAGACACCCTTAAAGTTACCATCCCAAACATTCTGTGCAGGAGTGGAGTTCTTTATGCCTATATAAGCGTCATTATCAGCGTGAGTGTTATCGTAATATAAATAACCTACCGTATCTTCAGAGTCCGAGATTGCCCAACCGTCTCTGCTTACCCATAATTCCGCTTCCTCATTGACTTCGTCCCATTTCTCTATCTCACCATATAACTCGGTTATTCCGTCGGATTTTGTTATCGCTATCTTCTTTGAGTTAGCACCTACTTCGTCAAAGATGCAGGAAATATCATTATAGGTATATTTATATCTAACATCATAATCATTTCCATTGCCATCTTCGTCAGTCCAAGAGCCATCATAATAGGATAAGCCCTCACTTGCTTTGACATCTGTGTTTTGAAACCGAACATATACAGCGTTAAGTGTGTTTCCAGCTCCAGAATACTCACAACAAAGTCTGACTTCCTCATTGACAAGAACAGGAGTATCAAGGGTTACTTCTTTTTCACCACCAGGAATCCCTATATCACCAGCATCACCCCATACTTTACTGGCAAGGATAGTGTCGTCTAATTGCCTGATAGTGAATGTTACATCACCGCTAGGACTACCAACATCGTAAAGATTAAAGGCGAGGGTATATACCCTCCTGTTAGATATTGTTAATCTTTGCCCAACCCGTGTTTTATAACCACTATAAAGGGGATAAGCTGTATTAGACGATGTTTGTTCTTCAGTCTCCCCTGCACTTAAATGCAACCTTACAGCAAACCAATCTAAGGGAGAGTCTATATCGTTGTGGTCTATAGCAAACGGTATTCTTTTCCTAAATCCTGGTAGCCAAGCCATTTCACAGCTTAAATATCTTATTAGCTCCCGAGTCCCATTGGATGATAATGTCGCCTCCTGAAGGAGTTACAGGCAAGCCTGTTGCTGTGTCAATATAAGCTATTAACCTTGATGTAGATTCCGTGCCTGTATGCTTGTAAATTACCAAAGCCTCGGATTGGTCTCCACTTACGGTTGAAAAGGTCACATCGCCAGCGTCAGCCACACCCGCGGCTACCGTCTTGGAACTTAAAGCCCCACTTGTAGCCACCCTAGCCCCAGCGGGTATGTCGTCAAGATTATCGTGGGTAGCTAGATTGACTGTATAATCATCGGTATCTACCAGGATACATCGTATGTCGTCAGTGTCCCAGTCTATCGAGCCGTCTAAAAACCCTTCTCTTCCGTGGTCATATAAAGCGTTTGCCATCTTACCCCCTAATCCGTTGGATACTCCTCGAATCTATCAGGTACGACCAGTTTATTAAGCTCCGTGTAATATAGACTTAATTGAGCCAACCCCCACGATTGTAGATTCCCTGCTACGCCGACAGCTTTGTTGACTTTGTTTATCTTTGTTTGTGCTTTAGCAACGGCAGCCTGACCGCAAACACCTAGAACCAAGATTCTCTCTAAGTTAGGATTCAGCGTTGACGCTGTGTCTGACAGAGAGTGATATTCCTTACAATAGAGATAAACATTCGCAACCGCCGAAGGCGCAGTATCTAATTCTATTCTGAGAATATCCCCCCACACGGAGAACTGCCTGAATCTACGAGGCTGTTTATCCACCGGGTATTCCACCTCTTTGACTTCAAGTAAATCGTCTATTGAGCTAAGGTCAATCTCTCTCGATGATGCGACGGTCGTTACAGTTTCCTTCACCTCATAAGGTGAATACTTGGACATCTCGATAAGGCAGTCGTTGGTATAAACATCAAGCTCATCGTCAGTCCATTTATAGGCAACATCAGAGCCTTTCAGTTCATCATTGAGTTTTTGCCTTGCTATTGCTCTTATTCCAGAAAGTAATCTAGCCATCTTTACTCCTTCTTTACCGGTTTTTCGCAGTAATCAATAAGCTGTTCCTCAGTCATAGAGTCAGCCATCTCTGCTGCCTGTTCGCTGTAACTTCGTGGTGTTTCTCCGCGCTTCATTGACAACGCTATGCAAGCCAGTTTCTTTTGATCCTCCGAATAAGGCATTTATTTCCTCCTAAAAAATACCAACAAGGCAAAGTAGGCTAACAACTAATAATCCAACTAGGGAAATCGGTATCAGCCAACGGATGCCATCTAAGCCAGATTCCTTTTCTAAGTCACCCATATCACTCCAAATCTCTTTCATTCAATCTCCTCCTTTACTACCATGTAATAAGACCGTCACCTGAACGAGTCAGCGTGTGCGGTATCTTTACCTCTCTATGTTCTGGGTCTAAATGGAAAAACTTATTCTCAGGCGTGCTGAACAAACACACGCCATGAACCCCTACTCTTTGAGCCTCAGCCAAAACTTGCTCTGGTTTATCCACGTGCTCTAAGACTTCGCTCATCCAGACAAAACCAAACTCTTTATCTTTGAAATTCAAATGATGCGCATCCATCACTGTTACTCCCTCACCCTCTTTAATATCTATCCCCACATATTCTCCTAATTGCTCCAATGGCTTGCGATATGCCTGAATAACACCGCATCCGATGTCGAGAACTTTCTTAGGACTACAGACTTGAGGCAATAATAAAAGTCTCCAGGGCTGCACACCCTCCATGTTTCTAGGCTTCTTTAGCCTCTCCTCAATATCCTTTAAGGTTGGCAGCCAGTATTCCTCAAACACTTTAGGCTCATCGTACTCTAAGGCTTTCTTCCTGGCCTGGCGTTGCCTCTCTTCCATCTTCCCGTTCTTCCATAAGTTATAAGCCTGCTCAAGATATTCCAGAATCTCTTTAGGGTTACAGTTATATTCAAACGAGTCCTGTAGGTCCCACTGGGCAAACTGGTCTTTTAGCAACCACCCTCCGGATTGTATCTCTGGTTGAGCGGTATTATTAGCAACGATTGTCGGGCAACCGCAAGCCTGAGCCTCTAACGCTGGAATACCAAACCCTTCACCCTTAGATGGTAGTAAGAAAACGTCCATAGCGTTATAGGCTCTAGCCATGACTTCCGGGGGTATCCCTAATCTCATCTCCTGCTGTTTAGGGAAGACTGTCTTATCTTTTATCCCGAACCCTATCCTTGCTTTTTCAAGGTTAAACCCTAAACTGTCATAAGGCGGAGTGTGCATATACCACACGATATTAGAATGTCTCTTAGCTAGTTGGCTCACAGCCCACAAAGAAGCGTTCCAGTTCTTGCGCTTGCAGTTTGTAGCTACCGTGCCAATGACAAACTTATCCTCCCACTTGAGACTTGCCCTTGCCGTTTTACGAGTCTCAGCGTTCGGAGAGTAGATACGACAATCTACCGAATGAGGAATATAATAACTATCAATGCCGTTCTTTTTAAGTTCAGCCTGCCCGAACTTCGACATTGCAATCGGCTTGATGATGTTAGGGCTTTCTTTTAACACCTCTAAGACTCTTGGCGGTATCGGGTCATGGTCAATCGGTATCCATGGCGCCCAGTTTAACTCTTGTGATGTTCCCTTGAGCACCCATACGTCGACTAAAGAAATAAGTAGATCAGCGTTCCAATCTTCATAATCATCCTTTATGTGCATAACGCCATAGCCATCATGCGGAACATTCGGGTATAAGGGGATATCGCCCCAACTGGTTCTTGACCCGCTGAATCCAAAGAAACAGAAGATAGCTACCTCATGCCCTGCTTGCTTTAATTGTTTAGTTACCGATGCAGTTTGTAGCCCATAACCTGAATTACATAATGGACTAGCACTTTGCCATAAAATTCTCATAGTTTCCTTTCTAAAAAGGGGAGAGACCGAAGCCCCTCCCCTTAAAGTCCGATTAACGAATCGGTTTATTGAGCGTCACACAGACGAGCCGCTAACACGTTGTCTAGTGTCTTTACACCACACAGCATATCGATAGACACTACATTCGTCTTGGTTGCCATTGTGTAGTCATAGACTGCACGGCAAGAAAGACCCTTGTAGTTCTCGACAGCCGCTTTAGCTCCACCAATCGGAGGGGCTAAAGGTGCAGTCACCAGAGCAAAGGCGTTCCTGTGGAAAGCCAGGTTAGCAAGGTGGGTGGACTGGAAGGTCACTACAGCGTCATCGTCCTCATCTTGATAAAGCGCAGGACTGACAACACACACCGCAGTAGACACGGTTGCGGTTACACCTGTAGTCACAACGTAGCCATGAGGGTCGCCAGCAATCTTGAGGACATCGCCAGCAGTAACGGTTGCACCACTGGCAAGGGCATCAACAGTTATACTGGTAGCTGCTTTCACGCCTGCCCCTTTCAAGGCACCTGCTAAGTCGCCGACTAATGAAGAGTCTACGGTATGCTCAGAGATGTTCTGATCCATGTAGAAGTCCATCCCCATCACGCGCCCCATAGAGCCTTCTTTCAGAGCCTTCGTGTCACCACGCTTCTCAGCATGTAGAAAAGCGTCCAGAGCAATATATCTGGCTTCAGTTGTTGGGTGAAGCACAGCATATCTTTGGCTCATCGGGACTTTCTGTAAGTTAAGTTGCTCTCGAAGTTGGGCAATGTCGCCTACAACCTGAGTCGTAGCCGTAACATCGGTATGCCCACCTATATCCACATATAAGGCTGCCAATAGCTCGTCCACTCTCTGTGCCATAGCTCTCATCGCCGGGGCAATTAACTGCTCTGAAAAACTCACAACGTCCAGGCTTAGTTCTGAGGTCGTTACTTCAAAGGACACATCCAGATGATTGTCAAGCACTACTTGCACGCTAGACTCAGTAACAGCCTGAGCAGTAGCGGTGTCAGCGAAGGTATCCACAGTAAAGGATGCTGGCTTGCGAATAGTGACTGTTGAACCAACCTTTTGGAATTCCTTTGAGTAAGCCCTATGAACCAAGCTCGCAAGGACTGTCTCATTCTCCAGAGCCATCAAAGCCTCTTTTGCGATGATGCTCGGGGTAATTAGAGTATTACTCACTTAGGGTTTCTCCTGTTAGAGATTTTGTTTAGAGACGGAGACGACCTTTATTACGCCGTCTTTTCTTGCTTTTTCCTCCAGGCGATGTACTGTTCAGGACTCATTTTGTCCCGCTCTTCCATCGTTGGAGTATGTTCGCCTCCAGAGGTAAGGCCAGAATCAGGCATTAAGTCCTCATCTTCCTTTTCCCCCTCACCAGCTTTCTTCTTGCTAGGTTTCCCTATCTTCGCAGCAACTTTCTCAAGTGCCTCTTCATCGGTTATACCGAGGTCTGCTAAGTCCTCGATATTCAGATGATACTTGACGGCGACTTGGGCTACCGTTGCGTCTGCTTTGGCCTTAGCTATAGCCTCTTTGTCGGCTTTTAGCTGTGCCTCGCTCGTTGCCACCTTCCTCTCCCTCTCTTCGATAGCGGTTGCCCTCTGTTCAAGGTCCTGCTTGCGCTGGTAAAGGTTCAAAAGTTGTGGGTCATCTCTCGCCTTGTCGAGTTCTGCTTCGTCAATCTGACGCTGTAGCGCAGTCAACTTCCCTTTTGTTGTTTCCGCATCCTGCCTCAGCGATTCAGACACAGCGTTAGCAGCCTCGAGCTGGTCAGCAAGTTTCTTCTGCTCCCTTCCGGCAGCAGCTTTCGCGTCACTAACCATCTTTGTGACCTGTTGCTCTGTAAAAGTCTTTTCCTTTTTGTCAGAAGTACTCGTAGGCTCGCCTTCAGAAGTCTTCTCGTCCTTTTCGGCTTTCCCAGTTTCGTCCAATGTATAAACCTCCTAGTTTATTGCCTGCTTATGGTGCAGGCTAACCTCTCGACCCTTGTTAAAGTTTTTTGGTTTTTCTTTAATAAGATTTAGACTGTTAAAATAGCCTTTAATAAGCCCGACTTGATGTTTACCTCAGACAAGGTAAAGAAAGCCCATTCTCGTTGATTTTTTAGCCTTAACTTGACAATCAGGCTGTGCTTTGGTATTTTGAATATAGATGGCTATTAAGAAACAGATACTACTTGGTGTTGTTCTTTATGGGTTCTTTGGCTACCTGATAATAGGGACATTTAAGCCTGCGATACTCCTCCCTACTTGGACTCTTGGTGTCTATTTTGCCTTAGCTACGGCAATAGTTATCTGGGCTTGCATAGAGAGGGATTGGAAATTAAGGGGATTAGTAGGGCTCGGAGTCTTGGGCTATGTAGGGGTATGTTTCTTAATCGGGCTACTTCTACTCTGAACACCTATCAGTGCCGTAGGCTTCAACTCATAAGCCCAGCGTATTTATGATGCTCGCCCATGTTTATCACTTGTAAGTGCTTGTAGTGATGCCCCCACCTTACTATAAGCCAGCTTCCATCAGGCTTTTCCAGTAATGCTACATCAAATATCTCATAAGGGTCATAGCCCTCTGGTACATAGTCCAAGCGATGCCGATATTGGCCTCTCTTTATTACCTTTGCCCCTGCCTCCCTAGCTGAACGTACCATATCACTGAAATCTGTGTGAGTTTTTTGACTATAAGTCATCCATTGCTCATGTGGGTCTTCCCAAATAGGACGCTCGGCTGGTGGTATTTCTTTCCCTTCCCCCTCCCATAGTTGTTTTATCATTTCAGCTATTTGTACTGCTGGCGACACGGCCGAATAAGGAATGCCCACACTTGCACCACCTCCACTACCACCGCCACCTCCAAACTTATCACATCTATCACCAAGAGGTTGTAAGCCATAACCCCAATCTTTATTCATTACTGCGTCATTAAGAGCTTTATTGCCACATCTCGCTTCCAATCTCAGGTGTTTAGGAAGATTGTCATAGTATCTGAGCCACCTTTCCTGTTCTACGGTAGGAACTTTCGAGAAATCCCTTTCCTCAGTCCAAATCCCAAGTCTAAGCATAAGGTCATAGAAGTCTCTATGCTCCATCAGCCAGCGGTCATCTGCATACCAAGTACCCTCAAAATCCTCGGGCTTCTTGGAGAAGTCGGTGTACCAGGTAACATAATCGTCAATCAATCCTTCAGGGAACTCCGCTTTGTAAGCATCTATTCTATGCTCATCAGCAACCCATTCTGGATGATTTAGCTTAAATGCTTCTCTGGCTTCGTCTCTGGCTTCATCGTTTGAAATATAATACGGCGAATCCTTGTCTCCGTAACCCTCATACTCCTCACTCAACTCACGGTTTTTAATCTGCAAGTCTAGGACTTTCGGATTGTCCTCTATCAGCTCACGCCCTAACCAGTCTCTCAGAGGGTCATCGTCTAATAACAACCGCCTCACTTCCCAGCTATTACTCCCAAACTCAGCACTCGTGTCAAGATACTTGAAGTAGTTTTCTATTGAGTCTTTAGGGGGTAAATTGAATTCTACCGCTTTACCCGGTATATCCAATTCGTCAATGAGTTTCTTGACCTCGTTGTAAGCCTCTAAGGAATAAATCTTAGCCTGACCCCACAATGCTAACAGAGCGTTATCTTCAGGATGACTTTTCAGCCATTCTTCCCGGGGGTTCTGTTTGAGCTCAGGATGGTCTTTTAAGAACTCAGCCTGGTCTCTTTTGTCCAGTGAATAATACTCCCTGAGTAAAGCCAATGTCTGCCTACTAAAGTTCCCCATATAATACTGAGGGTATTTCTCTTTAATTGCATCTTTATCGGTTGCCTTTTGATATGCCTGCCACTGTAGGAAATACTCCTCAAATGTATCACCCTCTCTAAGGTCAGCGTTTATGTTGATATAACTAGAACTTGGTCGCTCTTGGTAAGTTTCTTTAACCGCTTTCGCTTTGATGACAGATTGCGCCAACTCAGGTATATGATACTTGGGGTCAATATCCTCTGGTTTTATCCCGCTTACTCTAGGTGATATATCGCCATAGAAGTCTTTAGTATCGTATATGTCCTCTTTGTTCACAGAATACGGTAGCGTGTCAGACTGCTTCGGCTGCCCTAACATATCTATAAACTCATCCCAGTAACCTCCACCATAAGTCTGCACACCAACGCCGAACATACCTGGGAGAGCTAATAGACCGCCAGCTAGACCAGCATCAAGGACGGCTTCTATCATATCCTGCACAAACATCGGCACCAACCTTTGAAATGCTTGTTCCCTTACTGATTCAGGCTCCAAAGATAACTCATCACCCATGAAAGTTTCACCACGAAGAATATCACTTGCAAGCCCCATTACAGGCGAGAACTTAGTTCTAGCAAATTGGCTCAAAAGTTGGTCTCTTTGAACTTCGGTAAGTTTGCCAGTAGTTGATGATTTCCTTATCCCTGTAATTAGGTTCACAACTAGCCTGAAATATGGCTGGAAGCCTGCCCAGAAATCAAGGCGGGTATTACCTACTTTAAGTTTTCCAAAATCAGCAGATCGTGGGTCAAGCTCTACACTAGCATCGTCATCGGCTAATACCCATAGAGTAAGTATCGTGCAATTAGTCGCCACAAACGCCACTATATTCTTTGCCATCATCTTGCGTACAGCAGGAGTAGCTCTAACAAATTCCACTGGCACCATTACCCTACTTATTTGATACCTCGGGGAGAAAAGCCCAGCATTGAGAATCGGCCCCAAGCCTTTTAACTTACCTAGACTCCCCCTTCCCGTCATTACATTGATTGCCCTAGCAAGTGAATTGTAATCCTCCCTTGTTTTACCTGTGCCTTCCCATGCCCGACAATAACTAGCGAAGACATCCATTCTTATTTTATTAAGGTAGATAACATAAGCTCTCTCTGAATGCTTTATAAGCGGGATATAGCGAGCTAATCTCGACATAAAGGCTTCTTCCATCTGTGTTAGCTCTTTGGCTATCTCAAATAGTGGGGCAATGTATAGTACATCGTCTAGGCTCTGTGAAAACTCATAATAGGGATTAGCCCTAGTGAGTTCTTCAGTTATTCTAGCGTTCTTCTCGCTGGCAAACGCCTCAACCATAGGCTTCAACGCAGGCATTGTTTGTGGGGCTTGCCCTACAAAAAGCAACGCCCCCTGCCTTAACGGTGCTGACAAGTCCCATGCAGCTAATACTACTCGGGGTAGATTTATTAAGTCTAGAACCATAAACCATGCCTTATGCCCTCGGCTTGTTTTGTCCAAAACTGCTTTGACTAATTCGCTCCCAAACATCTTTTCCAATCGTGCTAACTCGCCTATCGTTGGTATATTCCCTGCAAGTAAATTCGATAAGGCGTTGGCTGTGTTAAATTTGGTAAAATACAGCATATCCGCATCGTTTATCGCATCATATAAAGCCCCAATATCAGCATCGGTCATCTGTAACTCGGGTGGTGCAAAGTCTGACTTCGGTAATTCTCCCTTCAACGCAGCCTTAGACTTATCAAAAGCCTCCTTCCCCCTCGCTGTCTTTAGTATCGCAGCAGCTTTACCTGACCTCTTTGACAATTCCTCATGCTTTAGCTTCTCAGTTGCTTCTCTTATAGGTTCAGCGTTCTTGATAAGGTCGGTTAGTTTCTTGACTACATCTTGTGTCTCTTCAAGATTAGCTTCTTCCTTTACCGCATCAAATATAACCTGCTTAGCAGATGCTTCTGCTTCGGCTTTGGTGGCGTGAACTTTCTTAGGCTTGAATATAGTGCTATGCCAGTCACGGAGTAAGCGTTCACTCATACCCTCAATATGCTTCGTTATACTTTCTTCAGTTGCAGAAATACCAATAGGTAGTTTCTCCCCAGCATCAGCCCTGCGTTTTAGTTCGGTTATCAAATCTTGCTTGATAGTATCTATACTAGCTTCAGGCACAGCTTTGGCGGTTGCTGAAGCCGCCACTTCTGACGGCTTCGTTACTCCTCGTACGCTTGGTACACGAGCTATATCAGCAAGTTTAATACCCTTGCCCTCCATAATATCATTGACAAACACATCGATTCGCACTTTGCCGATACCACCCACATCTTCAACACGCTTCTTTAGATGCCCCCCCAATGCTTCCTCTATCTCACTACTCATATCGTTAATACGGATTTGTAATGCTTGGTCAAACTCCCCTGTTCGCCTTACATAAGCATCCACATCTTTGAGCTTAACTAAAACATCTATATCAGATAATGCTTTTTCTTTACCTGTTGCCCTACTACCGATAAGGTAAGTGTCTTCTATAATGTCTCCTAACCCATACTTGGTTGCTATAGTTCTTGCTTTATCGTTAATATCCTTGAGAATCCTTACCACCTCTGGAGTGATACCTTTGGGAACTTCAACCCCAGCCTCCACTTCCCTCATAGCCTTCTCTAAAGCCTCTTGCCCTTCGGGAGTCTCTAAAATCTTACCAGCAGCTATTATCTTCGCTTGCTCTTCAGGTATGCCTTGTTCCTTTAGCTTCGCCACCCAACCGTCATAGTCCACTTTTAATTCGGGAGACATTGCTTTATGAAACTGACCTACAGCACTTCCCCCACCGATAATCGCAAGAGGGAGAGTAGCTATTGCAGTCCGTATTGTTGTCTCGGGTATTCCTTCAATTAGACTTCGGTTCTCATCGAAGGTCTTAACCGTAGCATCCTGGATAGCACCCTGAACAATCTCCTCGAATATCTCAGCTAACTCTATGTTGGTAACAGTTTTCACCCCTCGCCCAGCTAATGTTCCTATAGTCCGTCTGGCTATTTCCCTTTGAATGTTCCTTCTCAAGCTCTGATAAACACTTGGCATTATAGCCTTCAATACTGGCATACCACCGACAACCTCAACCGATGAAATCACACTGCCGATAGGTACTGAAAGCAGCGTTGCCTCTTCAAATGTCGCCCCACTCATCATTAAGTCGTCCATTAAGTCCTGTGATTGAGCGGGAGTTGTAGCTACCACGCCAGCAGCCAACCCAAGAAATGGATTTTGCGTAGCACCAGTAACTACTATCGTTGTCCCTAAGAAAGCCAATGTGAAGGCAGCAGTATCAGCAGCCACATAAGCCCAATAAGCAGGGTCTTTTAGAATGCTAGGGTCTTCCTGAATTTTCTCAATAGTTCCCCCCTCCCATTCTGGCGGAGGCCTTAATTCGGGATGACTGCCTAACCATTCCTCTTGTTGTCCCTTCAGGTGGAAATACTTTTCCCTGAATTTATCTTGGCGTTGCTGTCTTTCAACCTCTGCCTCTCCTGTGCTTTTTAGTAAGTAATCTAAAGACTCCTGTTCGATTTTAGTGAGTGGCCTTTCCTTTTGTAGTGCTAGAAGTCGCTCTTTGTTCATTTCGGCTATCCCTGCACCTGGGGGACCAGCCAACTCCTTGAACCTTGGCAAGACACCAAGTATGAATTGTTTGCTGGCAAACCAGAAATTTGCCATACCAGAATAGAAAGCGTCCCAAATATCCTTTAACTTGCTTTCTTCCTTATAAGCCGCCGGCGCACCAACAAAGAACTCTGCCAGTTGCTCCTCTGTAGTATCAGGGAAGAGATCCTTTAATATACTCTCAGTCGTCTCGCTTCTGCCTGCTTTATAAATATCGTACAGGAAAGCGTTTTGCTCCTCCTCACTCATAAAGACATAATCAATATAAGCCTCACTTGCTCCCAGTTGCTTAAGTAAATCCTCACTCTCGGTTGTCCTGCCAGCTTCCATTAAATCACTCATAAACCCTTCAGGATCAACATTCAGATAAGCCATAATAGATTCAAGCGTTTCTGTGGGTTCAATCTGCCCATATACAGTTTCAGGATGCTCACCAACCACATCTTCCATCTCCTCATACCCATACTGTTTACCCTCAGGGGAGATATATTTCCAATCTTCGGTTATCTCCCACTTCTCAGGAGTAATCA
>Ga0307428_1000435_pt1 | contig 27817 bp, 24 predicted proteins | sample SalMarWE160240MG_FD_202161 | JGI IMG/M metagenome (GOLD analysis project Ga0307428, IMG submission 202161) | Salt marsh sediment microbial communities from the Plum Island Ecosystem LTER, Massachusetts, United States - WE1603-240 | ecosystem: Environmental > Aquatic > Marine > Intertidal zone >...
GCCGTAGAAAAAGAATTTTACATAAATGATATGGGCACCCAGATAGGTAACTTCGGCCGTTCCCTCTATGCTCGTTACCGGCAATGCCTGGACCAGGAAGCCGCCATGCCCCCGGACGGCTACTACGGTAACTACATGATTGACCTGGCCAAGGAAATAGTCCGGGAGCAGGGTGATAGATTTTTATCGTTGCCCGAGAGCGAGGCAGCTTCGCAACTGGCGAAGGTCGGGACTGATAAGATGCTACAAGGAATCAAACAGGACCTCGAGCTACTAAACGTTATTTTTGACACCTGGTTCTCAGAGAGAAGTCTTTATCAGGGCGAGCAATATGACAAGGTTATGGAACTACTCCAGAGCGGGGGCTATATGGCTAAAAGAGAAAAAGCCATCTGGTTTGAATCGAGCGCCCTGGGCGAGGACAAGGACAATGTCCTGGTGCGCAGCGATGGTTCTCCCACCTATTTTGCCTCGGATATTGCCTACCATTACAACAAGTTCCTGGAGCGGAAATTCGACCGGGTGATTGATATCTGGGGGGCTGACCATCAGGGGCATGTCCCTCGAATGAAAGCGGTGCTCAAAGCCCTGGACTGTGATCCTGAGCGGCTTACGGTGATAATCTGCCAGCTAGTCACCCTGCGGCGTGGAAATGAAATAGTTAAAGTATCCAAGCGTAGCGGCGATATTATTACTTTGAAAGAGGTGGTAGACGAGGTAGGCTCGGATGCCTGTCGCTTCATATTCCTCTCCCGTTCTGCCGATAGCCAGATGGATTTCGACATAGAGCTGGCCAAGCGGCAATCAGCGGACAATCCAGTGTACTATGTTCAATATGCTCATGCCCGGATTGCCAGCATTCTTGACTTAGCTAAAGAGCGGGAGATAGACTGCGGTCAGGGCGATGTTTCTCTGCTTACCACCGAGCCGGAGCTCACCTTAATTCGCCGCTTGATACTCCTCCCCGAAATAGTAGAACAGGTGGCAGTTAATCTCGAGCCCCACCACCTGCCTTACTATGCCCAGGAATTAGCCACCGTCTTCCACAGCTTCTACAAGCAATGCCGGGTTGTCTCTGAGGACGAAGCGCTAACCAGGGCCCGCCTCAAGCTGGTCAAGGCAACTCAGATTGCCCTGGCTAAAGTCCTCCATCTCATGGGCATGGCCGCCCCTGAAAAAATGTGAAGCAGATTCCTCGATTCATGAACTTGAACATCAGAAAGAATAAAGCAACGGTCAAAAATGCTATTTTATATACGCTAATTATTCTGGTCCTGCTGTTAGCGGTATCAGCATTAACCTGCCAGCAGCAACTGTCACCGCACTATGAGTATGGCCTTACTTTAGCTGAGGAAGGTCACTATGAAGAGGCGCTCGAAGAATTCAGCAAGGCAATCGAGATAGACCCTGAATTCGGCGAGGCCTATGCGTGGCGAGGTTGGTGCTACATCAACAAAGGTGAATATGACAACGCTATTACCGATTTGACAAAGGCCGTGGGACTGGACTCTAGCCTTGAGCACGCATGGAATAGCCGAGCTTATGTATATCGCCTCGAAGATGAATACGACAGGTCCGTAAGCGATTATACCAGAGCTATCGAGATAGACCCTGACTATGCTTGGGCCTATAACAACCGGGGCTGGGCACGCCGTCTGAAAGGCGAATACGGGGAAGCCATTGCTGACTTCAGTTATGCCATCGAGATAGACGCTACCCTCGCCAAAGCCTACAATGGCCGAGGCATTGTCTACTACCTCGAAAGCCGATATTCCGAGGCAATCGATGACTTTACAAAGTCCATCGAGATAGACCCCGATTATGCCTGGGCCTATAAAAACCTGGGATGGGTGTGGTGTCTTAAAGGAGAATATGACAGGGCCATTGCCGATTACACCGAAGCTATTAATATCGATCCTGATGATTACAAGTCTTACAACAACCAGGGTGTCGCACACTACCTCAAAGGGGAATATGACGAGGCCATTGCCGACTACACCAAAGCTATCGAGATAAACCCTGATTATGGCTGGGCCTATAATAATCGGGCTGCAGCTTACTTATGGGAAGAGGAATACGATAAGGTCATTGCTGATTGCGCCAAGGCTCTCGAAATAGACCCTGATTATGCCGAGCCGTGTCGCAACCGGGGTTACGCTTATCGCTCCAAAAGGGAATATGACGAAGCCATTGCTGACTTTACCAAGGCTATCAGGCTAAAACCACCTTGTGCCTGGGACTATAACAGCCGCGGTATTGTCTACTACCTCAAAGGGGAATATGACGAAGCCATTGCTGACTACAGCAAAGCTATCGAGATAGAGCCTGATTATGCCTGGGCCTATAATAATCGGGCTGTAGCTTACTTTGCCAAGGAAGAATATGACAAAGCCATTGCTGATTACAGCAAAGCCATTGAGATAGACCCTGATTATAGCTCGCCTTTCCCTGCTAACTCTTGTGCCAACTATGCGGTGGCCGCAAACTTCAGAGCAATAGCCGGCTTTGAGCTGTGTATCAAACTGTCAGAAGCCCCGTCATTGTTTGAAAGAACTGAACAGCAAATAGAGGAACTACAACCACCAGCATGACGAGATTACAGGTAATATCCCGGTTGCCATATTGTTCACTTCTTCTAATGTAGTGGTGGAATTTATCTTCACGAGACCGGCGTATCATGCTGAATGGAGCGAAGCGGGATGAAGAATCTCCGGGATCCGTCATTCCGACAAGTCGGTGCTTGCAATGACAACGCTGCTTGACGGAAAATTGGCTTGAGGCTATATTATTAATTAAGCGAATCCAATACTCTATTTACCTCGCCTTATAGCGGAATTTTATGTGGGTGGGGTTGATGGTATACAATATACAGGCGAAACTAGTCTGCAGAAAGGCGTTCAAGCGAGTTTGCTAGATATTGTCCTGGCTACCTGCGGAGGCCCAGATAATAAAATACATTAAAAAGGAGGATTGAAATGGCTGTTTTTTTCTCAGGAAGCGAACTCTTAGAAATAGCTATGGGCATAGAAAGGAACGGCATGGCATTCTATCAGGCCCTGGCTGATAAGACCGGAAAGAAGGATGTCAAGGACATCTATACTTATCTCGTCGGAGAAGAAAAGAAACATCTGGATACCTTTCAGGGCATGTCGGGTTCCCTGGAGCAAGCTAAGCTCCCGGAAACCTACGGTGATGAATATATGCTTTACCTCAAATCGCTGGTTGACAGCGTAGTATTTTCCAATGTCACCGAGGCACAACAAAAGGCCGGCAAGTTGTCCAATGAAATTGAGGCCCTTGACACCGGAATCCAGGCTGAGAAAGATTCCATCCTCTTTTACACAGAATTGCAGAGCCTGGTGAGGGAGCGGGACCGTGAAGTCATCCTCAGCGTATTGGATGAAGAAAAAAACCACCTGCGCCAGCTTTCGGAACTCAAGAGAGGGTTGAAGTGAATTCCGGATTCCAGCTGGCTATAAAAAATTAAGGAGGTAAAAATGGCTGTTAAAAAAGTTGGCGAAAAATATCGCTGTAATGTCTGCGGCAATGAGGTGACGGTGACCAAGGCTGGCGGCGGCACTCTAGTCTGTTGTGGTGAGGATATGGAATTAATTAGCTCGTAAGGTTTTAAGAGGAGTGAGCAAATGGAAAATGAACAGGCCAGAATGATAGAGGTGCTTCAGCTTGCTGTTCAGACGGAGGTAGAGGGTAAGGAGTTCTACCAGAAGGCAAGCCAGAAAAGCAGCAGCAAGCTAGCCAGGGAACTATTTCAGCAGCTGGCTAATGAAGAAGACGTTCACCGTAAGAAGTTTGAGGAAATATATGAAGCCCTAAAGAGAGGACAGAATTGGCCTGATGTAGAAGCACCATCCGAAAGGGGGAAAAGGATTAAGTCTCTGTTTGTTGAAGCCACTAAAGCACTGGGCAGCAAGATTAAGGTGGCCGAGTCTGAACTCGAAGCTATCAAGATAGCTATGGATATGGAGATAAAGTCTTATAATTTGTATCACGATCGAAGCGAAGAAAGCACTCTCCCTGTGGAAAAGCGGTTCTATGAGGCTCTGGCGGGGGAGGAGCGAGGGCATCATCTTGCCCTTCTCGATTCCTACGAGTATCTCAGTGACCCTGCGGGGTGGTTTACTAAAAGCGAACACTGGTCATTGGACGGAGCTTAAATAAACGAACAGGAGGATACAACATGGGGGATGTTGCTTTAAGCATTGAGCAGCTAGCTGTAGAGGTAGAAGGGCGGGAGATTTTGCATAACGTAAATTTAAAAATGAACTTTGGCGAGACCCATGTCCTGTTCGGTCCCAACGGCGGAGGGAAAACCACTTTGCTCATGGCAATAATGGGTTTTCCCAAGTATCGGGTAACCAAAGGCAAAATTGTTTTCAAAGGCAAGAACATAACTAAGTTGCCGCTGGATGAGAGAGCCCGTTTGGGGATCGGTATGTCCTTCCAACGGCCGCCGGTAGTTCGAGGGGTAAAAACGCGTGACATGGTCGCTGCCTGCCTCAGGGGTCAAGGAGATGAAGAGAGCATCAGCCAACTCGCAGAAAAGACTAATCTGGCTGACTTTCTGGACAGGGAGATAAACTACGGGTTTTCGGGAGGAGAGCTAAAACGTTCCGAGTTGATGCAACTGCTGGCACAGAGGCCCACATTAACATTGATAGATGAGCCTGAATCAGGCGTTGACCTTGTAAATATCGTCCTTATCGGTGACCTGATAAATAGCTTGCTGGAAAAAGATTGTCCCATACTTGAACGAAGATGCTTGGGGCTCATCATTACCCATACCGGTCATATCCTGGACTATGTTAATGCCCGCACAGGCTATGTCATGTGTGATGGTGTAATCGGATGTGAGGGGGACCCTCATGAGATTTTAGCCACTATTAGAGAGAAGGGCTACGAAGAATGTGTCAAATGTTTTATGAGGAGGGCGCCAAGTGGTTAAGACAGCATCGTCTGAGAAACATAAAGATAAAGCCAGAGCAGCAACCGCCAAACCGGCGGCATATGGTGAGGATATAGATTTGGGCGCTTATGTCAGCTCAGCTGAGGAGCAACCTTACCATGCTGATCCTTCGAAGCTCCCTGCCAGGGCCAAAAAGCGGATGCTGGAGGCAGGAGTCATTCTGGATGACCCGGGCCAAAGAGCAGGTACCTTTATCCAGATGGATAACGCTCCAGTTCATAGCTCGGTCAGACAGGAAGGTGTGGAAGTTATGGCAGTCAGCCAGGCTCTGGAAAAGTATGACTGGCTGTCAGACTACTGGTGGCAGGCCGTAGCCGTGGATACCGATAAGTACACGGCCAATATAGAACTGAACAAGCGTAATGGCTACTTCATCAGGGCACTGCCTGGCTATAAGACCATTTATCCGGTTCAGACCTGTCTCTATCTGGCAAAAGCACGGCTTGCTCAGAATGTACACAATATTATCATTGCTGAAGAAAACTCGGAGCTGCATATCATTACCGGTTGTACCACTGCTTCTAACGAAGAAGCCGGCCTGCATCTGGGTGTCTCTGAGTTCTACATAAAGAAAGGGGCTAAGGTCACCTTCACTATGATACATAGCTGGAATCCAGAGGTAGCTGTTCGCCCTCGCACGGGAGTAGTGATTGAAGAAAATGGCTTATTTCTTAGTAATTATGTACTTACGAAGCCAGTCCGTTCACTACAGATGTATCCTACAGCCAGGTGTGTGGGGGAAAATTCGGTTGTCAGGTTCAATAGTATTCTGGTAGCAGCTCCGGGGTCATCGCTGGATGTCGGTTCTCGGACCATCCTCGATGCTAAGGGGGCGAAAACAGAAATCATATCACGAGCGATAACTACCGGGGGGAGCATTGTTGCCCGGGGTTACATAGAGGGCAACGCCCCTGATGTCAAAGGTCATCTGGAATGCCGTGGGCTGATCCTGATGGGAGAGGGTATAATCCATGCCATACCCGAGCTTAAAGGCACCTTAGCTGGCATTGACCTATCCCATGAGGCGGCAGTAGGCAAGATAGCTGAAGAAGAAGTAGAGTATCTCATGGCACGGGGTCTAACTCGAAGCGAGGCTACCGCCACGATAGTCAGAGGATTTCTAAGGGTGGATATAGAGGGGTTGCCGCCCTTACTCAGTGCCGAGTTACAGCGGGCAATTGAAGCCAGTGAAGAAGACCTTATGTAAATAAAGAGTGGAGGAGGTTGATTATGAATCTCAAGGTCCTGCGTAACTGCACCTACGGTTTATATGTGATAGGTTCCCAAAAAGGAGACAGGCTTAATGGACAAATCGCCAACACCGTGTTTCAGGTGACATCTGAGCCGCCAACCATTGCCGTGAGTATTAATAAGCAGAACCTGACTCACGAATTTATCAGTGAAAGCAGAGTCTTTACCGCTTCTATACTTACACAGGATACGCCACTCTCTTTTATAGGTCATTTTGGCTTCAAATCGGGTCGGGAAGCAGACAAATTCAAAGATGTCAAGTACAAACTGGGTGAAACTAAGGCTCCCATCGTGCTTGACCATAGCTTAGCTTATCTCGAAGCCAAGGTAATTCATCAGGTAGATGTCGGGACTCATACTATCTTTATAGGAGAGGTTGTGGGAGCAGACGTTATCGGAGAAGGTGAACCAATGACCTACGCTTACTACCATCAGGTTAAGAGAGGCACTACTCCCAAGACAGCTCCCAGCTATATCAAATAGAGAAAGGAGGAGGTATCCAAAATGACGAAATACGAATGCACTGTCTGCGGGTATATCTATGACCCGGAGCTAGGCGACCCCGACGGCGGTATAAAGCCGGGGACGCCTTTCGAGGAAATACCCGACGATTGGGTATGCCCTGTCTGCGGAGCAAGTAAAGACAAGTTCGAAAAAATAGAAAAGTGATGGTGTAAAGATGATAGAAAACTTGAGCAGAGAACAGTTAGAAGGGATATTAGAAGCAATACCTGTGGAAATTTCTTTCGTTGACGAGAACGACCTGGTTAAACTGTGGAACAAGCATGAAACGAGGATCTTTAAACGGCCGGTTTCTGTGGTCGGGAAATCGGTTCAAAAATGTCACCCCAAGCAAAGCGTGGACAAGGTAAACCAGATATTGTCCGATTTCAAGAGTGGCAGGCAGGATTCAGCGGCATTCTGGATAAATCTCGGGGAAAGGAAGGTATATATCAGGTATTTTCCTGTGCGGGACAAGGGAGGCAAGTATCTGGGCACGCTGGAAGCCACCCAGGACATCACGGAAATAAAGAAGATCGAGGGAGAAAAGAGGCTGTTGGACTATTGAAGGGAGGAATAAATGAAAGCAAGACAAATAAAGCCAAATGTTTACTGGGTAGGCGCTATCGACTGGGACAGGCGTCTCTTTGACGCCTTGATACCTCTCCCCGATGGGACAAGCTATAACGCCTACCTGGTGCAGGGCAGCCAGAAGGTTGCTTTGATAGATACTGTGGACCCCTCCATGACACACGTCCTCATGGCTTATCTTGAGAATGTTCCCGTTATTGACTATGTAATTGCCAACCATGCCGAACAAGACCATTCTGGCTCTATCTCCTGTGTTCTGGCGAAGTATCCCGCTGCTAAGGTGGTCACTACGCCCAAAGGCCGGGATTTGCTCGCGGCTCTCTTGCTTATTCCGGAGGACAGATTTATCACCGTAAGCGATGGTGAAACTTTATCCCTGGGGGATAAAACCCTGGAGTTTATCCATGCCCCCTGGGTACATTGGCCCGAGACCATGCTTACATATTTACGGGAAGACAAGATACTCTTCCCTTGCGACCTTTTTGGCTCCCATCTGGCTACCACAGACTTGTATGTAGCCGATGAAGGGCAAGTCTATGAAGCGGCTAAAAGATATTTTGCCGAAATCATGATGCCTTTCCGCACCAGTATTGAGAAACATTTGGAAAAGCTGAACGGTTATAAGATTGACATCATCGCCCCCAGCCACGGCCCCATGTATGACAAACCTTCGTTCATCCTGAAAGCATATCGAAGCTGGGTATCCGGCCCACCAAAAAACATAGTGGTCTTGCCTTATATATCCATGCATGGCAGCACCCAGAAAATGGTGGAATATTTTGTGGGAGCCCTGGCTGACAGAGGTGTCACGGTTAAGCAGTTCGACCTGGCTGCAGCGGACATTGGGAAACTGGCCATGGCATTGGTGGACGCCGCCACTCTGGTCATCGGCACGCCTACAGTTCTGGTTGGGCCACATCCTAACGTCGCCCATGCGGCATTTCTAGCCAATGCATTAAGACCCAGGCTCCAGTTCGTCTCCATCATCGGTTCCTATGGCTGGGGTAGCAAGGCTGTAGAGCAACTCAAGGGGTTGATTCCCAATCTTAAGGCGGAGGTGCTGGTTCCCGTGCTCAGCAAGGGATTTCCCGGGGAGGAGGATTTCAAGGCCCTGGACAACTTGGCCAGCACCATCGCACAAAAGCATAAAGAGCATGGCTTTGCCTGACAATGTCTTGCTCACAGAAGGTTGGGAATGTATAGGGCAATAACAATCCTGTGGTACTTTGGCTATCACGAAAATGTCATAAATTTGTAATTTTTTTGACCACCGTTTTATAACTTCTTCATTAGTTCTGGCCTAAGATTGCAGCACAGTTATTTAAAGGAGGTATCGAACATGGAAGAGATAAAAGAACAAACAGGTCACATGCCCCGGATAGGCGAGCCGGCGCCAGTTTTTGAGGCGGTAACCACTCATGGGAAGCTCAAGCTGGAAGATTTCAAAGGTAGCTGGCTGATTCTCTTTTCTCACCCGGCAGATTTCACCCCGGTGTGCACCACTGAGTTCATCGCTTTTTCCGAGATTTATCCCGAACTACAAAAGCGAGGGGTAGAGCTTCTGGGTCTCAGTGTAGATAGTGTCTCATCGCATATCGCCTGGGTGCGCAATGTGGAGGAGAAAACCAAGGTAAAGATACCATTCCCCATTATCGCTGACCTCAACAAGGAAGTTTCTATGGACTATGGCATGATCCACCCCGGTCAGAGCAAGACCGAGACTGTCCGATGCGTGTTCATAATCGACCCTAACCAGATTATCAGGACAATACTCTACTACCCGCTGACCACCGGCAGGAACATGGACGAGATACTGAGAATAATAGATGCATTACAAACGACTGACAAAAACGCTGTAGCTACTCCGGCTAACTGGAGGCTAGGTGATATGGTAGTGGTACCGTCACCGAACACGCAAGAAATGGCTGAAGAAAGACTGAAGCAAGGATACGAGTGCACAGATTGGTATCTATGTAAGAAAAAACTCTAGATATATCTTTATAGGAGGATAACATGGCATGCATTAGCCCTGATGGTAAACCTACCGAGTCAGGTTCCAAGATGCTCCGTGCGCTAAAAGCAGGGTCGGGGTCTCCCGAGGAAATTGCCAAGGAGGCTGGGCTCCCCCTGTTCAGGGTAAGAAGCGGGCTGCGCGAACTTGCCGAGGCTGGTTTAGCTAAGCAAAAAGGTGATAGTTACGAGCTTAGTGAAGAGGGAGCCAAGCTGATAAAATAGTATCCCGGACTAAATTTCATGTATATAGGGGATGTTATACCCTTATAAGACCGACGATTTGTTGGTAAGGGAGGGTAATTTCGTTTCACGACAAGATAGGTAATAGAACGAGTAAGATAGGAGGAACGAATGGACAAGGATAAAATTATTGCTTTACTAAATCAGGACATTGAGGGCGAACACGCAGCCGTCATTCAATATCTGGTCCACGGCTATGCCATGGGTGAAGGCGAGATGGCCTGTGAAATCGAAGCTATCGCCCGGGAGGAAATGCGCCATTTTGACTGGCTGGCTGAGACCATAGTCGGCCTGGGTGGCACTCCCAGCATTGAGAGGGGAGACATGCGTACAGGCGGCGAGTCGGTTCCCGATTGGATGAGAAATGATGTATTGCAAGAGAAAGACGCAATTACTTTATATGAGGAACACATTAAAGCCATCGATGATCCTAAGATAAAACGGCTGTTACGGCGAATTCTCTCCGATGAAAAGTCGCACCAGGGCGACTTCGAACACTTTGTGAACAAGGCTCAAAAGGAAGGTGCCCGGGATTTAAGGGGCACCCGGCAGGACAAGGTTACCCAGGCCCTCAATTGGGGCATCGAACATGAATATACCGTTATCCTTCAATACCTTCTCCACTCCTATATGACGCCCAACGAGGATGTTAAGGAAGAAATTGAGGACCAGGCTATAAACGAGATGCAACATCTTGGATGGCTTTCTGAGGAGATGGTTGACAAGAAAAGCAGTCCCAAGATTGAGCACACCGAGGTGGATAAATCCACCAAGACCGCTGACATGCTTCGGGCAGATATCAAGATCGAAAAAAAGGTGGCTGCTGAATATGACCGCGCTGCCAAAGAAATTGAAGAGCCCGACCTGAAAGAGCTCCTTATCCGGATAAGGGACCACGAAATATACCATGCTGATGTATTTGAAGACCTGCTGAAGGAAGAGGAAAAGCGAGACTAATTGCTATGTCAAACTGGCAGCTTAATGCCAGCTCGAGCCTCGGCAATAATTGAGGAGAGCTGCCCCAGCAATTGACTAACGCGTTATGAGGCTGGAAAGAGCTGCATCTTAGTGGAAATTTAGGTCATTTCACCCTAAACTGCAAATTTCAGAAATCTAAACTATTAAGACGCGGGTGTGGAAAAGATAATGGCTGATAAGACTAATTCTAAGAGGACTGACAAGGCTTCAATCCAGATAACCGGGATGACCTGCGCTACCTGTGCAGCTACTATCAGGAAGGATCTTTCCCGGACTCCTGGTGTTGAACAAGCTGACGTTAACTTCGCTTCGGAGATGGCTTCGATAGAATACGATCCCACGAAGGTAGACCTTGCCAAAATTAAGGATACCGTCTCGCAATTGGGATATGGGGTCGCCACCAGGAAGTCCACATTCCCGGTAAGCGGAATGACATGCGCTTCCTGTGTTGCCCGGGTGGATGAGGCTCTCTCCAGCGTGCCGGGGGTGATTTCAGCCAGCGTGAATCTGGCTTCGGAGAAGGCTACCGTGGAATATGTGGAAGGAACGGCGCTGGCTGACATGAGACGAGCGGTAAAAGACGCCGGCTATGAACTTGGTCCTGAGGTGCAGGCCCTGGAGGATGTGACCACTGCTGCCCAGCGTGAGATCCGAGTTATAAAGGATAGATTTATCATCGCCGCCATCCTCACCGTGTCAATCATGGCCCTGAGTTGGGGTACTTCCTTTGTTGGGAAATCCTATCTATTGTGGGCTTTGGCTACGCCAGTGCAGTTCTGGGCGGGTTTGCGCTTCTACCGGGGGGCATGGGGGGCTCTGAAACACAGGACCTCCGATATGAATACCCTGATCGCATTAGGTACCTCGGTGGCTTATTTCTACAGCATGATAGCTGTTATTTCCCCAAGTCTTTTTGCCACGGGCGTAACTGAACCCCATTTATACTTCCATACCTCAGCGGCGATTATAACTTTGATTCTACTTGGCCGTTTTCTGGAAGCTAGAGCCAAAGGACAGACCTCGGCAGCAATAAAGAAGCTTATTGGTATGCAGCCGAAGACCGCTCTGGTTATCCGTGAGGGCGAGCAGAGGGCAATTCCCGTTGAAGAGGTTCAGGTTGGTGACCTTATCCTGGTACGTCCCGGCGAGAAGGTGCCCGTAGATGGCATAGTGCGTCAGGGCTACTCCAGTGTTGATGAGTCCATGATTACCGGGGAGAGTATCCCGGTGGAGAAAAAGGTGGACGATGAGGTTATCGGTGCTACCATTAACAAGACCGGCAGCCTTGAAATCGAAGCAACCAAGGTGGGTAAGGATACAACACTGGCTCACATCGTCAGAATGGTGGAGGAAGCGCAGGGAAGCAAAGCTCCTATTCAGCGTCTTGCTGACGTTATCGCCAGCTACTTTGTGCCAGCAGTGATTGGCATTGCCATCGTGACCTTCGTAGTCTGGTATTTGGTGGGACCAGCTCCAGCCCTCACTTTTGCCTTCCTCAACTTTGTCGCCGTGCTCGTTATTGCCTGTCCCTGCGCCTTGGGGTTGGCCACTCCAACCGCGATTATGGTCGGCACCGGCAAGGGAGCCGAGCATGGGATTCTCATCAGGAATGGCGCGTCTCTGGAGAGGGCTCACCAGATAAACACTGTTCTCCTGGATAAGACAGGCACTCTGACCAGTGGCGAGCCTGTGGTGACTGACATAATCTCTGCTCATTCTTTCTCCCGGGAAGAGGTTCTCCAGTTAGCTGCCTCCGCTGAGCATAACTCAGAGCACCCACTTGGTGAGGCTGTGGTCAAGGCTGCTCTGGAGGAGAAGCTGGAATTATCTCCATCCTCGGATTTTAATGCCGTCCCAGGGCAGGGTGTAGAAGCTTCGGTGGAGGGGAAAAAGCTTTTTCTGGGCAATCTCAGGTTAATGAAAGAACAAAGCCTTTCCCTAAACGGGCTGGAGCCAAAAGCCGCTGAACTCCTTGAACAAGGTAAGACAGTGATGTTCCTGGGACTGGATGGCCAAGTAGCAGGAATCGTTGCTCTGGCTGATACCCTAAAGCCAGGTGCCAAAGAAGCGCTCCAAGCGATGCGCAAGATGGGTATTGAAACAGCCATGCTCACCGGGGACAACCGGCTCACGGCAGAAGCTATTGCTCGAGAGGCAGGCATTGACCGTGTCCTTGCTGAGGTGCTCCCTGAGCATAAGGCCAGGGAGGTCAAGAAATTGCAGGAAGATGGAAAGGTGGTGGCAATGGTGGGCGATGGGATTAACGATGCTCCAGCATTAGCCCAGGCAGATGTTGGTATCGCTATTGGTACGGGTACCGATGTTGCCATGGAGACTGGAGATATTACTCTGATTAAGGGGGATTTGATGGGAGTGGTAACCGCTATATCCCTGAGCAAGCGGACCATGAGGACTATTAAGCAGAACCTCTTCTGGGCCTTTGCTTACAATACTGCTCTAATTCCGATAGCAGCCGGGGTATTGTATCTTGCCTTCGGGAATACAGGTGTACCTACTGGGCTTCGTTTCGCCTTGGGGGAGTATGGTTTCCTGAATCCTATATTGGCCGCCGCAGCCATGGCTGCTAGCTCCGTTACTGTCGTATCCAACTCCCTTCGTCTAAGGAGGTTTAAGCCAGTTAAACTTGGCACTTAATGAGAGGAGGTGCTCAATGGCCATAGACCCAGTTTGCAAAATGGAAGTAGAGGAAGCTAAGGCAGCAGCTACTTCCGAGTATAAGGGAAAGAAATACTACTTCTGCGCTGTTGGTTGCAAGAAGGCTTTCGCCCAGAATCCTGAGAAATACCTAGCCAAAAATTAGTCTGGCTAGGTGAGCAAGGCTTTGCTTAATAGCTCGGATTTGTGAAAGGAGGTGCCTTATGGGTGAGTTTACAGAGGTATCTAAAATAGACGAACTGAAAAGCGGAGCGATGAAGACAGCAAACGTGGCAGGGCATCAAATTCTTTTGACTAGGGTTGGGGATAAGTATTATGCTGTTGACAATCTCTGCTCTCATATGAAGGGAAATTTATCGCAGGGTAAACTGGAAGGAACTGTGGTCACTTGTCCCCTGCATGGCTCTCAATTTGATATCACTAATGGTCGGGTAGTGCGTTGGTTAAAAGGAGGGCAAACGTCGGAGGAGGATAAATCACTCAAGCCTTCCAAAGACCTCACGGTATACAATGTGAAGGTGGAAGGCGACAGAGTCTTGGTAGAGGTCTAGCCTTGTCTTGGCCAGGAAGTCTTGCGGAAGGACAGTATTGTGATGAAGTTAGCTTGTGCGTCAGATGAAATAAAAACGTTAGCACCTGGAGAGGTAAAGGCACTATTAGACAAGGACAAGAAGGGTGAGTTTCTCCTTCTAGATGTCAGACAGCCTGAGGAGTATGAAGCTGGGCATATCCCCGGGGCTATATTTATTCCCCTGGGTGAATTGGAAGCCAGGCAGGAAGAGTTGGAGCGAGATAAGAAAATCATCATCTATTGTCGCTCAGGGCGCAGGAGCATGGCAGCAGCTATAGCGCTTTGTGGCCTGGGATTTAGAGATGTTCACCACCTGGAAGGTGGTATTCTCAACTGGCATAATGAGACTATAGGTGGAATGCCTGAAGCGAGGCCTGAGTTAGTAACTGAAGTGGCTGATGTTAAAGATATATTAATGCTGGCTATTAAACTGGAGAAGGGCTCCTGGGATTTCTATTTAGCGGCTAAAGAAAGGGCTGCATCGCCCCAGGCGAAGGAGCAGTTCCAGATACTAGCCAATGCCGAAGATGGACATATGCAGAAGCTGTGGGAGCGCGCAACTACCATGCTTGGAGAAGGGGCACTTCCACCTTTGGAGAAGCTCAAGCAAGAACTTAAGGTGGAACACATGGAAGGTGGTATTGAGATCAGTCCTGCTCTAGCCAAGGTAGATGAGAAATTCTCTGACGAGATGGAGGCATTGGAAATAGCGTTGGAAAAGGAGTATATGTCGTACGATTTCTATAAGCGGACTTCGGCATTGGTGGAAGACCCAAGCGCCAAGACGTTCCTTCATGAATTAGCCTTGGAAGAACGGAATCATGCTGACATTTTGCTGAAGCGGGTATCGGAAATCGTTCGACAACAGTGATTGAGAGGAGATAGCGCACATGATTTTTGAGCGCATAAAATCAGAGGGCATAGCTCACAATTCTTACTTGATTGGCTCGGAAAACGATACTGCCGTGATCGATCCTCGACGTGATTGCCAGGTTTATATCGATCTGGCTCAGCAAAGAGGCCTGAAAATCAAGTACATTTTTGAAACTCATCGTAATGAAGATTATACTATTGGCTCTGTAGAGCTGAACCATTTCACCGGGGCTGAGATCTATCATGGCCCTGGACTGGACTGGAAATATGGTAATACCTTGAGGGAGGGGCAACAGTTTCAAATTGGCAAGCTCAGGTTGACTGCTATCCACACCCCCGGGCACACTGACGAGAGCATGTCCTATGCTGTGGTTGACCTTCCCGCTGGAGAAGCCACGGTAATGGTATTTACCGGGGATGCACTATTTGTGGGTGATGTCGGCCGGACTGATCTATACGGTCCTGAAGAGGCTCCAAGGCTGGCCTCAAATCTCTACGATAGCATCTTCAATAAGCTCCTCCCCCTGGGGGATGGGATTATTCTGTGTCCAGCTCATGGGGCAGGGTCGGTCTGTGGCGCGCGTATTGCTGAACGAGACGAAAGTACACTCGGCGTAGAAAGAGCCCAAAACCCTCTACTTCAGATGAGCAGGGATGAATTCATAAAATATAACGTAGCTGAAAAACTGGAGAGGCCTTATTATTTCCGACAGATGGAAAAGTATAATTTGGAAGGTCCTCCCCTATTAGGATGTATGCCCTTGCCGGCGCCGCTTACCCCAGCCGAGTTCAAGAAAGAGATGGAGCGGGGGGCGGTGGTTGTCGACACGAGTTATCCCGCTGCCTTTGGTGGCGCCCATATCAAGGGGTCTTATAGCATCTGGCTTGAAGGACTGTCTGTTTTTGCTGGCTGGGTATTATCTTATGATAAGCCTATCCTGCTGGTATTAGATGACCAGCATCATCTGGAAAAGGCAATTCGCTATTTGATGCGCGTCGGATATGACCGGATTGTCGGTTATCTCAAACGTGGCATAGAAGGCTGGTACAATGCGGGGTTTCCTGTGGAGCATCTGCAAGTCTTGACGGTGCACGAACTTAAAGCCAAGATAGACCGCGGGGAACAATTAACCATATTGGATGATAGGGGAGAGAATGAATGGAACGCAGGCCACATAAAGGGTGCCCAGCATATATATGTAGGACATATTCAAGAGAGAATAGCGGATATTCCCAAGGATAAACCAGTGGTCATGTTCTGTAATGTCGGGCACCGTGCCGGGCTCGGCGCCAGTATCTTGCTCCTGGAAGGCTGCCGGGAAGTGTATAATGTACTGGGCAGTATGACTGCCTGGAAGGCTGCCGGCTATACTATATCCACCGAATAGCTACTCATCGGAGAAGAAAATCTTTGGATAGTGTGATAAGGAGCTTCAGGATGCAGGTAGAGAGGCCTGGTAAGAATTATTGAAGGAGGTCAAGCTATGTCTGAATTATCTTTGCCATTTGAGTCCAGATATTTTCCTGTGAAGAAGTTTCTCGATATGTATCAGAAGTCCCTGGAGGAACCAGAGGAGTTCTGGGCAGAACAGGCACGTCAACTGGATTGGTTTAAGACCTGGGACAAGGTATTGGAATGGAAACCGCCCTTTGCCAGATGGTTTGTAGGTGGGATGCTGAATGCCTCGTATATATGTGTGGACCGCCATGCAAAGTCGTGGCGCAGAAGTAAAGTGGCTATATACTGGGAAGGTGAGCCAGGGGACAGTAAGCTATTAAGCTATTCCATGCTATATCGTGAAGTCAACAGGTATGCCTCGGTCTTGAAGAATTGCGGTATAGGCAAGGGGGACAATGTTGCCTTGTATCTACCCATGATACCGGAGCTGCCTATTTTCATGCTGGCATGCGCCAGGATTGGGGCAATTCATACAGTAGTTTTCTCCGGTTTCGGTGCTCAGGCATTGGCTGACAGGGCCAACGATATACAAGCCAAGTTACTGGTAACTGCCGACGGAGGATTTCGGAGGGGGAAGGTAGTGCCGCTAAAGAGTATAGCCGACGAGGCCTTGGCCAAGTGCCCCTCGGTGGAAAAGGTGATTGTGGTTAAAAGAACCGGATCTCAAGTCACCGTAAAGAAGCCAAAGGAATCATGGCTGGATGACCTGCTTGAAGAGGCGGCGCTCTACGTGGAACCGGAGCCAGTAGAATCGAATCACCCTCTTTATGTGCTGTACACTTCAGGTACCACAGGTAAGCCTAAAGGAATTGTCCACAGTACAGGTGGCTATCTGGTACACAATTGTTCTGCCTATAAGTGGGTCTTCGACCTTCGAGAGGAATCGGTCTACTGGTGCACTGCTGATATTGGCTGGGTTGCCGGGCATAGTCAGGTAGTTTACGCGCCATTGGCACATGGGGCAGCCACAGTAATTTACGAGGGGGCTCCCGACTATCCTACTATTGAAAGGTGGTGGGACATTATTGAGAAGTACGGGGTTACCATATTCTATACCTCACCGACAGCCATCAGGATGTTAATGGCATGCGGGGAGGGAATGGTGAAAAATCATGATCTCAGCAGCCTGGAACTCCTGGGGAGCGTGGGAGAGCCCATTAATCCTGAGGCCTGGCTCTGGTTTTACCGCCACGTTGGTGGTGAAAGCTGTCCTATTGTTGATACCTGGGGGCAGACTGAAACCGGAAGCGCCCTGATTTCGCCTTGCCCTGGCATAGAGTGTGTGCCTCTGAAGCCGGGCTCAGTAACGCTACCACTGCCGGGGGTGGAGGCTGATATATTCGACGAGGACGGCAAGCCAGTGGCGACGGGGCAGAGGGGGTTCCTGGTGATAAAGAGACCATGGCCAGGGATGCTCCTTGGTATACATGGAGGGTTGGAACGCTACAAGAAGGAATATTGGTCGCGTTTCCCCGGCGTTTACTATACCGGTGACTACGCGGTAAGGGATGAAGACGGATACTTCTGGATCCTGGGGAGGGCTGATGAGGTGCTTAAAGTGGCCGGGCATAGAATAGGCACTGCTGAATTAGAGGATGTTGCTATCTCACATCCTAAAATAGCTGAAGCGGCGGTTGTGGGCAAAGAAGACCCGGTGAAGGGTGAGAGTATCGTCATCTTTACTAGGCTTGAAGAAGGTGTTGCTCCTTCTCCGAGCTTGAAAAAGGAACTTGCTGGTCACATACGAAAAGCGATGGGTCCTGTAGCAGTTCCTGATGAAGTTTATTTCGTCGCCAGGCTACCTAAGACAAGGAGTGGCACAGTTATGCGGCGGGTTTTGAAGGCTGTGGCCAATAATACCGCCATAGGAGACGTCACGGCGCTGGAAGACGAAAGCTCGGTGGAGGAAATAATGAAGGCCTATAAAGAACTCAAGGAAGAGAAGGTAAAGAAGAGTGGAAAGAAGAAGGGGAATAAGAAGTAAGATGTCGCCAGATATTGTTGTAGTTGCCCAATTTGTTGGGCAGAGGGGTGTGGTCGGAGATTGTGCTTGGTAAATCAGTCAACTACAAAATGTGAAGAATAATTGGAGGAATTTAAGTTATGGCTGAATTATCTTTACCATTTAAGTCCAAATACTTTCCTCTGCAGAAATTTCTCGATGTGTACCAGAGGTCCCTTGAGGAACCAGAGGAGTTCTGGTCGGAGGAGGCGCGTAAGCTGGATTGGTTCAAGACATGGGATAAAGTATTGGAATGGAAGCCGCCCTTTGCCAGATGGTTCGTAGGTGGGATGCTGAATGCATCGCATATATGTGTGGATCGCCATATAAAGACGTGGCGCAGGAGTAAGGTTGCTATATACTGGGAAAGTGAGTCGGGAGACAGCAGGGCCTTAAGCTATTCCACGCTATATCGTGAAGTCAACAGGTATGCTTCGGTCTTGAAGAATTGCGGTATAGGCAAGGGCGACAATGTTGTCTTGTATTTGCCGATGATACCTGAGTTGCTTATTTTCATGCTGGCATGTGCCAGGCTTGGGGCAATTCACACAGTGATTTTTTCCGGTTTCAGTGCTCAAGCGTTGGCCGATAGAGTCAATGATATACAGGCCAAGTTGCTGGTAACTGCCGATGGGGGATTTCGGAAGGGGAAGGTAATCCCGCTGAAGAGTATAGCCGACGAGGCCTTAACAAAGTGCCCCTCGGTGGAAAAGGTGATTGTGGTTAAAAGAACCGGGTCTCAAGTTACCCTAAAGGCGCCAAAGGAATCATGGCTGGATGACCTGCTTGAAGGGGCAGCACTATACGTGGAGCCGGAGCCAGTAGAGTCGAATCACCCTCTTTACGTACTGTACACTTCAGGCACTACAGGTAAGCCTAAAGGAATTGTCCACAGCACAGGTGGCTATCTGGTACACAATTGTTCTGCTTATAAGTGGGTCTTCAACCTTAGAGAAGAATCTGTCTACTGGTGCACTGCTGATATTGGCTGGCTTACCGGGCATAGCCAGATGGTGTATGCTCCGCTGGCACATGGAGCGGCTACAGTAATTTATGAAGGAGCTCTCGACTATCCTACGATTGAAAGATGGTGGGACATTATCGAGAAGTACGGGGTTACCGTATTCTATACCGCGCCGACAGCCATCAGGATGTTCATGGGATATGGTGAGGAGATGCTAAAAAATCATGACCTCAGCAGCCTGGAACTCCTGGGAAGCGTAGGAGAGCCCATTAATCCTGAGGCCTGGCTCTGGTTTTATCGCCATGTCGGTGGTGAAAGATGTCCAATCGTTGATACCTGGGGGCAAACTGAGACTGGTGGCAACATGATTTCACCTTGCCCTGGAATAGAGTGTGTGCCTCTGAAGCCTGGCTCAGCAACATTACCAATGCCGGGAGTAGAGGTTGATATATTCGATGAAGATGGCAAATCAATGCCGATGGAGCAGAGAGGTTTCCTGGTAATAAAGAGGCCATGGCCCGGGATGCTCCTGGGCATACACGGAGACCCGGAACGTTACAAGGAAGCTTATTGGTCGCGGTTTCCTGGCGTTTACTATACCGGTGACTATGCAGTAAGGGACAAAGATGGATACTTCTGGATTCTGGGGAGGGCTGATGAAGTACTTAAAGTAGCCGGGCATAGGATAGGTACCGCTGAATTAGAGGATGCTGCTGTCTCATATCCTCAAATAGCTGAAGCAGCGGTTGTGGGTAAAGCGGACCCGGTGAAGGGCGAGAGCATTGTCATCTTTGCTAGACTTAAAGAAGGCGTGGAGCCTTCTCCGGACCTGAAAAAGGAACTCGCTGGTCACATACGCAGAGAGGTAGGGCCTATAGCAGTTCCTGATGAAATTTACTTTGTCGCCAAGTTACCCAAGACAAGGAGTGGCAAGGTTGTGCGACGGATTTTGAAGGCCGTAGCCAATAATACTGCCATAGGTGACCTCACGACTTTGGAAGATGAAAGCGCGGTGGAGGAAATAATCAAGGCCTATAAAGAGCTCAAGGAAGAGAATGTAAAGAAAAAGTAAGATGCTGCCAGATATTCATGTACCTGCGTGAGTAGAAAATTTGGAGGAATTTAAGTTATGGCTGAATTATCTTTACCATTTAAGTCCAAATACTTTCCTCTGAGGAAATTTCTCAATGTGTATCAAGAATCTCTGGAGGAGATGGAAGAGTTCTGGGCGGAAGAGGCACGTAAGCTGGATTGGTTCAAGACATGGGATAAAGTATTGGAATGGAAGCCGCCCTTTGCCAGATGGTTTGTAGGTGGGATGCTGAATGCCTCGCATATATGTGTGGACCGTCACGTAAAGACGTGGCGGAGGAGTAAGGTAGCTATATACTGGGAAGGTGAGCCGGGAGACAGCAGGGCCTTAAGCTATTCCACGTTATATCGTGAAGTCAACAGGTTCGCCTCCGTCTTGAAGAATAATGGTATAGGCAAAGGGGACAAGGTTGTCTTATATCTACCCATGATACCGGAGCTGCCTATTTTCATGCTGGCATGCGCCAGGATTGGGGCAATTCACACAGTAATTTTCTCCGGTTTCAGTGCTCAAGCATTGGCCGGTAGGGTCAATGATATACAGGCCAAGTTGCTGGTAACTGCCGATGGGGGATTTCGGAGGGGTAAGGTAATCCCGCTGAAGAATATAGCCGATGAGGCTTTAACAAAGTGCCCCTCGGTGGAAAAGGTGATTGTGGTTAAAAGAACCGGGTCTCAAGTTACCCTAAAGGCGCCAAAGGAATCGTGGCTGGATGACCTGCTTGAAGAGGCAACACTCTACGTGGAGCCGGAGCCAGTAGAATCGAATCACCCCCTCTATATACTGTACACCTCAGGTACCACGGGTAAGCCTAAAGGAATTGTCCACAGTACTGGTGGCTATCTGGTACACAATTGTTCTGCTTATAAGTGGGTTTTCGACCTTCGAGAGGAATCGGTCTACTGGTGCACTGCTGATATTGGCTGGGTTACCGGGCATAGCCAGGTAGTGTATGCTCCATTAGCACATGGGGCAGCCATGGTACTTTATGAGGGGGCTCCAAACTATCCTACGATTGAAAGGTGGTGGGACATTATTGAGAAGTATGGAGTCACCATATTTTACACCTCGCCGACAGCCATCAGGATGTTCATGGGATATGGTGAGGAGATGCTAAACAAGTATGACCTCAGCAGTCTGGAACTCCTGGGAAGCGTAGGAGAGCCCATTAATCCTGAGGCCTGGCTCTGGTTTTATCGCCATGTCGGTGGTGAAAGATGTCCCATTGTTGATACTTGGTGGCAGACTGAAACCGGTGGCGTTATGATTTCACCTTGCCCGGGGATAGAGTGTGTGCCTCTGAAGCCGGGCTCGGCAACATTCCCGCTGCCGGGAGTGGAAGTTGATGTAGTTGGTGAGGATGGCAGGCCAGTGCCGCCGGAGCAGAGAGGTTTCCTGGTAATAAAGAGGCCATGGCCAGGGATGCTCCTTGGCATACACGGGAACCCGGAGCGCTACAAGGAGGCCTATTGGTCGCGGTTTCCTGGTGTTTACTATACCGGCGACTACGCCGTAAAGGACAAAGATGGATACTTCTGGATTCTGGGGAGGGCTGATGAAGTACTTAAAGTAGCCGGGCATAGGATAGGTACCGCTGAATTAGAGGACGCTGCTGTCTCACATCCTCAAGTAGCTGAAGCAGCAGTTGTAGGCAAGGAAGACCTTGTGAAGGGCGAGAGCATCGTCATCTTTGCCAGGCTCAAAGAAGGTGTTGACCCCTCACCGGACCTGAAAAAGGACTTTGCTGGTCACATGCGAAAAGTGGTGGGTCCTATAGCAGTTCCTGATGAAGTTTATTTTGTTGCCAAGTTACCCAAGACAAGGAGCGGCAAGGTTCTGCGTCGGGTTTTGAAGGCCGTAGCCAATAATACTGCCATAGGTGACCTCACGACTCTGGAAGACAAAAGCTCTGTGGAGGAAATAATCAAGGTCTATCAAGAACTTAAAAAAGAGAAGGAAAAGAAGAAGTAAGATGTCGCCAGATATTAATTTCCTATTGAAAAATCAAAATTAAACAGCGTAGTTATAGACCAGGAGGTGTAAAATGGGAAAGAACCTTAAGGCAGAGCTTGAGGTCAACAATGTATCTGTCGAACTCAACCCCTTCGTCGAGGAGTTCCTGACTCGAATTGTGGTCGGTGCAGTCTCTTCCTTGAAGGGAGCTGAAAACATACAAGAGCTGGAACTTTATCTGGAGCGGGGCGATGTCAAAATCGTCGTCAATGGGAATGAACTTCCCCTCACCCCTTTCCCCGCAGATATTATCGCCAACACAATAACCGGTTTGGTCTCTTCATTAGAGGGGGTGGATAAGATAGACAATTTGAGGGTCAAGGTTAGGGCAGTATAGTCAATTATTGATACAAAAGTCACATACAACAAGGTTGTTAACGTGTAAAAATTTAGTGGTAAATCAAGGTAGTTTCTGGTGCAGATTAAGAAGGCAAAAGTGAGAAAGGAGGATGAAGAGGACAGAGCAGCTATGTCCGGTTTGTGGTTGCACCATCGTGGGAGCTGGCTACGAAAAAGAAGGCGTTAAGTATTGTTGTGAGCCCTGTGCCACCGGTAGTGGGCCTTGCAAGTGTGGATGTTGCCACCCCGTTGAAGAAGAAAAGGAAAAGCATTAGATCGGTCTAGGATATAGTGGGGCTGCTTAGTAGCAGGGAGGTTTAAATGCCTAACCATCTGATAAACGAGACCTCTCCCTATTTGCGTCAACATGCGCATAACCCGGTGGACTGGTACCCATGGGGTCCAGAGGCCTTCGGGAGAGCTCAAAGAGAAAATAAACCCGTCTTTTTATCTATAGGGTATTCAACGTGCCATTGGTGCCACGTGATGGCCCATGAGTCTTTTGAGAATCCAGAAGTAGCCAGGCTCATGAACGAGGCCTTCGTTTCCATAAAGGTAGATCGTGAAGAACGTCCTGATATAGACAATGTTTACATGAGCGTCTGTCAGGTAATGACAGGCAGTGGGGGTTGGCCTCTTAGTATCATAATAACGCCGGATAAGAAACCTTTCTTCGCTGCCACTTATATCCCCAGGGAGGGTCGATTTGGGCTGATTGGAATGACGGAGCTAATCCCACGAATTAGAGAGCTGTGGGCAACGCGGCGAGGCGAAGCGTTAGGTCTATCTAATGAAATTGTCACCTTACTTCAGCAGACCTCGCGGGACACACCCGGTGAAGAACTAGATGAAGCGACACTTGAGCTCACATATGAGCAGCTTGCCCAACGCTTTGATGGACAGCACGCTGGTTTCAGCAGCGCCCCGAAGTTTCCCACCCCGCATAATCTACTCTTCCTGCTCCGTTACTGGAAACGTAGCGGCAACAAGGCAGCGTTGGACATGGTGGAGAAAACCCTCCAGGCAATGCGGCGCGGCGGCATCTATGACCACGTTGGATTTGGCTTCCACCGCTATTCCACAGATTCACAATGGCTTGTTCCCCACTTTGAGAAGATGCTTTACGATCAAGCTATGTTAGCTATGGCCTACACCGAGGCTTATCAGGCAACGGGAGAAGAAGATTATGAAAAGACAGCACGGGAGATTTTCACCTATGTCCTGCGGGATATGACAGCGCCGGAAGGCGGGTTTTGCTCGGCTGAAGATGCTGATAGCGAGGGGGAGGAAGGGAAGTTTTACCTTTGGATGCAGGAAGAAGTTCGTCAGGCGCTTGGCAATGATGAAGCAGATTTTGTCGCCAAAGTATTCAACATCGAAAAGGACGGCAATTTCGCAGAGCAAGCCACTGGAAAGAGGAGTGGTGTTAATATTTTACATTTAAGAAAGACGCTTGGGGAGCTCGCCTCCGACTTGAATCTGTCTCAACAAGACCTTCAGGAACATCTGGAAGTGATAAGGCAGAAATTGTTTGCTTACCGCGAGAAACGTGTTCATCCTATGAAGGACGACAAGATTTTGACTGATTGGAATGGTCTCATGATTGCTGCATTGGCGAAAGGGGCACAAGCCTTTGATGAGCCTGAGTATGCTGAAATGGCTTGCCGTGCCGCAGATTTCATTCTTGGGAATATGCGCAAACCGGATGGTCGGCTTCTGCATCGCTATCGAGATGGCCAGGCTGGCCTAGAAGCTAATCTGGATGACTATGTTTTTTTAGTTTGGGGGCTAATAGAATTGTATGAGGCCATTTTCGGCGCAAGGCATCTTGAAGTTGCTCTCGAACTGACTAGTAAGATGGTAAGGCATTTCTGGGACGAAGATGGCGGTGGGCTTTATCTCACGCCTGACGATGGCGAAAACCTGTTTGTCAGAAAGAAGGAGATTTATGATGGCGCTATTCCATCGGGAAATTCTGTGGCAATGCTGAATCTGCTTCGTCTAGGGCGCATGACTGCGACCTCCGATTTGGAAGATAAAGCAGCGAAAATCGGTAGCGTTTTTTCCGGAAGCGTCAAACAATTGCCATCGGCGCATACTCAACTCATGGTCGCCTTGCATTTTGGGATTGGCCCTTGTTATGAAGTGGTTATCGCCGGCAAAGCAGAGGCGGAGGACACCAAAGCTATGGTAAAGGCGTTGCGAACACGTTTTTTGCCGAATAAGGTGGTACTTCTCAATCCCGATGAACGAGAATCGTCTGAAATAGCTAAGCTTGCCGAATTTACCAAAAATCAATCGAGCATCGGGGGTAAGGCAACAGTTTATGTCTGTATGAACTATAACTGCAAACTGCCAACGACGGATATAGGCAAAATGCTGGAGTTACTTAATGTGAGATAGCCATTCCGGAAACGGAGTAACCGGATGGGTAAAGAAGGTCGGGAATGGATAAGCAATAACATCTCCATAATGCCTTTGTCATTCCTGAAATGTTATAAATTTGTAATTTCTTCGACCACCGTTTTATAACTTTTTCACTAGTTCTGGTCTAAGATTGCAGCATAAAAGTATCGTTAGATAGCTTTGCCTGACAATTTCTTGCTCAGGGTTGAGCACAACAGGCAAAACGCAGTTAACAATAGATTGGATGTGACCTCTATGTGACGGTGTAAAGGAAATACAAATGCCAAAATGAATAAAAAGGAGGAGAAAGATGCCAAAAAAGGATGATACAAAAAAGAAACTAACTACTGTTGCCGGCAGGGGCACGACGAATGTGGACTGGTGGCCGAACCAGTTTAACCTCGATATCCTGCACCAGCATTCCTCCAAGTCCAATCCGATGGGCGAAGGTTTCAACTACGCTAAAGAGTTCAAGAGTTTGGACCTGAAGGCCGTGAAGAAGGACCTCCGTGAACTGATGACTAAGTCGCAGGACTGGTGGCCGGCGGACTTCGGCCACTACGGACCTTTTTTCATCCGTATGGCGTGGCACAGCGCCGGCACTTACCGCATGGGCGACGGCCGCGGCGGCGCAGGCAGAGGCAACCAGCGGTTTGCTCCCCTTAATAGCTGGCCGGACAATGTCAACCTCGACAAGGCACGCCGACTGCTCTGGCCGATCAAGAAGAAATACGGCCGAAAGATTTCCTGGGCCGACCTGATTATACTCACCGGTAACGTCGCCCTGGAATCGATGGGTTTCAAGACCTTTGGTTTCGCCGGAGGGCGTGAGGACATTTGGGAACCCGAAAAGGACATCTACTGGGGCTCCGAGAGCGAGTGGCTTGGCGACAAGCGCTACTCTGGCGACCGGGAACTCGAAAATCCCCTCGCTGCCGTGCAGATGGGTCTTATTTACGTAAATCCGGAAGGCCCGAATAGCAACCCGGATCCTATCGCCGCAGCAAAGGATATCCGCGAGGTCTTTGCTCGCATGGCGATGAACGACGAAGAGACTGTTGCACTCATCGCAGGCGGCCACGCTTTCGGCAAGACTCACGGTGCCGGTGATGCGAAACATGTTGGGCCCGAGCCTGAAGCAGCCCCTATCGAGGAGCAGGGCCTGGGCTGGAAGAGCAGCTTTGGCACGGGCAAAGGCGGTGACACGATCACCAGCGGTCTGGAAGTCACCTGGACCAACACACCGACTAAGTGGAGTAACAACTTTTTCAGGATCCTGTTCGGCTATGAATGGGAACTGACCAAGAGTCCGGCCGGTGCACACCAGTGGAAGCCGAAGGGCGACGCTGGTGCCGGTACGATTCCGGATGCCCACGACCCGTCCAAGCGTCACGCACCATCCATGCTGACTACGGACCTTGCCCTGCGGTTCGACCCGGTTTACGAAAAAATATCAAGGCGCTTCTATGAGAATCCGGACCAGTTAGCAGATGCCTTTGCTCGGGCGTGGTTTAAGCTGACGCACCGCGATATGGGCCCGCGTACACGCTATCTCGGCCCGGAGGTTCCGACAGAAGAGCTCATCTGGCAAGACCCCATCCCTGCCGTCAATCACAAACTGATTGATGCACGAGACATCGCCTCCCTCAAGGGCAAGCTCCTGGCTTCTGGCCTATCAGTGTCGGAGCTGGTTTCGACCGCCTGGGCGTCGGCGTCCACCTTCCGTGGCTCCGACAAGCGCGGCGGGGCCAACGGTGCCCGCATTCGTCTGGCGCCGCAGAAGGATTGGAAAGTCAACCAGCCTGCCCAGCTGGCGAAGGTGCTCAAGACCCTGGAGGGCATCCAGAGCGCGTTCAACAGCGCGCAGTCCAGCGGCAAGAAGGTATCACTTGCCGACCTGATCGTCCTGGGCGGGTGTGCGGCCGTCGAAGCGGCGGCGAAGAAAGGCGGACACGAGGTGGCGGTTCCCTTCACACCGGGACGCATGGACGCCTCGCAGGAGCAAACCGATGCGGCCTCCTTCGCGGTGCTCGAGTCGGTCGCGGATGGGTTCCGCAACTACCTCAAGACCAAGTTCTCTGTATCGGCCGAGGAACTGCTGGTCGACCGGGCGCAACTTCTGACGCTGACGGCGCCTGAGATGACGGTTCTCATTGGCGGCCTGCGAGCCCTGAATATTAACTTCGGCCAGACCCAACATGGCGTCTTCACCAAGCGCCCCGGGACGCTGACGAACGACTTCTTCGTGAACCTGCTCGACATGAGCACGACCTGGAATGCAACCTCGGAAGACAAAGACGTGTTCGAGGGTCGTGATCGCGCAACGGGCGAACTCAAGTGGACCGGCACCTGTGTCGACCTCATCTTCGGTTCGAACTCCCAACTCCGGGCCTTGGCGGAAGTCTACGCATGTGAGGACTCTCCGGAGAAGTTCGTGCACGACTTTGTAGCGGTGTGGAATAAAATAATGAACCTTGACCGCTTCGACCTCGCCTGAGCGAAGGGTACAAGGGGTGTCGGATATTCTTCGCTTTCGGCTTGGGATGGCAACCTGGGGCACAAGCTACCAGGAATGATTCCTTGGATATCAAAGGGAATGAAAAGATTCAGCAAAGAAGAACTCGCCCGATACAACGGAAAGGATGGTGCGCCAGCTTACATAGCCTACAAAGGAAAGGTATATGATGTATCGGCTAGTTTTATATGGAGAAATGGTAGACATCAAGTTGTTCACAATGCTGGCGAAGATTTGACTGGTGGTCTTGAGCATGCCCCGCATGGCGTGGAGCTGCTGGAAAGGTTTCCCGTGATTGGAATACTACGCGAGGATTGACCGAAGGGCTTGCATTTGACACATATCATA
>Ga0307428_1000438_pt1 | contig 27659 bp, 58 predicted proteins | sample SalMarWE160240MG_FD_202161 | JGI IMG/M metagenome (GOLD analysis project Ga0307428, IMG submission 202161) | Salt marsh sediment microbial communities from the Plum Island Ecosystem LTER, Massachusetts, United States - WE1603-240 | ecosystem: Environmental > Aquatic > Marine > Intertidal zone >...
AAAAAAAAAGGGCAGCTCTCTAAAAAGAGAACCACCCTAACATTTGGCTATTGAACTATTTTTGTTTGTAGTATTTATTTTCTACCCTTTCAATGATTCCTTTGAGCTCTAATTTATTAAGAATTGAATAAGCTTCTTTATAGGGAAGTTTAAGAACTCGCTGGATAAGACCAATATCAATAAGGTCATGTCTTTCCAATAGCTTTTTTGCTTGCATGTATATTGTCATATTCTACCTATTTAGGTTTCTGATTTATTTTTCTTATTTCTTTCACGATATTCTTTAACCTTGTTATGATAATATTCTTTGTTGTTTTGATAATGTCGGCGTTTTGCAGATTTAAATGTTGATGTTTGAGAGTATTGTTTCATGTATTCTCTACGTTGTTCAGCTATTTGTTTATTTTTTTCTAGGATTTCCTTTTTGTTTTTTTTATAGAATTTTGCTGCTCGTTTATTTGTTTGTTCTCTTACAGCATCACCTTTGCAAATATCAGAACAATATTTTTGTCTGCCAGAAGTAGGAGTGAAGGAGTCGCCACATACAGCGCACTTTTTATCTTTCATTTTACTTATTTTTTACAATAATGCCTGGAACAAATAGATTGCGCCAGGCACTTGTTATTTGTCATAACCTAAGAATTTAGTTTTGGTTACTGTTTCGTATTTATCCAGCTTCATTCTTTGAGCTGTTGAAGGAGGTATCTTGAGAGTATCGAAGAATATAGTAACAAGTTCCATATGCTTAGAAGTGCAATTCAGAGAGGTCTTTATATTCTTTTTTGGATTAAACAAAATGTATTCATACACTTTGTCTTTATTTTCCCATCCTGTCTGATGGCTTTTCATTATATAAAACATATTAATGAAGGTTAATTTAATCTTACAGGAACTCTAATTATAACTTCAATTCCTGCATTTTTAGCACACTTTATTAAGTGTCGGATGTGATCTGCTTTTTTCTCTAATTCTGTTTTCATAGCTTTTATTTTTTTTTATGAGTTTTTAAATAATTTCCAAAATACTTATATTTTTTCCACTGTACGATTTTGTACGTGGTATTTATTCGCTTGTTAGCTGCAAGCACTACACTTGTGCATTTAATCAAGCGTAGTGCTATTTGACCATAATTAAATATTTTTGCCCTCGCTCGGATAAATACAATCAAATATCTCATACATTAATTTAATAGCCCATTCAGGCAGTTTTATTTCTTCTTTGTTTTTTTCGTAATACGCTTTTGCCGTATCATTAAACTCAAATCCTATAGCAACCCAATCAACTATATTATGAATCAACGCAAACTCTTGTTTTGCATTTCCGAAACCTTCCATTGTCCATGTTTGCCAATGATGTGAATTTTCGATTTTATGATGTTCCCAGGCTAATTTAAATAGTGCTTTATCTTTTTGTTCTCCATCGCAAGGAAAAAAGAATTGTCTATACTGAGTAAATTCAGCAGCACTCAATTTGCTTGTATCATGGTTTTTTATTTCACCATCAAGTTGAAAAAATAAATGGTCATCATAAATAAAATGATAATCCTTGCATTTATCTTGAATTAGTTTCCATGCTTTCTGTACATTATTGTAATGTCTTTCAATATAATCCAGATACTCTCTAAATTTTTTAATTTTTTCAATCATTTCAAATCCCTCCTAAAAATATTTAATTATTACTATTGTTCATTTAATTAACATTTGTGCTTATAATCCGTGCCAGTCAGCTAACACGGTATAAAAAGCATTAAAACGCCTTTTTATACCCATTCGTTACCACTCATTGTAAAGAGGCATTGTGCAAATTATGTATCTTTGTAGAAAAGATTTAAAAATGAAAGATTTAACAAACTCAAATATTGACAGACAAAACATATTGAACAATCGATTTGCACTTGAGAAAATTCAGGAATATATTGGGTTGCCAGGTATGCTATTTGAGGGTGAATATAAATTTACAACTCAAATGGTTGCTGATTTTTATGGTGTAGATGAAAGAACAATCAAAAGATACTTGGAGAATTATGACCAAGAGTTAAAACACAATGGATATATTTTAAGTAAGGGTAAACATCTAAAAGACTTAAAGTTGCAATTTGGTCATGTCATAAATGTCCCGAGCAAAACAACGCAACTTGGAATTTTTATTTTATCGCCATAAAAAGGGCTTATTATTTTAGGGGCTGTAAAATATTTTTCTAAATCTTCGTATAAATAATGTTGCATAAAAATATGTGTATGTAATGTGACTAATTAAATTTATCTATAATTTGAAAGTATGTGCAAGGTTGTACTACACATGCATTTTATGTTAAGGATAATTTAAACCCTGTAATTATTTTCATGTGTCCATCCCTTTTTACAGCTTTTACATTCTCCGTTTATCTTATCATCATTACTAAATAATGGAGTTCCACACTTTTCTGTAACCCATTCTTCTTTCATTTTACTTTTTTCACCAGTACTCATATTAATAGCACCTTTTTTTATCAATTTCCTACGCATTACTTAGCAAGTAGAAAAACCGCTCTTAACACTTTGTAACGTGCATGGTTGCCCTGTTTTAGAATCTTTTGTATTCATATCAATTTTTTTAGTGTTAATAAACTTTGTGCTGTGTTCGAGGTGCAGCCACGACACCATACAATACCAAAGCCCGGAGCTGCGAACAGTCCGGGCAATTGTATCAATTGTAATAAATGTATCCGCTTGTACCATTATGAATAATAATGTAGTCAGGTGTATACTCAAAATTAGTGTAAGCCGTAAATATTTCAGGGTTTAATAAACCCTTAACAATATCACCTTCTTTATAGGTAATAACAATAGGTATAATAGAATTACCTTTTACCATTTCAGTTTCCGTAATTTTGATGTAAATAGCAACTTCTCTACCAATTTCGGGAGTATAATGAAATTGAGTATAGTCACCAATTGAGCTGTACATAGTAAAATTTGATTCTACCATGAAAGGGAGTTCCGGATCTTCTTCCTTGTTACATGAAACAAAGATCAATGTTACTGTCAATATTAAAAATAAATCTCTCATAATACAAAATTTTAATTAAATAATTCATTGTCACCGTTAAAGCCCAGAGCTGCGAACAATCTAGGCAATTGTTTATTCAAATGCAATTTTATTAAATAAGGCAAATTGTATTAAGGAATTGCCCACTTCAGAGTTAAGCTTTTTCATCATCTCTTCAAATGAAGCAAATGAATAATGAGAAATAGTTTTCGGGATAGCATTTAAAACTTTCTCTTTAGAGAGCAACCATTTTTCAACACCTCTTGATGAGAATAAAATTACCTCTTCATCACTGAGAATGCGTTCATAAACCATTAACTCTTTACCTGATTTTTTTGTTTCAAACATTAGTGCATTACACCAATGATTTATGCCACCTTCAAAGGCAGCGACCAAAAGATTTTCTAAATCTTTGTTGTCGATTGTGTTTTTCATAATACATATAGTGTTTGTTAATACGATCAAAGCCCGTAACGGATAACCGCACGGGCAATTGTTCTAAAGTCTGATAAAAGGTTGTCGTGAAACATATTTACACGCTGTACAAGTACGTTTAATTTCTTCCTCGGTGATAATGCCTTGTACAGTTTCTACGGTGTGTTTCGTCTCTTTTTTACATAGAGGACACCAAATTTTAATTGTTTTCATTTAAGTTATTTAGTTCATGTGCTTCTAAATTCAAGATATGCTGTTCAATTTCATTTTCAATAAATTCTCGATAGCCACAGAAATCAAAATCCATTTCTTCGACTGAATTATAACCATATTCGCTTGGATCTGGTGTTTCACAGTCTGGAATTGTATAAAAGCAATTATCGCTAAGATATTGCTTTCCAAGATAGTATAGATAATCAACTGTTAACTCATTTGTTTCTTCATCTACTTTAAAGAAAAAAGTTCTGTTAGCCTGGTCTCCGCTCAAAGCTTCTGGCAATGCCTTTAGGGTAGCTTCAATAATTTCGTCTTTTCTTGTTTTTAAAATCGCTAAAGTTTCCATAGTTTTATATATATTTTTGTTTGTTTATACTACTAACAAAGCCGGATCATGCAAAAGCATGTCCAGCAATTGTAAATTAAACTATCATTTTAGTGTTTTTATAAATTCCAACAGTTATTTCTTTAACCACAGCCTTGTGAAAAAGATTAATTTGTTCACTATGAACTTCATAATGTCCTTTCCATTCTTCTCTAAAGCGTTCAGTTAATTGTCTTTCAAGAGTTTCCATTATTTTAGCATCAAGTAACCCAAATTTTAAAGGGGTTAAACAACCTTCGTCAACATGTAATTGATAAATTCCTTTTGAAAGCTTTTCTGTATCAACAATTACATTTCTGTTTGCAATTTTTAGTTCCATGATTCATATTTTATTTGTTATACTGACAATGCCCCGAACCAATTAAGGAACGGGGCGATTGTTTTACTTGTCAATAGTCCGCCCATTTGTTTTAAAGAACATGATACTTTTTAAAATCAAAATCTTTTATTTTCACTGCTTTACCCTCAAATGTTTTAGCTTTCTTTATTGCTTCGCCTCTTGTGTAGGCGCAAGGCTTACCGTTATAACTAAGCAAATTTTCAAATATTTGATTCGGATTAGCTCTTTTTGGACTTTCAACAACAAAAAAATCTGAAGTATCTGTATCTTTTACAGTTTCAAAGTCATTAACAGAGAATAATTGACCAGAAAGTAAAAAATGATAATCATTTGCTCTGATAGTATCCTTTACAGTTTCTTCATTTAAAAGATATTCATAATGTTTTTTAAGCATATCTAAATAAGCCTGTGATAATTTACTAATAGACTCTTCATAGCTTAATTTACTCATGTTCTCAGCAATTTTATATGTATCACAATTTTTGCCGTGATTATCTAAAATTCTTTTTTGAACAATGTGAAAATCAACCCCATGAATTAAACGTAATCTCAATGTATTTTGATTCAAGTCGAAAGCCTCTATTTTAAGACCAATACATGCAGCATCTTCATAAACTGATTGCCACCAGTCCCAAGTTACATTGATATCATGAAATACATTTAAAACTTTCTTTTGTGCTATTTCCGTTAATTCGTCAAACTTGTAAATGTTAATTTGAATAGTTTTCATATCATTAAATTTTATTAATACTGATTTTTTAACACCAAAGGCCGGAACTGTAAACAGTCCGACCTATTGTTTATTTTACTATGTTTTCTTCAATTGTGTAATTATCACCCATTTTTCGCAAACAGTGATATACATTTTTACCTTCTGGCGTGTGCTTGATGGACTCAGAACAATAAAAACAATTCTTACCGTATATAGGTGGTAATACCTCAAGAAAATAATAATAAACACCCTCTCCAATTTTGAATTGTGTACCAAGTTCTGATTTATAAAGATCTTGTTTGATATCTTCAAAGGCTTGCCAATCCTTTTTTAATTGTTGAGCATTTTTGTAATTCTCTTTAAGGAGGTTATTCTGTTCTTCATCAATAGGGAGGATAAGATTTAACTCATTATCATAAAACTCTCCATTGTTATGATATACAGGTGAATTACATTTGTTCCATCCTGTTAAGAGTTTGTTTTCTTTTCTCCATCTGTGATAAAAATCAAAATCAATAGCTAACACTTTTATTTTTCCATCTAAATAGGTTCTTTCACCTTCTTTCAGGAATTTATAAAAATCTAATCCTAAACGTTTAAAATAACTGTGTAAAGGCAATTGATCATAGTTTACAACATAGTCCGCATTATAAATGATTTTTAACTCATCTAATGTGTCTTGATACTGTTTTTTAAAATCTTGCATACCGGCCATAATATATTTATTTAATTAGTATTAATTGTTAATTTTGCATATCATATAGACGTTAAAGAGTAAAAGAGGGGTAAGCATACAAAACTTACCCCTCGGCACTCAAAACAGGCTAATTAAAGCCTGTAAAAATCTTTGCTTATTTTGGTAGTAAAGCTTAGATTAGTGTTTGTTAGTACTGCAATCGCCCGTCACGGTTAAACCGGACGGGCGATCGTTAAATAATGATATAATTTTTATTTTATTGGGAATCGTAACGGTAAACGTCTTTTACCTTGACTCCTAATTTTCTTGCAGCTTCTTCTTTAGAATTTGCAGATTGTACACTAGCACCAGAGCTTGTCATAGTAGCAAATTTTTTCTTTTTCATAATTCTAAGTTTAATAAATTATTTTTGTCTTAACATCTTTCAAAGTACATTCGTAATATCCTTTGTTATCTAGATTAGCTTTTGCCAAGCAATAAAGTAGACTACCTTTTTCTAAGTCTGATAGTTTTAGTATTTGAACATCTGTTTCCATAATATTTATATTTAGTTTGTTATACCAACAAAGCCAGAACTGTAAACAGCTCTGGCAATAGTCTTATTTAATTTTTCTTACTTACTAATTAAAAGTCACCATAATTGCTAATTGGTAGTTATGTGTGTCGTAAGAGTAGCAAGCAGAATCTTTTGAAACACTATACTCAATTGCGTAATTGTTGTTAGCATCTAAAAAGAAACGAGTTTCTGTTTCAACTCTGCTCATTTCATTGTAAAGATCATTAATACTATTGTACCAATGTTCGAACATAGCAAAATTATCGGCTGGTGATTCTCCAACGACAAATTCAAAGAGCTTTTGTTTGGCTTCTTCTTCAGTCCATTCAGGATCAAAATCAAAAAATGTATCTTGATCGTTTACAATTTGATATTGACCCGCCTCAAATCTACATATCGAAGTCCTATTATATAGACTCCAACCATCTTTTTTATGCAATTCGAGTTTTTCAACTTCAAATCCAAGTTTTTCAAGATACTCTGTAAGATTATTTAATTCCTTAATGGAATCTGAAATAATAGCACATTTGATATTTTTTGGATATCCATTCATACCGATTGTGGTTTCTGCATAATCAAGTTGCAAAGCCTCGGCAATCATACCAGTTGAACCTAGTTCAATGATTTGTTCTTTTGTTAAGTAACAATCAAATACTTTTGTTTCCATATCATTAATTATTAATTGGTTTCTATCATCAAAGGCTGGAATGCAGAAGCACCCAGCCAATTGTTTACAATAATACGTCAGTTTCAACATATTCAAACATAAATTCACCCTCACCATTATATTTTTGGGTTTGTTTGATATGATTTAAATTATACAAGTCATCTTCAGAGAGTTTTTCACCGTCTTTTTTAACTTGTTGCTCAATTATATCAATAGCTGTGTATTGATCACTTGTTATCCCGATTAAATCACGTGATTGATAACTGTGATGAACATCTGTCCTGTAAACTACTATCATAGCTTATTTGTTATTGGTTTATACTACCAAAAGCCCATTATCACTAAGGATAACAGGCTTTTAAGCTTATGAGAGTGTAATAATCTGTACGATTGTTAAGAATAAGATTAATAATCCTACTGTCAGGGCGTTAAAGTCCCATCTTTCATGGTTTTTGAATAGATTAACCATGTTTAATTCTTAAACCGATTGATTGTTTAAAGCTAATTTTACTTGTAATTGCGCATAATGCAACTAATCCGATAATGAATAATACAATAGCCATAATGTATATATTTAAATTAATAATAAAATGTTTTCAATGCCAAAGGCCGATCTCCACATGGAGATCAGCCAATTGTTTAACTTAACTTTAAAAAGTATTCAATTGCTGAATGAACATAAATTAAATGCGTACTAGTTCTTTGTGAATTTTGTTCGTACATGTTGGGAAACATGAGAGCAAGTTCTTCGTATAAATCAGGCAATTGATTCTTTATCATTTGTCTTATCTTTCTACCATTTGCTTTTTTAGCATTAGCCATTAATTTTTCCCATTCACAAATAGAAATATCACTACAAGTACATTCTAAATGTATTTTACTGTTGTAAGCTTCTCTTGCTGTCATATAAATATTTTTAGTTTATAAATTTCTACTACCAAAGGCCACAACCTTAAAAGGTTGCAGCCAATTGTTTAAGCTGAAATAGCTCTTTGTTTTTCCTGTTCATAGCTTTGAGAACCGTAAAAATCTCTGATTTCTTCAATAGATAGTTCTCTTTTAATTTTCTTGTGAAACTTATAGTTTTCACGTATGTACCACATTCTTTTTTTACCAGCCCATCGACAAATCCATTTATCAGGAAGGATAACGGCTTTAATTTGTTCTTTGTGTTCTTTTTCTGAAGTAATCCAGAACCATGATCCACAAATTTCAAAATCAATTCCATTAATCTTTATAAGTTGTTCAACTACCTTTATGAAGTCTTTACTTACAAAATACTTATCTGAGACTTGTTCATCAGAGGCTTTGAAGTTTTCAAACTGTTTTGTTAGCTCTAAAAATAAAGAGTGAGATCCTCCTGCATCAGGATGACATTTAAAACATAATTGCTTAAATAGTTTTTTAGCTTCTTCTAGTGTGGTGCATTTGTCAAAATAATTCATAATAATAAGTATTAGTTTGTTCCCTGCCATGTCTCGAAACATGCTTATAAGCACTTTACAGCCTTATACACAGGGTAAAAAATGAATTATTAACAAACTTAGTCATGCTGATCGGTGGCCTCTCAACATTATACGGCTGCCCTCTAATACCGTCACTTTATAGGCTTGCTTAATTCTTATTAGATAAACTCGTTATCTTGTTGAATACATTAGCGTAATATGTCAAAGAACTTAAATTTTATTATTCGATATTCTGAATAAATAACAGTACAAATATAAACCGTTATAATTTACTATACAACTATTTTATCAAAAAGGTTACAAAAAAAATGAGAGAAAGCTTTGTAACTCCCATCAACACTGAGAAAAAAAAATTAAAATAATTTTTAAGGAATTAATAAATCGGTGAGCTACATCACCAAAAAAAGAAGGGAATCAGAAGAAAACCGCAAATTCAACCCATCCAACACCCAAAAACCAGGCGCGACAAACAATCCAATAATTAAAAACAAATAACACAATAAAACACCCTTTTTAAAGGAAAACATATAAACCCTATACATTATAATAACCTATATAAAGAAAACCTCTAAATAAGCCCCTAAATGCTTAAAAAACCTATTTTTATACTTAACACCCAAATCCCAATAAACATAAGGAATGTAATACAATAATATCAACCCAATAAATAATATTAACTGTTATTATTCATAATACTCATTAATACTCATAATACTCAATAATACCCGTAGCGGAATGGAATGGAGCGTATTATTAATATGATTATAATGACCGTAAATATTAATAAATATTAATAGTAAAGGATTAAGGGAGGGTGTTAACAGTAAATTAATGTTGTTGAATTTTCGCATGAATCGCACACAATGCCTGTATTTTTAGGGTTTTATTAATGACTTTATGTCATATTTTAAATAAATAGAAAGCAGATAAATACTAACTGTCTGTTATACAGCATATACCTACATGTTTTTATGTCGTATAATTTACATTATGTTAAATATATGATAGTTTTGATCGCTTTATTGGGAGAATATAAAAACCTTGCTTTCTAGGCTATATACTTGATACACAACCAGTAAAGATAGGTTAAAAAGCTTGGGGGTGGGTTCGCAAAAAGCCACATTGTCAGGCAGTTACGCACCCTCTGTATATTCAATTAATTTGACATTTTAAGCCCTACCAATCACATTTATAGTCTATTACTATGATTTAGTATTAATAATAATGGATTGAGTTTATATTTCATTCCATTCTAGTATATTAATATTAGTAATTACCCCTCCGGGGTTTATTAATTAGTTGGGTTTTTTGTTTGTGTAATCACGTATGATTATCAATTGATTATGGTTATTTTAGTGTTAGGTATTCTTTAAATTCTTTGAACATAGAGCAGGAGCCGTTATTTTGGACGAGTATATTAAGGATTTCTGTTGCTGTTTTATTGTTAACAGCTTCGTAGTTATAGGTAAATTGGGCAAATGCTATGGGGCATGGTTTATCTCCGAATATACATTTAGAGCATTGGTCCATGAAGGGTTCTGCTTCTGTGTTGTTACCAAAGTATGCCATATTTGTCTACGCTCGTTGATTATCAGTTACATACCGAATTTAGTAAAGAATTTAGAAATACTTTCTTCGGTGAAGTAATTTTCCATTATATAACTGAATATTAATGTATTTGACAGTTCTAACAGTTCATCTCTATTCAAGGAGTTTGTTTCGGATTTTATTTTATCGATAAGTTCTGTAGCTTTAATTCGGCCTTTTTCTTCTTTCTTTATAACGTACTTTTCGATATTATCAATTGATTTTAAGCGTTTTGAGTGCATTTGAACTTAGTTTTAAGTTGATACTTCACCCTTATTAGAGGAGCATTTATTTACTTTAGTGGGTTGATTATTTTTCACATTGTCCAATGTTTCTTGTATGAATTCAGGGATGTATTCATCAGTTACATTAGATATGCACATAATTCCTTTTATTCCATCTACTGAGAGGAAGAATGGTGTATTGGGAAAAAAATATTCGATTGATTCAGCAAGAGCTCTCATTTTTATTTCATTATCAGTTTTATTCATAGATTATGGTGTTTTAGTTTATATCCAGACTTCTACAATTTTAGGATCGTCATTAGGCATTCTATGTAGGTTGAAAAGGTTTTGCGGTATTTTTTTACGGATATCGTCTAGCGTATCCTCTATATACATAGTTTTGGTTGGATTATTGTTTAACCATTTACGGGCTACAAATTTATTAGGATAATCGAGAGGGTTTTTGTATATCACCCATAATTCAAGTTCTGTCATTTATTTTTATCTATTTTCTATATTTTTAAACACTTGTTCAATAAGTGATCGAGATCCTGTACCATCTAAAAAGGTTTCGAGTTCGTCTTTAACTGCTTGCCGTTTTGCTTTGAAGCGGTTCTTAGCTTCAGGACCTAAATAATTTTCAATAGCTTCTCTAACTAAGTTCCTTGCTACCCTTGGTAGAACTATAATAGCATTTGCTTCGCATTTACGTTCTCCTATTGTAGATAAATATTTTTGCACATAAGGCATTCTATAATTCTTGTGATATGGCGAAGCTAAGTTTTTACCAGAACCAGTTGTAAGATTATCAATCCATGTAAAATTATTTTCTTCAATAAAATCATAGTTAAGTCCAAATCGATCTATCTTAAGATTGTAAGGATCAAAACCTCTTACACCATCCTGCCAAACTATATCTTTAAGATCGTCAAGGTTTTTTCGGATAAATTCGGATATACGTAATCCATCCGGATCATGATCACCACAATATAAGAGAACACATTTCATTCCTTTGTCTCTGGCTTCAGCAAACCTGCGGGCGTATTCTGCACGTTGAAGCATTGACGACCAACCTTTTGAATTAGCAATAGGTATGTGGTATTCTTTACATACAGGTTCAAATAATGTAACAAGGTCAATTTTCTCAACAACCATTTGTATGTAATATTTTTCTCCATCCCACCAATCAGGAGTATAGTGTTCTGCTGCATTAAGTGAGCCACGTAACCACATACCAAAGTCATCAACAATATTATTTGTATCAGGTTGTTCAACACCTAAAAACTGTCTTGCTGATTCTTCTGCTGTAAAGTCTATAGGTAGATATCCTTTTTTCCGGCATTTATTTATAGCATTAGTAACTTTATCAAATTCATCTTTATTGATATAACGTTTTTGTTCAAGAATATAAGCCCAACCCCTTGATGATACTCTAAAGCCTATTGTTCTGGATAAATCCTTTACAAACTCGGAAAATTCTTCTAGGTTTCTAAAATTTACCATTTCATAACTATTTAAAATTGCAATATACTAATAATTATTATATTTACACAAAAATGTATGTCAGGCTGGTAAAAACATGCACAATATTGTAATATGGATATTTGGGAAATAATAAATTTTAACGCATTAAGTACATTATGGAATTATAAACCAGGAACGATAAGAAGAAAACGTATACCCAATAAAAAGAAGGCTGCTATGCAGGAATTATATGACTATTTAGAAACCTGGAAAAAAAGACATGGATAAAGTAATAGAATTTTTATTAGCAAATGATTTTATGAGGGATGAATATGAGCCAAGTATTTATCGTGGTAAGAAATGTAATGTAAGAATATTTCATGATCATTATGCTGTTGTTAGTAGAGATTGGCCGGATACAGATGAATTAGGTTTTTTATACAGTAAGGATTTAAATATTTATTGGCTGGTAGGCATCCTCACATGGTTTAAACTTATTCCAAAGGATTATGTAGGGGGCTTTGGTGAATAGGTGAATCTATGGTTATCCAATCGCAGTCTTTACCTATTACATGTCTACCATACCATTGATTACTCCATATGGATTCTTCTTCAGAACAGATATATTTTCGAACCTGGATTATTTCTTTATTATCATATCTCTTTACAAATAGTGGCATAATCTAAAGTATTTTCAAGTATTGATTGCAGGTCAGGTGATTAGTGTTGTCTTTTAATTTCATTTTAATTCCTTTGCTTTTATTAATAATGAATTAGCAATTTCAATAGCTTGTTTTTTATCAAAACCTATCCAACTCACGGGAGTATTGAAATCTATTATTATTCTATTCTTATGAACGCCTATAGCAAATCTTAATTCTCCTTCATCATTATTATTGAGTTTTCCTTTAGGGAATTTCCCTGTTTTTCCAATTTCATTCATTTGTATCTTCTTTTAAAATTTTTTTTAACAAATTAAATTGACGTTTACGAACACATGTTTTACAATATGGATAGCTTGGTATATCAGGGTCTACCATAGGCCAAAAGACCTCAGCTTGTTTTCCACAGTCTATACAAAGTTCATCTTTAGCGTATTTCATTTTTTTACAGCAATATAACTCTCTAGTTGCATTTTTAATCTCTTAGTTTCTTTCAATACTTTTTCTTCAGGCCACTTTTCGGGAGTATCATTAAAATGAGCAGTATCAAAACCAACAACCCAACCGCTTTTTATATGTTTAGGCAACTCAGGCCAATCTATCTTTTTTACCGGAGCTGAGAATGTGAGTCCTCCATTGACCTGTAACTTTGGATACAATAAATGAATATCGTCATAGCAATATCTATAAAGAGCGTGTTTTCTTGGGATAATAGCATATCCGTTTCCCCATCCACACTTTATGTGTTTTTTAAAATGAGGGTCAAATTGTCTTATAAAAATTTTTATTTTCATTTTTTATTTTTAGTTCCAATTAAAATAGAGTCTGGCACAGTGAATTCAAATACAGTAGATCTCCATAAATGGAGTACATGCTCATGATGGTTTATATACATTGATTTTGGAGGGTGGAATTGAACGACACAATCTTCTTCATCCCAAAAGATGTCTTTTATAGCACACATTTCATCCCAGGTTGGAGTTTCTTGTTTTCCATTCTCCACTATATGTACAGAAACATGTTCCCATCCCATCCCATCAGAAGCTTGAACATTAGCTAAAATGTCCTTCTCTAAAGGAATATGAAAAAAACCATTATTCCCATATGAATCATCAGACCTCAATATAGGGTGTGTTCTATTTCTATATTTATTTGGTACTTTGAACATTATTGTTTTTGTTTTTAGCCCATGAAGGAGTATAGAATTGAACTTCTTTTGCTTCTGTTTCAAGAAAGGGAGAACCTAATGGTGAATCATTAAACATCTCGCATTGTTTTGCATCAAAATAAAGTAATATTATTCCGTTATAAGTTATTGGATTAATAACAATACCAAAATCAACTATAATTTCTTCTATTTCTGAGACTCCATAACGTATATGGTTTATATATTGGCCTTTAGAGAGTTTTATAAATTCTTTTTTTGTCATATACCCTCCAATCGGTTCTTTATTTTATCTAAAGGATCAATACAATTATAAATAATTTCTTTAAAAATATTGGCTTTAAGCAAACTTCGGCATTCATCTTCAGATAGAGCGTTAACTCCTTTATCGATTGAAGGAATGATTTCTGATATTAACTCTTCTTTCTGAAAATTTTCTATAGATTTTGTAATTGTCAATGATCTTTTAACAATTGTCAATAATTCGTCATAAAGTTCTTTACCTGTCATTCCTTAAACCTTTCTCTAAAAAGCCCCGTAGGGCTTTTCCATATTTTTGAAAACATTTACTTGGTTTTCATTTTTTGATATTGCTCAAAGGTTATTTTCCCTTTGGCGAATAGAGATGTAGGGGTGTCTACTGGACGAAGATTACGCTTGTGTTTCTTCGATCCTCCTTTTAATTTTGCTTTTTTCATGATGACATAAAAATTTAATAATTACGTCATATGATGCCTCCTTTCTTAATGAAATATTTTGTATATTTGAGAGTCAAAATAATTTATCTGGAACTATCTTGATTCTTAATCCCGGTATACACAGCCGGGATTCTTTGTTTATATAGTTAGGAATTCTCCTTCATCATGCAAGATAGAAAATCAATAGGGTTTTTCGCTATTAATGACTTGGCTTTAGTTAATCCGGCTTTTTCGCCTAAACAAAACAAAATATATGCAGCTTCATTTTCATTTATGCATTTATCAAGAATAATCCGCATAATTTCAGTCGTTTTGATGATATTAGGATCATCAAGAGTGTCACCTAAAATCTTATTAAGTTCTATAACTCTATCATATGAAAGGTCTAAATTTCCTTCAAGAGTACTATTGTTTTGTTTTTCTGTTATTTGCCAAGTTTTCATTTTTTTTATATTTAGGATTCAGTATTTAAATATTCGATTTGAGCTTGACGATCCTCTTTAAGACGATTAATTATATCGTCTTGCATTTTACTTGTTCTGGCTAGGACTCTATAAAGGATTTGTTTTTCTTCAGTAGAGAGCCTTTTCATCTTCAGGTTTTTTATGTTTGTCGTAAAAAGCTATTAGAGATCTTATTATCTGAGAATCATTAGAATTATCGAATCTATATTTCTCTTCAAGGTAAGTAACCTTTTCCTCTAAAGACATGGTATCCAAATTTGATAAAGCATCCTGACCTGTTATTAACGAGCTTAATGCTGCATTTTTTAATTTGGAATATTCTTTTAAAAATTTGTCATTAATTGGTTCTCTTACATTGAATTTATATGTTATAATACAAAGACCAATTATACCTAACCCTATTATACCTGTAGAAATCCATTCTTCTCTAATAATAGAAAAAATTAATAATACTAGATCGAAAAAAAGTATTCCAATAAAAGAGTAATTAGTAGTTCTAACAGAAGCTCTTTTAAATTTTTCTGCTCTACTAAGTTTGCTTTTAGGCTTAATGAATTTTATAATATTATTAATTATTGAGGTCATTCTTTATTTTTATCTGTAAATACTTTAAGTAAAAAACCTATAGGACTATCTTTTATTTTTTCGATAACAAACCCTGATTGAAAAATAATAAGAGCTGATTCGTTTGCATTTTTTGCCATTCTACTTAAATTGACAAGAATATCTGAAATAGCCAATTCTTCTTTAATTGCTGTTAACAAAAGTTTAGTTGATTTATCTTTTAATTCATCTGAACGTTTATCGCTTATTCCTAATGAATTAGGAATACTATTAGAATCTTTTACTTTGGAAACATGCCAGGATTTATCTTCTATATCCTTATCTTGCTTATTCTTGTCTAAATTAATTTTAAAAATACTTCCAAATTCACCACCCAAATTTTCTGAAAAAAATTCAATAAGTCCTTTAGGTAAATCTGGTATAGGACAATTACGACATTCATTACCAAGAACAAATGCAGTAAATATAGCTTCGTTAATATTAGAGCATTGTCCTGTTACGTTTTCAAGAATTTCAGAAGTAAAATTAGATTTTTTAGATTCGAGTTCTGTTAACTCGACTAAAACATTTTTTCTTTCTTTACTTATCCCCAATGCTCCGGGAAGTGAATTATCATCATCTTCCGGGGGGATAGTAACAATTTGCCATGGTTTCATATTTTAGAATTTTGATTAAGGGAATCGAATATATGTAATTATCTGTTTATTTGCAAATTATCTTACTTATCGTCTTTTTCAAGAATAATTAATAGAATTGCTATAATTATTAATACAAGAATTGGAATAAATAACAAAGGCGTATATATTTTTTCTGCAAGTAGAATTAAAATAATATTCATAATTTAGTAAGACTTAGGACAAATACATTTAATTATTTTGGATCAAACGCAATCAGTATATGAGAGGTTAGCTTTAATGTTGTACTATGAAGCTAAATTAAAAGAAATTAAAGACCTCTCTTTGGAGCGAGATTTTCGTAAGGTCTCGAAAACTGGACTAATTCAGGAATGTTATTTTCAACTCGCTTTAATATACTACCAAATTAATAGAGAATGCATCGTATCTTCGCGTGTGATATATCAATCTAAAATGAATATTAGATAAATTGAATATCTATATTTCCCCCTGTTTTAGTTGAACATTTTATTACCTCCGCAAAGGCAGTTCTTATCCTTAAATCGGGATCTAATTCATGGGTAACGTTAAGGACAGCATTTGCTACGTTTCGCTCCTCTCCTATTGATTCAAATTGTTTAACTTCAAGAATAAATCCATCTGAACGAATCAAAAATATTTTTCCATTGCCACCAATAAAAAAGGACCAACGCATTTTCCCGAAACTGTCATCACCAAATATTTCTTTTATGCTGTGCATATAGGTTGAACATTTCTCTCTTGTGAGTGTATCGCCTATAAATGGCATATCGCGCCTTACATATTCAATTACATTTGGATCGCCTTCACCTGCCATGAGGATCTGTTCTTGTCCACATTGCCATATTTTACTATGGTTGTGGTATAGATCGCCAACATCATAAAAAATGCTATCTGAGGCTATGTATACCCTGCTTTGTTCTTTAAGTGCTAGTATCATTTTCGAAGTCTTCGTCAATTTCAAGAAATTCAAACTGGGTCATATTTTTACAATTAGGACATTCAAGCCTTTCACATTGGGCTAAAAATACAGCAACCCATTCATGACCACATAAATCACATTTTACTTTACTACCTATCCAGGACATAGTTTTAAAATTAAAGGGTGTCATTCACACTCGTAGGTGTCACATTAAACTTTCGTCTCGCATATTCAGCTATCAAGAGTCCGTCAGCATCGCCATGCTTTACTATCAATTCTTTATGTTTAGGAAACATTCTTGTTCCTATATCTCGACTTGCTTTTTTTAATTGGGTATTATCCTTTAATCCTGATGGTAGAAGTTCTTTTTGCCATTCTTTAGAGTCTATATAATCGTAACCTATTTCTAGAGCTTCAAGAGTGCAAATAGTAGCTTCTAATGCTCTGAGAGCTCGGTTAACGCTTTTAGCGTATTTAGATCCTGTTAATGGTCTTTCAACTAATGCAAATGGATTTTCAAATACTTGCAAGAGATATTCAAGTTTAATAACATCTATACGGGAAATGTTGTCTTTTTTCTTTGTATAGTTCTGTTCTATTTTAATTGGAGTTTTCCAAAAGAAATTATCAAAGGGAGTTATTACACCAATTGTTCCTGTAGAACCATTATCAATCCCAATGAAACTGTTCATACGCTAAGTTTTTTGTTCTATGCATTGAATTACTTTAAATATTTCAAAAGCTACTTGTGGAACTATTGCGTTTCCATAGGCTTTTATTGATTCTTTTCTCCACCATGAGAAAGGTTTAAATTTATAATTCACTTTTCTTTTTTTGGTTTCAAGAATGGTTTCAATGTCCAATCTACTGGAAATCCCATCATCTCCGCTACAAACTGGGGGCTGAGTTGGCCATCTATCCCATGTTGGAATTTTAATCTGTTGGGCAACTGGTCTAGATGTTTTCGACCGGTCCCGTTCTTCATGTGTTCCTCTCCGTTCGTTCCCTTGTAATCCCGGGTCGATGGAGTTGGCATCATTTGTCTGGCTACAACATCCCGGAGATTGCCCAATTGAGTTCTTCCGGGTCGGGTTATCGTCATTTCCTTTATTATGGCCTTGTCCGTTTTTGGTGTCATGTGATCCATTGTTGTTGGGGTTGGGATTAATCCCATCTGAACTTGTTGTTTTAGTCCCACTTGAGCAAGTCTTCCTGTGTATTTGTTGTAAGCTCTTTCCCCTATTTTGGCTGGTTCCCCTTTCTTTGTTACTAACTTCTCTATTTTTATTCCAGGTTCCTGCGCTGTTGGAGAACGCAACAAACCAGATTCTTTCTCTCCTATGCGGTGCGTTTTTACCGCAAGCTGGAAGTATAATTGGGATGACTTCGTAGCCTTCATCTTCCAAGTCAGAGAGCACTTGTTTGAAAACCAGTCCCCCATTCCAATTAATAAGTCCACGAACGTTTTCACCCACAATGTAGCGTGGTTGAATTTCTCGTATTGCTCTAAGCATTTCCGGCCAGAGATAACGGTTATCTTCTGTGCCTCTTCTTTTTCCTGCTGTGCTGAAGGGCTGACATGGAAATCCTCCTGTGAGGATATCGATTTTGCCTCTCCAAATAGTGAAATCTGTTTTGGTAATATCTTCATAACTTACTGCATTAGGCCAATAATAATTTAATACCTCCCGGGAAAATCTTTCTATCTCACAATTAAAGATATTTTCCCATCCCATCCATTCAGCAGCTAAATCGAAACCTCCAATACCACTAAATAATGATCCATGATTCAAACCATTAGTTTTTGATATATATTAATAAGAGTTTCAACATCTTTATTACAGTAGAGAGATATCTCTTCAATTTTACCCTGCTTGTAATAATCATATACCATAGAACCATCCATTTCATCTTTTGGGGTTGGTATATCAAAGAACAAACAAAGCTTCTCTAAACTTGGCATTTTCCCATAAACAAAGTATGATCCTAAAGTCATGGTATCAATTATATTGCTCCTGGTAAAATAAAAGAGCTGTTTAAGTGAATCAAGATTATATCTACATGCACGAAGGTAAATAATTGGAGCATCGAAATTTTTAATGTTATGCCCTACTAATGATATGCCTGTAATTGATCCACCATATTCTTTTAGATGGTCCTGGACCTTTGTTTGTAATATTGATAAGATTTTAGATTCTGAACCAATTATTGCCTGAGGTTTTTCACCATTGAACGAATATGAGATACAGATAATTTTACATTGATATGGATCTAAAGATCGCTTCTTGATGATCTCTCGTGTGAGAGCTTCCTTATTTTCATCAAGTTTTTTTTTGATTGATTCTTCTAACTTAATTGTTTTGGGCAAGAGAGCCCTGAGATCTTCTTCTGTTATTTTTTCGTCTTGTACTGCTGTCTCAATATCGAGATACAACAGACTCATAATATTTTATCGATTTAGTTTGTTTGAAAAAGGGCCCTCACATAGTTTTAATTAATTTAAAACATTATGGCTCAATGTAAATCAGAATAAAATGTGAAGGGCCCTAACCCCGTTGGTTAATTATAAGTTTCTTTCCATTCGAAAAAAAGCTTCTATAGTGGCTTTGATTGTATCTCGATCTTCATCTGTAAGATCTCTGTAGTTGTCAATTTTCTTGACTATCCTATTCAGATTAGCTACATGTTTTTTTAGGTAAATTATAAATTCTATTTCACGGTTCATTGGGTTTTTAGGTTGAAAGCTAATTTAAAAATTATTTAGCTGAAAAACAAATGTATAGTTTTTCGTTGTAACTTTGTTAAAACCAACCGATCATGAACAACTATCAAAACTTAGTAATTTCAGACTTTCTCTTGAAGGAAAAAGAAAGACTTTACCGATTAGAAGAAGAGATAAGAATTGCTCCAATGGTATATGAACAACGAATAGATACCTTAGAACAGTTATTAAAACGAGGAATACATTATGGCCTTGAAAGAGGTATGTCAATACAGCAACGACAAATAAATGTTGTACGAAAAGCAAAAGATAATGTTATAGAGAAGTATGTTGACGAATTGATGATGAACATTAATATTCGGAATGCTCAGCATATGAATTTACCACGGATAAAATACAGTAAACGAAAATACAGACTTCGAAGGAAAAATGGTGGGGAACAATTAGTAATAAAATTTGATTATTAAAAAATAAAGTTGTAATTTGCGTACACACGCAATAAGAGCCTTTACACAAAACCTTCATTTTTACAGGCCACCTTTGACTAAGGTGGTTTTTTTATTATGTTAAGTAGAATAAAAATATTTTTGTAACTTGCAGTCATAATGAAAACTACAAAGACTATGACTTTTTATTTGCCTATTACTCAAGAACAGCTAAAAGAAGCAAATAGGAAAATTGCTAAAATGGCCAGGCAAAAAGAAAAAGTTAAAATATTATGGTCTAACAAACCGTGTTAGACAGAACCTTTGAAGGTTACCACCTCATTATATAGTTTTGGGAAAAGGACATTTTGTCCTTTTTTTTTTGGTATGAATTAAAAATACTGTATTATTGTACCCACGTGTAACCCTTGTATGTATATACATCATAAATTTTAATTTTTTTTTAACCTAAATTATTTTGACATGAGAATTTTAAAATCTAAATCCATTGCCATAGCAATTGCTATGCTTATTCTTGTTGTTAGTTGTGAAAAAGAGAAATCTACAGTAACAGAAAAACAAGATTTACCATTAACAGAAGCACAAATGATTGAGTTTGGAATTAGTTCATTAGAACAAATTTCAAGTGATATGATTATGCTTAACACTTCAGGATTTAAATCTACAAGTGAATATGATAATGCTGATAATTATTTAGTACACTTTGTAGATAATGAATCACAAGCAATCATTCAACGTAAAGATGAAAATAAGAGTATGTTGCATTTGCTTGATGCTAATAATAATTCCATTGGATCGTTTGAAATGGTAATAGACAAATCTGTTAACGGAAAAGCAACCGATTTAACATTAAATCTTGATACAGGCCAAAAAATCATTATCAATAAAGATGGAATACAATCTTTTAATGAAAATGAATTAAAAGGTAGTCATCTAGGCCAAGGTAGTTGGCAAGCGTGCGTATGGTTCGCTATTGAATCATGTGGTAAAGAGGCAGGTTGTGCGATTATGGCAACTCTTACAGCACCATTTGCATTTTCAGCGATTGCTATTGCGTGTGGATAATTCTTATTATTATGGAATATTTACCTGTTTATTACATTATTTTAGTCTTTGCAGTGACTTTCTTTTTTGTAAAATATAGACATCAGTCGGTAATAAGAACATATTTCTTATTACTTTTTACAGGGGTTTTATTTGGTGTCTTATTAATTTTATCAAATAAAGAATATCAAAAGGGATTAAGAGTAAAAAGATAATTTTTAAAGGTGTCTATAACAGACACCTTTTTTTATTATAAAGTTTTAGTGAAAGTAACAATCATACTTGGGAATGGGGCTGCATCTTGTCTCTTTCCATTTAATAAAAATCTAACCCTACCTTTTAGAAAATCAATCTGATATCGTTTGTATATATGGTAATGAAACCATAAAGTATCTGTCCGGGCTGGAAGCAATGCAATTATATTTGCACCTTCTTGAGCTTCGTGATCACACTTCTCTACCCATTTAGGAGTAATTGTTCTTCCATATGGGGGATTCAACCACAACCAACCTTTGTATTCATGCCAGCTTTTCTTTAATGAATCTTCTTTTTCAGGAATATATGAAGAACATTTCTTATTAAATTTATTTGCAGCAAGATCTATTTTAAAATTATATTTCTCATTTAAAGGGATATATATTTCAGGGGGTGTTTCCCAAATAGTTTTCTTAGAACTAAATAGCAAATCTGTATTCATGGATGGTTGTAATTTAGGATATGTTTAAAAGTCAAATTGAATTATTTAAATACTGTTGGCAAACAAAGCCTCATTATTGCTATGTTACAGGCGAAAAGTTAGATAAGTTCATTAACTCAAATCTAAGCTTGTCAATGTTTGCTCATGTCCTCTCGAAAAAGAAGTATCCTGAATGGCGGTTAAATCAAAACAATATTATATTGTTAAGTCCGAACTTCAAGAATACAGGTTATTCAGTACATCATTTATTTGATAATGGATCATTTGATGAAATAAAGAAGTTTGAAAAACTTTCAGGTAAGTCTTTTCGTGTAGTGTTTGAGTTCGAAAGAGAGTCACATAAAATGTATTCCTGCGAATTTAAAAAAACATTACCTGAAAGAAAGATCGTAGATAAATACTTAAAAGAATAGCCGTACATAAGTCATGCCAGTGAAAGAGTACGGCTATTCAAGGAATTAAATCGCAAGAGATTTAATTTTATTTACCATGGCGTTTTTATCAGTTTCTAAGAGTTTCATCAATTCAAAGATTTTCTCAGAAAAACCAGCAATGCAAAACACATTATTTTCAGGAAATTGTAGATTACCGTATCCTTGTAAATCAAAAGAATAAATTTTAGGATTTGCTCCTGTCCTATTCTTATAATTTATAAATGCATCTTTGGGATTTGAGGATCTATAATGATAAAAGCGACTGGAATAATCCCAAGCTTGCATATCTGAAAGAATAATTATTCTATCTACAGGTGATAATAAAGCATCAAATATCACATTGAAGTTAGTACCACCACCAGAAAAAGGAATTTGATTCATTAATGATAATACACCATCAGTAGGATTGAGATTAATAATCTGAGCTTTAGTATCAAAAGTCAATAATACAGAATCCATTGTTTTATATAATACTGCACCAAATAATTTAGCAATATCCGCTGGTTTACCGCTCATAGAACCTGATACATCTATAGCAATTAATGTTTTACCAGGGAATTTCGGTACGTTATTACAAGCTGTTTCTACAGCCTTATTTAAGGCAATTATAACTTCTCTTGAATTTTCAACTTTATAGAGTTCTTGGGCTGCTGTTGAGTATCTAAATGGCAGCACTAATGATTTTTTAATTCTTTTCTCATCAATAAGAAGTTCACAGGCTTTAGATATAATTTCTGGTGCTTGTTGAATAATGTTTCTTAAATTTTTCAAAAGAGCCATATATCCAATCTTTCCTGATTCAATTAAGTTGATCCAAGCATCCTTCTTCAGTACATCTTTTTCTTCTTTTGAATTGGCTGTTTGTCCTGCTATAGTCAATTTTGTTTCCCAAGTTGCAGCCGGTTTCAAAGTTCCTTTTATAAGGGCTGTTGTTGCTTCTGTTGGAATAGGGCGAACCATGTTAACAACATCAACAAGTTTTATTTCTTTTCTTTCAGACTTATACTTAGCAATTTGATACGAATCAAACTTTTGAAATGCCAAAGCAAAGCCTCTACGCATAGCATTTGACATTTTCATTTTATTAGCCTTGAGATATGAAAGTATTTCAATCATATCGTCAGGACGATAAATTACTTTTTCATAAAATCGTTTGGTCCATTCTTTACCGGCTGCTGTCTTTGATAGTTCAGCAGCTAATACATGCGAAATGGATCGCATACCAAATTCAGTACGTGCGAAAATACAGGCTTTAGCTGCAAAAAGAGGATCGATAACTTTCAAAAGAGTTTTAAGTTCTTCGAAAGTTTCATTTGCGGAACGATAATATTGATCGTTAGCAAAAGAGGTTAGCAAGATGGAAACCATCTTCAGTTCAGGGGAAGCATCGTAGGCTTCGCCTCCTGCACTGTTTGTTGTTTTACTTCCAGAGGAAACGGTGATTGTGAACCGACTCATCGCTCTATATGTTGGATATAAAATTGCCGAAGATATTATGAAGGGAGAGAAGCCTTTCGGCATCGTCAGGAGTTGAACCTGAAACCTTATGTTTCTAACACATATGATCTACCATTTGATCTACGAAGTATCCTTTCAATCATTACGGCAATGAGGTTTGGCGATAATACTCAGGTGAGTGTTTACATGATTTTAAGTCATTTGAATTTTGGAATAATTCGAAGTAACTCACCTATCAATGCGCCAAATATCTTAAAAAAATAAGGAAGAAACAGAAAGAGAACAAAAACGTACGCCTTATCCAATTAGGCATTATCTCCAAAAATCCATTCACCCAACTATTAATAGGTGAATGGATGAAAATATAAATATATGTATGACAAATACATCCATACTTAAAAAGCGGAGATAGTAGGAATTGAACCTACACTCTCGGTATAAATACCGAAAATACGAAGTAACTCATTTCTTCATTACCTTATTTTAAGCTTTTAATATCAAAGAACTTATAAGAAACAAAAGTATGGCATATAAGAAATTATGATGTTAATAACTAAAAAAGATATTAACATACTTGATTTTTACATTTTTTTGATCGTAACTTTATCTGGCAAAAAAGAAAAGAATAGAAAAAGAAAAAAAAATAAGAAACCATTATAGGATAATTTTATGTTCAAAGTTTTCTTCATTTAAACTATAGTGGTTTCCTTTTTATGTGGACGGGACTTGTCTGAGTACAAGAGTAAATTCTAAAGAATTTGACAGTAGCGCATAAATTGTACACCACTACTACGGGGACTTGACAAAGTGGTAAAGCTGGAACTAAGAGGTGAAGCGTGTCAAGCGGGTTGCAGTAAGCTCGAAAAATAGACCTCAAAAGAAGTAACGCTGTGTTTTACTTCTGCTCATTTGAAGAGGCGATTCCTATACAGGTAACTAATCAAATGTTCGGTTCTACTCCGAAAAGAAGGGGAATAGAATCGAACTGCTCAAAATCCAAAGCTTAAACCTATTAGGTAGACACTAAAATACTTATACTATAATAATTATTTAAATAATTTAGTATATTAGTTTATTTAAAATATTATGTATGCACCTTATTATAAATAAAGAAATCTGTAGACCAATTCCTAACTTTTCCCGATATCACATTTCTTCTTCAGGCAGAATATATAGAACAAAACCTGTATATCCTTTTGAGGAACGTTTATTAGAGGAAAGTAAAGCTAAGTTTATAGCTTTTCGTGAAGTAAAATCTAAGGCTTCTTATAGTGGGAATAAGAAAAACAAATACAAATATTTACGTTGTGGTTTGAAAAAAGATAATTCAAAACTAACAACTAATAATGTTGCTTTTCTGGTAATGTCAGCTTTCGAATTGTTACCAAAAGAAGAAATAGACTATTTTAAAATTATTCATATTGATGGTGATATAACAAATTGTAATATTGATAACCTAAGGTTTGAAAAGAAACAACCTCGGAATCATATTTTAAAAAAGGAAGATATACCTAAAATCCGTGAATTAATAAAACAAGGATGTGTATTAAGACATATAGCACGAGAGTTTGGTGTATGTGAAATGCAGATTCAAAGAATTAAAACGGGTGAAAATTGGTCAAAACGTAGAAAAATATATCCTAAAAAACTTCCTTTCCAGGTTAAAGATCCTAAGATACGTAATTTGCTTAGGAATTTTGAAGAAACAAAACTTAAGAATGCAAATATTAAAAGTCCTTTTACAATAAAGAGGGATAAAAATGATGCAACGAATAACCTGATTGTTGGAAGAATTAATGGATATAAATTTATAAATAACCATAAAAATATTAGTCGAGCAAGAACGATAGTTGATAAATTGAATAGATATTTCTTTTGTGAATCTATTGCGGACAGATATACTGAAAAATTAAATTTAGGTATGCATAAAAAAATCAATGATTTAACTAATAGAAGTAGGATAAATTATTGAAATTTAGTACCTTTATTTTTTCTAACTCTTCTTTTATTTATACGTCTCAAGTACGTTACACTAACTAATTAAAAGCATCACTTTTAATTTTAAAGGGCAAGTCTGAAGCACAGTAAGACAGGCCCTTTTTGGATATAGCAAAAAACTTCTTTTATCAGGATCATATCTTTGGTTTTTATAAATCATAAAACTTAAAGATTATGCTACTATCAGTCACCATCGAAACCAACAAAAAAAGAGCATTAGAAGTTGGAGTCCGATTAATCAACGCTGAGTTTTGGCATGCAGCCAGAACCGTAGAAACTACTAAAACGGAGTTTAAATATCCTATAAACTATCATGATCGTAGGGAGAGTCCATCAATTATTAAAACTACTGAAGCTATTGCCACAATTCGAGCTGCTGCAAATTTAGCTCCCACCACTGAAGCTATTACTTTGCCAGTACATAACAACAATGATCCTTCAGCAGCAACTACAAATCTTGATTTTAGGACCAGGGATATTGTATTTGGTTTAAATCTACCAAGTGATCCAACAAATAAAGGGATATTCTATATACTTTCCGGAGGATTTAAAGTTAATAAATATGTAGTTGATAATACAATCGCGGAAGTTATTGCATTAGTAACTGCTTAATTCCGGTTTTCTTTTAATGGTAAAAGCTCTCTATAAAATGGGAGCTTTTTTTTATCAATAAATAGTCGTAAATTGCTAATACCTAAAACCATGAAAGACCGTATTGATAAAGCAAAAGAAGTCCCTATTCAAGAATACCTATCTGAAAGGGGATACAAGCCAGCGAGAAATTCTTCTGGCAAACATTTATTCTATCTATCCATGTTGCATGATGAGAAAGTCCCAAGTTTTGTGGTCAACATGAATAAAAATAAATGGAAAGATTTTGGAATGCCAGGCATGAAATGGGAAGATATAATTTCCCTGGTAATGAAAGTAGATGGAGTTGATTTTTTAGAAGCACTTGAAATTTTATTAAAAACAAAAATTGTAAAAAGTAGAAGAGTCCATTTAGAACATGAGGTCGAGTCAGGGATTAAAATAGTTCAAACCTTACCTCTTCAATCAAAAGTACTTATTGATTATTTACAGGGTCGAGGGATTGATATTGATCTCGCTCGGATATATTGTAGTCAGATTGTAGTTACATTTCCCGGAGGGAAAGATCCAACACAGAAACATACGTATATAGGTTTTAGAAATGATAAGGGTGGTTATGATTTAAGAAATCACTATAACTCTTCAATTAAGAAAATTAGTACTTCACCAAAATATTTTACTCGTATTTCTGGAAACCCGGATAAATATAACTTCTTTGAAGGTTTTATTGATTATTTAACTTTTCTCACAAAGTTTCAAACTCAGAAATTTAGAAATACAACCGTAGTATTAAACTCATTAGTGAACTTGGTTTATCTATATGAAACAATGAAAAGTAATGATGAGAATAATATCTTTCTAAATAATGATGAGCCAGCAGATAAGTATATTTATAATAGTGATGATTTTTTAAATATTATCAGTCTTAAAGACAGGGGTATTTCCTTTATAGATCGTAGAGATATGTTTAAATATGCAAATGATATAAACGATTATGCCAACGGAAAAATCTATATCTAATAACTGTTTAAAAGTTTCGATAGGTGGGTATATTGTAATCGTAGATCCTAAACGATTAATTATTGATACTGATCCGAAACTTAAATCTCTTCAATATCAGAATTTAGATAATGTGTTTAAGCGGTTAAAAAAAAGGGCTACTTTTAGTTTAGTAGAGAAAGTCCCCTACCCTATGATAGTATCAAATGATACCTATAATGAATTAATAAAACAAAACCCCATTATCGGGTATTTAGTAGAAAAATTTGATTGTGAATTATTCTAACCAAAATTACCAGCAAGTTAAATAAATATCATATATAATGATTCAAATTGAAACTATCAGACATCAATAAAAAATCCCGT
>Ga0307428_1000439_pt1 | contig 27632 bp, 31 predicted proteins | sample SalMarWE160240MG_FD_202161 | JGI IMG/M metagenome (GOLD analysis project Ga0307428, IMG submission 202161) | Salt marsh sediment microbial communities from the Plum Island Ecosystem LTER, Massachusetts, United States - WE1603-240 | ecosystem: Environmental > Aquatic > Marine > Intertidal zone >...
TCATCCATAATAGCGTATAGATATTTAGTATTACCTCTAATTTTCAAATACAGCTCATCAGTTCTCCAAGCATCGCCAACTTTTGGTTTTATCTTGTCAAGATAGTTCTGCATTAGAGAAACATATTTTTTAATCCATTTGTATACGGCAACATGACTTATCTTTACTCCCTGTAATTCCAAGAATCGCTTGCTATTACGGAATGATTCTCCACTGAAATACAATTGCATGGCAGATGTAATCATTTGTGGCGTACCATGCATTTTTTCAAATCCGATATTGAATGTAAACCATTTACCGCAACTCTTACAACTGTATCGCTGGATATTGCCAGACTTGTTGTGACGAACACCATGCTTGACAATGTTTTCAGATTTACAGGTTGGACAACATTCTAACGTAATTTCTGGGATTACTACATTCTCAACCTCTTGACGTAGCGCATATGATAGTTCAACCGCATGCACATGCTTGCATTTGACGCCACGATAGGTGTAGTCAGGACAACTACACGAAAATCCAATCTTAGTGAGATTAACATGATAATGCTTAACATTACCGGATTGTGATTTAACTCTGTAGAGATGTTTGTTGATACGCCTAACCGCTCTGAATTTTTTGGATATCTCCAACCCGAGTTGTTCACGTTTACTAGGATATTCCATTACTGCTACGGATATATAGTATCCTCATGGATATAAAGATTTCCGGAAAAGCTATAGCTTAGCGTGAGTATAATTCATATAGCTTATGGGATATAGAGTTACCCAGACGGAATTGATATTCATTGAGGAATTACATAACAATCCGGATATCGAACGTATTCACACCGCGTCACAACCAACCAGACTACAGATTTTACATTTATTAACGGATAAGAAGATGTACGCTACTCAAATCGGCGAAGCATTGTCTATCGATAGAAAGATTATCACTTTCCATCTGAATGCATTGGAGAGAGCAGAACTAGTGACCAGCAATTACGGTTTAAGCGAAGATAAACGGCCAATTGCTGTAAAATACTACGAGCTCACAGCCAAGGGGAGAGAGATTCTTGAACGGATATTACAGATGATAAGATAATGAATAGTCATAGTAATAATGATTTGATTGAATACACGATAACGCAGATTGAGTCTATAAATTTATTGGAAGACTATTATGGTATTTATTGCAGTTACATATTTAATCATAGTAATTGACTGCAACAATTGGTGAGCAATATGGGGCAAGTTGAGATTAATCGAACTAAGTTTGATTCTCAATTTCGACAGATTGTAGCTGGCGAGATTAGAAATGCGAAAAACAGTATTAAGATTGTTACTGGCGAGATTAGTGCTTATGATTATCTTGACCTACGCAATCCGGCAGAAGAAGCCGCGAGGAATGGTATCCAAATCGAGGTATACGCAAGTGGTCCCAATAGGAACATAATTAACAGACTCATATATAACGGAATTAACGTGTACACCGGTAAAGAAGTTCCTAATGAGCACTTTATGGTAATCGATGACAAGAGGGCTATAATATCATATAAACAAGAGAATCGCGTGATTCCAACACCAATGGGAGATAGAATGGGGATGAGTACTGATAATAGCGATGAAGTTAGTAGACTATTATCTTCGTTTGAAAGTTTAAAAAAATCAGCAATGAAAGAGACGATTCATGGTCAAGACCCATTGGAAACTATTTTGGATAATAATATTAGACAAGAATAACAATTCACAAAATTGATGTCTTACGATAAATAAGATATATGTTGATGCAATGATATGGATAGCAGTCTTTGATGATAAACATCGTCAGCATTTCCAATCGAGCAGAATACTACGTTCACTTCTGAATACTCGTTTTCACAATGAGTTATATCTTTCATCATATGTTCTGAGCGAAGTGTTGGCATATATAACATATCTTCAGAAACGTCGTGAACGGAATGAAGACGAAAGAGAACACTTTTTCGAGCTGTGTAGTAATACTATATTAGATTCACGTTACGTCAATATACTATATGCAACAGAGACGCAAATTGGTTCTGCTATTCAGTTTATTAGAAAATACCCAACTATACCTGCGTCACTTTCAGACTGGCTTAGCTTAGTGCTTATGGTCGAAAATAACATTCAAGCTATTCAAAGTTTTGATAAAGATTTTGTTAGTATGATTAAGATCGATGGTCAGTTTAGCGGAATTAAAACGAATATTGTGGCATGAGCCGAGTTAACGGCTTGTTGATGAGCCGGTGAGTTAACAGAGCCGGCTTAGCATTTCTGTCGCGTACTCGGGAGATCTGACTTGACGTTGCATTTCGGGTGGTCGTGTTGCGCTGCGGTTGACGATCAGCTTTTTACAATGAAATCATAGCTTAGCTACTCAACCAGCCTCAACAACGGAGGTGAAAAACGGGGTTGGGAAGAGAATATATGGACAGATGTCAAGCGCTCACGTTAGCGGGAATAGTCTTGACCGGCTTAACCGCTATCGTAGCATACGTGAAATGGACCAACAATTGCAAGTGTTAGCGCTGTCATAGAGCCAAACTAGATTTCCCACTATTTTTTTCACCAGTGTATATAGCTAAATGGCTGCATAAAAGATTTGTTATGTTGATTAATCTTTACCATAAACCTCTTTATGATCACCTACGCTCACTATTTCTATAATCTTTTCACGAAAATAAACTCTATATGCAAGTCTATACGATTTGCTGAGTCTGAGCGTATAGACTCTCCCGTGTCTGCGGGTTACTATGTTTTCATCTGCTAATCTTCTTGGATCTGGTGAATTACCAAGATCTAGAACTATGTGGTCTAGCGTATTTCTCTCTTTATCAGGTAGATCGTCTTGATATTTCAGAAACCTATTAGATGCGTTGACCTTCCATCCTACCATTAGCGTTTGTGTCTACTGGCTCGCATATGTTTTACAAACTCTTCTGCATTTGGATATTCAATCATTTTCACTTTATCAGAATCAATCTCTTCAAGTGATTTTAATTCTCTAGGTGTTAATTTTTTAGTTTCTTCATCTAAATGCATTTGAATATATTTGAGCCACACACTTATCGCCTCTTCTGTAGCGTCCGTGAGAAAGCCCTTTTTCATACCCTTGACTCTATAGGCTGTTTCTCTGAATTGTCTCTCCAAATCATCGTTTATAGTTAGATTGACTTTACCCATTTGATATTTAATACCACTCTACCATATATGAGCATTACTACATCGCCACATATCCACAAACTATATATTTGAGCACGTATTATAGATAGTTAGGTGGTAGAGTGGATAAGTTGCAACACATCGATGCACGAAAAATGAGGGGTTTGGAAATCGCTAACACGATAGGAAATCGCAGCGCTAAAGCCGTGTCAATTAAGAGACTGAATAAACTAGCCTACAAAGTTCGCTCACAAACAAATACAGATCAATGGTATAATGTAATCAACACATATGAAAATGGGTGGATCTGTGAGTGTTTGGATTTTCAGGCAAGACATCAACCATGCAAACACATACACGCTGTTCAATTCAGCAAACTACTACGAAAGAAGATTTACCACGATACGATTTTACAGCCATTACAAGAGCTGCAAGATAAAGAGGTCAACCCATCAGCGATTCAATTAGGTCAAATCGTCTGTCCAAAATGTTTCAGTCAAACCTATCAGAAATTCGGAATACGTCACAACAAATACGGTGACATGCAGCGGTATGTCTGCAAAGCCTGTAATCATAGATTCGTTGTCAATCCGGCATTCGAAAATGCGAAAGCGTCTGCCAAAATAATTACCGCTGCAATCGACTTATATTTCAAGGGAGTCTAATTCCGTAAAATCAGTGACCATCTAAAACAAATGTATGGTTTCAGTATCCATTGTTCGAATGTATGCAGATGGGTAACAAAATTCACTAATGTAGTTCAACCATATGTAGATACATTAGTACCACAAGTCGGTGGAGTCTATCATGTAGACGATATGTTACTCCACGTTAGAAAAGAGAATAACAATCAATTAGAGAAAAAAGAGAATCATACCAGACACATATTTGACAATCATTACTCATGGCTGTGGAATCTAATGGACTCTAAAACTCGTTTCTGGATATGTTCTAAACTCAGTCAAAGACGTGATATCGCTGCGGGTGTTGCATTGTTAAAAGATATGAAAAAGCGAGCTCCATTACCCAAAGCGTTTGTCCATGATGGTTTACCGACATATGATGAAGCCTATCGCAAAGAGCTATTCAGTTTACAAAGCCCGAGAGTACAAAACATAAGAAGTGTATCAATTAGACATGAGGGATTAAACGCAAACGTAGAGAGACTCAATGGCACTATGCGAGACCGTGAGATTGTGATGAGAGGTATGGATAAACAAGAGACAGCTCAAGATTTGGTTGATGCTATGAGAATACATTACAATTTCATTAGACCTCATATGGCTTTAGAGAACAAGACACCAGCAGAAAAAGCGGGAATCAAATTAGAATTGGGTCAGAATAAAGTTGAATCATTGATGAGATTAGCTGCACTAAACACAAATGACATTGCGCGATTGTTGGGATTCCGAATCAATAAAGTCAAAGTGACGAAATATGATGACTATGTAGAGATTAAGCCGAATGGATGGCTGGATAAAAGAGAATGGCGAGAGATTAATGAGGTATTAGTCAGAAACGGATTTGAATGGAAATCGTGTAGTATTGATAGTTGTTGGATTAAGATTTATCTATAGAATGGAATTGGGTATAAATCAATTTTAGAATATGAACTAATAACTAGATCAAATCTTTTCATCTTCTCATTATTCAGGTTAATCTCAAGTCTATATCTCAATGGCAATTCACCATTTTTTGGTATATGGAATAAGAGTAATTGATTGTCAACTCGTCTAGCGAGTACATCTTTATACCATTTCATAGAGCCTCCATTTGTTATTATAAAACCAAAATCTGACTCAGCCGAAGCTAGCAATAAATACAATTCTTTACTCTCCCCTTTTGAAATATTAATCGTAGTAGAACCGTTCAAAATTAATCCATCTATAAAATTGTCTCCCAATCGTTTTAAGAGCTCTTTTCTATGATCAGTAGATTCGGTAACTTGATAAACAATATCCGACGGCTCATTAGATTTCGTCTTCCATATTAATTGAAGTGGAGGCGTGATTGAACTGACGAAGAGTTCGGCATTACATCCGGTAACAGACTTTGTAATCGCTGGATATTTGTTAACCACTTTGAGTGTCCAAATATAGACATCAAACAATTCTGGACTTACTAAGTTCCCATTGTCATCTCTACCAATCCCAAATCTAACCTGCTTCTGGTGTAGTAGAAGAGAATCTTTATTTATTGATAGATGGCGTCTAAAAAAAGATCTTTTAACTCGTTCTTTATCGCTATTGTATCGCTGATCACCAAAATCTTGTAGTAAATTAGCTCGACGGCATTTAAATATGCTCAATCCAAAAAGCTAATCTTCACTACATGACACAAACCAATTTAGCTTTTGCGTCAACCGACTCGCAACAGTTTATTTGTTATTGATCTGTTTTATCTTGTCTAATACATAAGCCCGAAATTCTTCATTCCATGTCCATGTGGCAATCTCCGTTAGTGCGGGTAGTGCCGGTTTTCCATAAGATGCTATCGCACCTACAGCATCTCTTCTAGATTGTAGATTCCAAGTGCTAAATACCATCATCTTTAGTCTCAAGATATCCCAGTCGTCTGCTGTCCACATTCTCGTAGTATCTCTTGAGAGATTTACGTAATGGGTGATTAATATACCAATCTATGAATAATATGTTATCATTTTCACCTAATTCTGTCCATTTATTCATAACTTCAATCTCGTGTTTTAGATGATTCTCCATTAAGTCTTTGACATCACTGAGTGTTGTCATAGAAGAATATTATAGTATAAGATTATAATAAATTAGTAGTCAACCTCGGCGCAACAGTTTCTACATGTTTTCAACCGTCACGCAACGGCGTGGGAGATCAACCGGAAGCCATTTCTGTCGCGTACCCGGTTGATCTAGCTGACCGTTGCATATCAGTTGAAAACTAGCCAAAAGTGTTGCGAGGAGGGTGGGAATATGTTATATAAGATTTTAGTATAACTATATTTCAGTTATAAGAGCCATATGCTAGTTTTGAATTCCATAAAGTGTCAGTCCAATCCACTAATGAATTTGGATTCATTTATGGTCTTCTGGTAACTTGAGGTGTTATCGCTACACTCCTGACGATTCTAAACAGTTGGTTGATGAGACGACGGCAAAACAAATTAGAGATGGAGCGAGTCAGAATAGAGAGTATTTCATGGTGGAAAGAACGGCGGCTCAAGGAACTCGGCTACACAGTTCCAGCGCAACCTGCTCTTAATTATGTACTACATCCAGATGGCGCCTCGTTACAGAAGAATGCAATAAGTCATTACTCATCGCAAACCAACAAATTGTATAATCTGCCGTACTCAGCCGACCCCAATATCCCTCATGGCCATTCGATGGTTGCATTAGTATCTTGCTTTAGATAATGATACTACAATGGTATCAGATAATGAGTCTTCGAAGATGCTTTAGATAATGATACGTGTGTCAATATGATATCAATACTGTGATCTATAACCAGTGTTATGAACCTGTCCGCTGTCCGCGAAAGGTTGACGGTCTTCTAACCTGACAACCTGTTTCGCCTTATCCAGGCTTCTAGTTTAACACTATTAGACGTCTTTATGGGTCTGTTTCACACTTAGAGTGCCCCACTTGTCTATATTTAAGGTCCATGTGTGCACCGGTTTGACCGAAGTCATGAGCAACTCATGAGCATAATCTGCACTGTCCACCACATACAGGTGGAGCAATCACCTTTCTTACGTCACTGTACAGTTGGGCCGAATTTAAGCATCGTTATAAACATGGGTCGGATTCGAACCAACGACCCCCGCCATGTCAAGGCGGCATCTTAACCAAGCTGGACCACCGGCCATTCAGATGTTCTCATTGGCCCTTTCTTCGATTGGGAGGGGAGGTAGTCACCCATAAATGATTCAGTGCTGCAGGTTTCACGAAGCAAGGGATTGACCGCAAAATATTTCGTCTATTCTTTTTCTTGGCGGCTATTAATATAATAAGTGTCATTATAGCCTAGGAGATGACCGCGTAACATTCCTGTTATTCATTAGATACTGAAAGTCCAGGAGACAGGTATTATTATCCAAATTGTACATTTTATCATGGTCGGCCGCTTAAATAATAGACTGGCAGGATATAGCGCGTGCTCTTCGGTTCTAGAACTAAGAGAGTAATCGATATAGACGGGACTGACCCAACGATACCCATCAAAGACGAAGATGAATTGTACAGAATCACAGAGATAAGTAGCAAACTAGACATAAATGAAAAAATCTTATTAGTTATAACCCAAAGCAAAGTAAGGCTAGTAGGTCTACCGTTAACTTCTTACGTTATTTATGCTACCGACAGGAGAATAATTATCCGAGACATTTCATTGCATGGACTGAAGGAAAACACCATTGGAATACCATACTCAGTAATTACTGACATCAACCACAAGGAAGGATTATTTTCAGCCCGCATTGGGTTGAGAATGAATCGAATTCAAAGTGATAATGAACTGCCTGCACTGGATCAGTATGGAATTGCAGGGAACAAATCTGAATGGATAATTGAGTACATTCCTAAGAGTAAAGCCCTTCTCCTAGTCAAAATAGTCAGAGCCATGATAAGTAAATGGGAGTTTTTGTCTGAAGAGCGTCAGTCGGTCACCGATGCAAGTGCCTCATTCTCTACACCGGATTCACCAGCCGATGAGCTCTTCAAGATAGCAAGATTGAAGAGCGAAGGTGTAATAAATGAGCAAGAATTCGCTCAGCTGAAGCAAAATATAATAGAAGGTAATCACTGAGTTTGCCTCAACACAGTGATTAGTTTCCCACTGGCAACGACCTTCCTATTGGAATACTACTGTAGGAATTGCTTGTATCCGCTTTAGGATTTTCATCTAAACTCGAACCTCCATTGGTTATCATGGAATCTAGATGATTGTCCTGTTGCGCCTTCGGAGGCACTGGCTCTTCTATATCATGATATCCGTTTGATAGCGTTTGGTTGTTCATGAATGATGTTTGTCGATTGCTTTCCCAATGTCCCTGCAAAGAACTATCGATAGCAATCTCTTCCTCTGGTGGTTGTTCGATAACTAGAGGCTCATATTGCGGATATTCATCAACGTATATTTTTCTGACGTCCTTGCCTTGAGTATCGTTACTAAGACTAGCACCAGTACCATTCTGTCTTACACTTTCAACGCCTTCGGATGTTTTTAATGAACTATTGGTCAGTAGCGCTTGCAGCTGCTCTTCATTAATCACCATTTCAGGGCTAACAGACAACGGCGTATGGCTACTACTGTTTGTAGAATCGTTCGTAGTGTTTGTAGTGTTTGTAGTGTTTGTAGAATTATTAGTGTGAGTATTGTTTGTAACCTCCCCAACATATGTCAAAAGTTCTTCGTCCTTCATTACCATCTGACAAATTGTTATATTATATTGGTAGTTAGGTGAACATACATTCAAGTCACCTTTTAGTATCCTGAAGTATACGCTATCTGAAGATGGATTATCTCGGCCTCCGTCCTCTGTAGAGGCCAATACGCTGTAATTTGGCATCATCATAATGAGTAAAAATGCAGTTGTCGTGAATGCAATAATGTATTTATTGCTTGCCCCAATCACTAATCCCTTCACAATCTCGGTTCTTCATTCTGTGCTTAAATGAGCTTGCGAAGTATATCGTATTGAATTATCCAATTGGAATTTGACCCTAATATCTGCTGAGAATTATATCTATTAGCAAACGAAATAAGACATGACACGTACATTGTTTCAGGCTGAAGTCTAAATTAATTGGTCCTGCTCGCAGGAACGATGGGTATTGATGCAAATGAATTCATAATTTCTCCTTCATTAGCAACTATACTCACGACTACACGCCCAAGAATAAAAATCTAGATTTACTATGGCCCAGGATATTAAGCCAAAGGTCTCAATATTCTAACATAATATAAAAATAAATCAAAGATCAAGTACTCACTTTGATTCGCCTTAAATATTCGATATTCACCATGATATTGACAGTACATGAAGTATAGATGCAGAACTGACATTATCGGACTTATACTGAACGCGGCCAATGCAATAGACGGGGAATCCAGGTCACATATCATGTACAAAAGTCTCGTCAATTATAATCAGCTCAAGGATTATCTTATTTTTCTACAACAGCAAGAATTAATAGAATTTGATAGATCTGCCAGAACTTATAGGACAACCATAAAGGGAAGAGATTTCCTGGAATTGCAGAGGGACATGGGTGAAATGGCTCACCTCTATGGTGGAAGCTGCGATTTATCCCGTCCTTCCCGGCAGCAAGCATAGGTAATTGGCCATTGCATATTTTGTTATGTCCTAACAAACGTATCGATACAAGATAAGATAGCAATTATATACGAAATAATATAGAGTTTTTTGGAAATGGATTTGGGAAGCAGTGGTAAAGATGAAGAAATATCAAAGCCAACCGGTGATGAATGGTCAAAATGGCTTGATTTCAACCGAGAGACTATCAGTTCTGTTGTACCAGAAGAATCAGGATTGTTCAAAGTTCATGCCAGTATGAAAATATTATATATAGGAATAGCCCATAACCTTAAAACAACCTTGCTAGATTCTATCTTAGATCCCTGCATAAGCAAGGGTCAAAGATTCAGTTATATGGTTAATCATGGCTCCTTAGAAAATTTGAAAACGGAACTGCTGAAAGATTATGCGCTTAGGCATAACGGGTTGCTTCCAGCCTGCATGGAAAGTGTGATGTAATGAATGTTTCGCTAAATGTAACCTGAGTGTCATTCTGATTTTTCAAATAACATATTTGGGGATAAGCTAAACTTGGAACGTTGTACACGGACACAAGAACATATTCATAGGAGCATTTGAGTGAGTATCCTGTTGAGGATCAAACAGGCCGTCTACATAATGAGGAAAATCCCTGAACCCGGTCCTGCCATGTTAGCTAAAAAATACTCTGTTATGATGAATAGAAATTCGTTGTCACCTTCTAGAAAGGAAATCTTGAGAAACGTTGTAGACAAGGATGCGTTACTTTGCAGCTTGAACGAGCGTATCGACAGGGAGGTTATGGAGAAGGCAGGACCCAAGCTCAAAGTCATTAGTACTTTAAGCACCGGATACGACCATATAGATATAAAAGAGGCAAAGAAAAGAGGGATTTATGTTACCTTCACCGGGGAAGTTCTTTCTGAAGCAACTGCGGATTTGACCTTCGCTTTGATTCTTGCTATTTCGAGAAAAGTTGTACTTGCAGACAATTACATAAGACAAAAGAAATGGAAAGTAGGATGGTCACCTGATCTTTTTCTAGGGTCAAATGTCTGCGGCAAGACACTAGGGCTAATTGGTGCAGGGCGAATAGGGAGAGCGGTAGCTCGAAGAGCGAAAGGTTTTGACATGAATATTCTGTACCACAACCGCCATCGGTTGGAAACAAAACTCGAACATGAAATGGGTGCCAAATATGCAGAAATGGATACTATCCTACGAGAAAGTGATTTTCTTTCCATACACGCTAATTTAAACACTGATAGCTGTAACATGATTAACGAGTCAAAACTCAAGCATATGAAAAAGACGGCCTTTTTGATCAACACTTCTCGTGGTCAATTAATTGATGAAAGGAGTCTTATTAAAGCACTAAAGAACAAGTGGGTTGCTGGGGCCGCACTAGATGTTTTTGAAAGTGAGCCATTAAAGACCAATAGTCCACTAATCAGAATGGAGAACGTGGTATTATTGCCGCACATCGGAAGTGCTACATATCAGGTTCGCTCGAAAATGTCAGAAATTGCTGCTATGAATATTATAGAAATCTTAGGGGGGAGAAAAACACCATTTGTGGTCAACTAGACCAATCTTCGAAAGTCGGCCCATTAATTCAAGGATTCATTAGTTTGACTCCGCTAACGATGCGATAACCCCTAGGTGCGCAGCACGAAGTGGTGGTATTCGGTGGCTGCACACCGCTGATGCTAATGCCCATAATATTGGCACTGTGTTTGAACATATCATCAACTTTTAGAAGTTCGACTTGTTGGTTTACCATCTTTAAAACATGTAATTTCTCAGTACGATTAGCAGGATCTTTCTAATGGAAATTTCTTACTCAAGCTAAATATACTAACATATATGGTTTTGATTATAATTCATCATGATAAACTCGGCCGAAAGTGAACCAGAATCACTAATTGAAACCCCTGAAGAAAGAAGGGAACGATTCTTGCTCGAATTCGAAAAGCCATTCAAATGTGAAAAGTGTAATGAGCGATTTAAGAAAAAAAAGCATCTAAGAGAACACAAGGCAGAAATTCATTCATACTAAATGGCTATGGGAGAGCTAGCTTCCTGCGAAAATTAGATCATTTAGGAGGACGAAAGCGGCATTTTTACTAAGGGCTAATATTGATGTCAAAAATTAATTTAAATCTTAAGACGACTATCGCATCATATGAAAATTTATACTAGGACCGGTGATCTGGGGGAGACAGGACTCATAGGCGGGAGGAGATTATCAAAGTATCATGCAAGAATAATTGCTTATGGATCAGTCGATGAATTAAACTCAAGTGTTGGCTTAAGCTTGGTTACTTTGCAGTCTTCCCAGCATGTCAGCCGTTTCTCAGATTTTGTTAAGATTCTGTTGACAATTCAGAACGATCTATTCATCCTTGGAGCCGATCTAGCCGATGATAGTCCGAGTACCGATAACCGTTACGGAAGCCCTCGAGTAAATGAAGACATGATAACCACGGTTGAGAATACTATAGACACTCTTGAGCAAGAACTTGCACCGATCTCTTTCTTTATACTGCCAGGAGGCAGTCTTGAATCTGGTCACTTGCACATGAGTCGAAGCATTGCCAGAAGATCAGAAATTTCAGTTATAGGCCTATCAAAAGCTGAATCAATCAATCCTCTCGCAATAATCTATCTAAATAGACTTTCTGATCTATTTTTCGTTATGGCTAGAACTGCCAATAAGCGGCTTGGCATCCCTGATAATGCATGGAAGAATAGACATTAACTTTTATCCTTAGCATTTTTGACTCCGTAATCTGGCTTCCAAAAGCTCATATATGCGAGGTCATATTCTTTGGTTGAACTACTTGTTTCACTATAAGTAGTGTTTTTTTTGGTAAGCAAAAACTAAATATGCAAAAAAAATATTGGTCTTGTATTCAAGACTAACAGTTATTAAAATCAAAATTGATGTCTTGCTAAATTTTGAAGGCTTTGAATATCCTGATGTATTGTATTGTCATGAGCGAAATCTTTTATTAGGTAATTTGTATGACAATACCGATGGCGTTATCATCCCTTAATTATCGATTGTTAGCAAATTTCTTTAATTTTGTGATGGAATTGAAAGCAATAAAGAGATCAGGATGGATCAACAAGGTAAAAGTTAAGAATCCTGAATCTGTGGCAGATCATACGTATGCAATGAGTACTATGGTCATGGTGTTCTCTGATATATTAGGTATGAAGACAGAAAGAGCCCTGAAGATGGCAATCCTACACGATCTGGGGGAATCAATTATTGGAGACTATGAACCGAATGAAATCTCTAGTCATGAAAAGAGAATCAAAGAAACTAAGGCAATCGATTGTATTCTAAATCACTTGCCTTCTGAAACACGGAATGAATATACAGACATTTGGAGAGAGTATCTTGAAAATAAGACTGATACATCACAGCTTGTTCATGGTGTAGACAAATTCGAAATGGCATTTCAAGCTAAGACATATGAAAGTCAGGGATACCCCTCTAGTATTATTCAACAGTTCTTCAATTACACAACTGATGGTGAAGGTGGTAACGATGTACTACTGCTTCTAAAACGAACTAAGGACGCTTCATTCTCTGAGTGAATGTTTGTGAATTAGATCAACTCGTCTAGGACCATGAATAAATTTCATCAAATTTGAATTGATAAATTTACAAAGTTTTCACTCGCGCCCAATAGCGATTCTAAATAGCAATTAAATACTTACCAGTTAACAAAAGCAAATTAAATACAGGTATTGCATTTGTGTTTTATAATGACTAGTGAAAACTTAAAATGAACAAGAGGATTTAACTACAAACAAGTGGATAAAAAAATAGACCATGCCCAGGAAGTGGAAGTTAGGGGCCATTTAATTGATTCGATGATCTTAGGCAGAATTCTCGATACCATAATGGATCTCAAGGGGGAGTTTCAGGTTCTAGAATTTCAAGTCGGCAAGAAAAAAAGAGAAGAGAGCACTTCGCGTCTTCTTATAATAGGCAAAGACAGGGACCATTTAGACAGACTACTGGAATCAGTGTACCGTGAAGGAGCACAACCGCTCTACATAGATGAAGTTACATTAGAACCAGCCAGAAAGGACATGGTATTGCCTAATTCTTTCTATAGCACCACTAATAATCCAACTCAAATCTACTTTAGAAGTTCCTGGATAAATGTAAAGAATATGATGATGGACAAGTGCATCGCATTAGATATTGAAAAGAAGACCGCCGAATGTAAGATGATACGTGAGGTACGAAAAGGAGACATGATTGTCACAGGCGAGAAAGGAATTCGAATCATTCCTCAGGAACGTCCAAGAGAGGGAGTAGATATATTTCAGTTCATGAGTAGCTCGAGTTCGAGTGAAAGACCGACTCAACAAATCGCTCGAAAAGTAGCTTATGACATTTGCAATACTAAAGAAAATTCTCATGGAAAAATAGTTGTAGTATCTGGACCGGTTGTAGTTCATTCTGGTGCCTCGGGTGCCTTGGCACAATTGATACGAATGGGATATGTTGATGGACTACTTGCTGGGAATGCATTGGCAGTTCACGACGTCGAAAACGCCATCATGGGAACTTCTCTTGGCATGCATGTTGGGGATGGAACTCTAGCAGTAAGAGGGCATAGGAATCATATGCAAGCCATAAACGAAGTTTTCAAAGCAGGATCGTTGAAAAAAATGGTGACAAAAGGCGCCTTACGTAGCGGGATAATGTATGAATGCGTTTCAAAGAAGGTGCCTTACGTTTTGGCTGGTTCCATTAGAGATGATGGTCCCATTCCTGATGTTGTGACTGATGTAGTCCAAGCTCAACGTAGGTATAAAAAATTACTGGAAAATGCTAGTATGGTCTTAATGTTCTCGACTATGCTTCATTCCATTGCCGTAGGCAATATGCTACCCTCTTCAGTAAAGGTAGTTGCAGTAGACATCAGCCAACCCGTTGTAACAAAATTATTGGATAGAGGCACAACTCAAGCAATCGGGGTAGTGACTGACGTAGGAACATTCTTGCCTATGATTGTGGATCATCTGACGCAAATTAGAACCTCGAGCAGAGACAAGCGTACGCAGTTTTTGCGTAATTGACAAGTAATTTGGTCTTTGAACTATGACGGGTAAGAGAAAAAATAGAATAATACTTTACAGGTAATATTGGGTAATGAACACCACATTCATCTGCAAAATATATACTTGACCAATAGGAGTTGTAGGCCTTACCACGGATTTCTATACGATTCCAACGAGAGATGATGGAACACGCATCTATCCCACCTTATTTTTCTTATTAAATTCTACTAGCTCAGGTATAGTAATAAAATTACTCGTACATAGTAACGTTAAATATGGTCATGACATATTTAAGTAATGTGAAACACTTATTCCTGTTAGAATTGTATTCATTAAAGAAAGTAATCTCAACTATACAATTATGTATGCATAGAGGGGAGTACCTATATCAATAGGAGATTCGAATGACATGGATGCAAGTACAAGGAAAGGCATGAATTTGGATCTCAAACAGAGCATACAAGACGACATCGGTACACATATCAGGAAGTCCCTGTACGAAGAACTGTTGCACTATTTCGATAACTTGAAAATTTCGTCAGGTGATCCATTGTATTCCACTTCAATGTCATATGTAGAAAAGATTTCTCTACGGGAGCTTCAAAGTCAGCCTAGTTTCTTGGAGGCAGTAAGGGTAATTGTCCAAGCTGCAAGGGCAACTGAATATTATTTTAATCCTTCTGAATTATCGGACATACTTACTATCTCTGTGGGAGAGATAAGGAGAGGCCATAGTACAGAGGAAAAAAACCTTCAAACATTTGATCAAGTCGTTTTTAACATCTACAAGGATCTTAATGAAAACTTCCAAAGTTTCAGCGATTCCTTAAAGGCGTCCTACCCGGAAATACTTGTGAACGTGATTTCCGTGATCCATAGTGGAAAAGATGCTTCAGGTGCACGCATTGATTCGTACAATGCTGAAGTATATTATCGAACTAGAAAAGCCCAACAATACTTGGCACAATCCTTGAATTTGGATTTCTCCACTGAGGTTCAAGCTAATCAGATACGTGAACCAGTTACTGAAAGGGTGATATCGGACAAAGGGCTCATTGATAGTTTAGCACAGATAACAGGAAGAACCACAGATTCAGTCCATGATGCGCTTAAAGGATTGTCTGAGTACGACTTGAATATCATCAATGACCTATGCAGTAATTACGCCAAGATACAAAAGTACTATAACATTGCTGGAGACGAAAAGGAATTCAAGGAAAGAGTAGAAAAAGAATTAGGAAGGAAGTTATTGGATAGTCAGGTTCAACACGCGATCTTATCGGTGAAAAGATCAAAAATATACATTGAGAACATTCTTGACGATAAGTTCGTTCCTGATAAGTCTCATGGGATAAATCATGTTAAGCATAACCTAGAGTATGGATATCAACTGATAGGGATCATCCAAAGTAAGAGAAAGAGGAAAAATCAGGGACAATCAAGATAGACGGGAAATCCAATCGTGTTATTCAATCTCCAGTTATGTGTGGGCAAATTAATTTGGATATGAAGCTCGCAATTTGTTTCCAGATATGCTGTGAATTGACGTGACATGTGAGTTCGAGTATGAACTTTTATAAATTAGACCGGGAGTGATAATCTCCCTACGTATTCTTCCATCGCATTTTCTGACTTCATTTTAGATAGTATATTATTTTTTTCTTCCTCAGTAAACCAATTTGCGAGACATTTTGCGATTCCATTTTTGTCACATATAACAATCATGTATCCATTTGGTTCCTTTACAACTCCATAAAAATTCTCTTCACCTACTGGTTCCCATTGGTCGGCTTTGTTATCCTTCAACGCTAAGGCAGGCATAGCATTTCCCGCATAAGTCTTCAAGAAATCTTGCGCTGATTTGACTCTTTTTTCACCTATTTTAAGGGCGGTGAAATACTGCATACGTCTAGTTGATTTTTATTTCTCTTAAAAAGGTTTAGTGCTAGGATATATTGCTCTTAAATATTTCACGATGTTATACTAACTGATAATCGTTGGCTTACCATCATCTTACAGCAGATGATTACAGACGGCAATTGCAACATCAACAGGAAGCAGGGGAACAACTACGTATATTTGACGTTACTGAAGGACTCCCCACAGACAAAACAGACATATCGTCTGGCATTTGAACACTTCCTAAAGGTCACTCTAAAGAATGATGACCTTCGTATGTTGCTTGATACAAAACCATCTGTTATCGAATCCAAAGTAATAGACCATATCATACGCCTCCGAGATGTAGAGAAGTTGTCATACTGGAGTATTCAAGTGTATTGTTCTGGAATACTGCACTTCTTCAAGATGAATGACATGCCTCTGAATGTCGACAAAATCAAAAGGTTCCTGCCACAGGATGAATCAGACCATTATGCAACAGATAGACCCTACTCAGTAAAGGAGATTGAACGCATTCTAGAGAAATGTGACGTCAGGTCCAGGGTTATCATTTTGCTAATGACTTCTGCAGGAATCCGAATCGGGGTCCTCCCAGGACTTAGAGTGGGTGATATCAAATGAATGGATGAATTCGGTATTTATATGATTTGGGCCTACAATCGTTCCAAAGCAGATAGATATTATACATTCTGCAATCCAGAATGCGCCAATGCCATAGATACATACTTGGATTATAGGCGTTCATTCCACGAAGAGATAAAGGACAAGTCTCCCCTTATTAGAGAAGAGTTCAATATAGATGACGACCTGCGTGTCAAGTATCCTAGATTCCTATCTCAACGAATGTTCTGCTTCGTAGTTGAAGATGTACTAAAGCGAGCAGGCGTTAATCAGATTACAGCCGGTAATAAACGCAGAGAAGTTATGCGAAGCCATGGCTTTAGGAAGTTCTTTATCACACAATGTGACAAGGCGCATATGCCATTTACCGTTAGGGAGTTTATCTCTGGGCACAGACTGCCTAACCAAGATGCTAGTTATGTTTTACGAACAGAGGAGGAGACGCTTGCCGAGTACGTTAAAGCAATCCCACTTCTCACAATCGACCCAACTCAGAGACTGCAGACAAGAGTTAAGGAGTTAGAATCTGAACACATCACAAAGGAAGACCTTGAAGAGTTACGCAGACAGTGGATGTTAGAACTGCAGAAGGAGCGTGCAGTTATCTCGTTATCGGAGTGGAACGCGTTAAGGGCAGAGATGGATGAACTTAGAAAGTTTGTCTTTCCTGGCCCAGTACCCCGGAATAAGCAAATGCGTAACACTTACCTTAAAGTCGTAAAATCTCATTATAAAGATGAAAAAGGAATAGACATTGTCGGTATTGATGATGTAAGTAGTAATAATCTTGAATGATGTTGAGTGTAGTAGTAGTAGTAGTAGTAGTAGTAGTAGTAGTAGTAGTAGTAGTAGTAACAACTTAACATAAGGCGTTAACTCAATCAATCAATCAAACAATGTTCTCTTCTGGAATATTAAGATCTGCACAATCACAGAGATGTTTAGAGTAGTTACTTGAGATGAGCTATGATAACCATATTGACTTAATTTTTAGTCTTTTTCTTAGCCCTTCTATAAAATTCTTGCAAAAAATGGGGATAGACTGACCACTTAACCATTCGCGTTACAATAGGATGTTTCTTTTCCACCTTCTGTAATTCAGGATTTCTTCTTAGCTCATACAGTGTGTTCAATATCCTTCGATCTGCCTCTCGAATTGCTCTCATTCGTCTTTTATGTATTGATCTCTGAGTATTATGGTCCAATTTGTTGATATCCTGTAGGCTGGAGTATACGGGAACAGGTTCTTTGCCTCTGCGATCCGATGCGCCGGCCAACCATTTTTGTGCTCTATCTGGACCGACCCAATTGACTTCGCTGTCTATTCCATGAAACCCTCTCATCGTACCCCTTATTGAATCGTAGAGGTACAACATCCTTCCTAGAACGGCGATTAGTAACACGTAGTGATACTATTCGTCCGCCAAAGAGTATCTTTTGATGACATAATTTAGCAGTTACAAAGTGCGTTACGATTGTCCTTTATCAAATCTGAGCAGTTCATCCTAACAATTTAATATTTTCCTGTTTTGAGATGGGCAATTATTTGGTCGCTGCGTAAATATCTAAAATTAAAATTGGTAAAACTTAGGAACCCTATTAGATTATCGATACCTTCGGCCTAGCGGATAGAATTTCTGAGTGAGTACTTACACAATTAACAGCAAGTCTATTTTGGGTATCGTGTCAGATTCGATTGGGCCATGGATTATTGGGATCTAGATTTTATCCATTGCCCCACTTTGGGCAAAACGTTATTTTGAGAATAACTACTCGCAATAAGCCCCACATGACCAGTATGAAATCTCATCAAACGTTTATCTTTACTCGATACCAAGTCATTCAATGCAGAGCTAGATGCCGGCGCGACTAAGTGGTCCTCCTCAGCGACTATATTTAGTACCGGTACTGTGATCTTTGAAAGATCTATAATGTTATGATCATCTGCCACATTATTGTTCCCACTTGACATTTCTTCTATTCGCATTTCGTTTTTTGCAAGCAAGTTGTTTTGGTAGATGTCCTTTATCCACTGTCTAAATGTTTCACCTGCAATAGGGGGAGTGTCATAAAGCCATTTCTCAACTCCTAGGAAGTTCTCTACGAACTTTTTATTGTCAATATTTTGCACTAGGTTGATGTATTTATTCACCCCCTGCTTAAAGGGTTTAAGCATCGAATAGCAAGTGTAAAGTTGTTCAGAGGTAAAATTCCCCAAAGTGTCTACAAGTTTATCGACATCAATATTCTTAGCAAAACTTGCGAGGACCGTTGAGTCCTGATCGGCATCTATTATGGGGGCAATAGTCACTAGATTTCTAACTTTCTCCTGGTGTGTTGCCGTATACATTACTGACATCGTTGCACCAAGACAATAACCGTGCAAAGTAACCTTTTCCACGTTTCTTTTTTTCTTTACAATTTCAACACAATGGTCTATGTAGTAATTTACATAATCATCGAAGGAAATGTATTTATCTATAGATGATGGAGCGTTCCAATTAATCAGGTACACGTCAAACCCTTGGCGCAGAAGATTTTGGATCCAGCTTTTTCCAGGCTGAAGATCAAGAATGTACGATTTATTCATAAGGGCGTATACGACTAGTATTGGAGTCGGAAAAGTCTTGTTTGTCATAGGCCTATAATGTAATAGAGTATAGTATCTCGTTTCATGGAGTATCTCATTGGGTGTAGTCCCGACTTTGATTGTCTTACCAGCCAGATGGAGGGTTTTTCGACATGTTTCCAAACGCTTTGAATAGTCTACTAGCTCCTGAGCGAAATCTATAGACGAATCCGGTTCGGTATTGAGTTGACCTTGATTGGAACTAACTGGCACTTTTAACGTCTTCTCACTGGGTTCAACTCTCTGTTCAGTGGTGGTTTCTTCCTGTTTGGTCACAAATATTCGCCTGCTTACGTAGCTTTCTCCTTCTAATTTTTATCGCTGAGATTTAAAAACTTATAGATTTTGTATTGAGGCAGATAGAATACAGTTAAGTTACAAGAATTATGAGCCGCGATGGGACAATAGTGAGGCAGTTAAAATCAAACACTGTACATGACCTAAGCAGTTGAATATCGTGTGTCAAGTCATTCAATATGATGGACATCCAATTTGAGTGAACTAAATATGAGATTAGAGCCATTCAGATAGTACTGGATAATATGCCTTACGTCGCGTGTCATCTAGGCTATTTTTCTCTAGAACTAATCCTTGTTCCTTAAGGTCTTCAATCGCATTTTGAATTGTTCTCCTAGGCAAATGACTAATTCGGATCAGTTCACTCTGTTCTACAGGATATTTAGTTTTGATTATGTAATAAATAAATTTGGACGCAGGACCGCCTTCTGGATCCTTTCGAAAGTAGGAGACGCCGTATGTTGCCCTTGACATTAAACCTCTTCGTTGTGTTTCGACTGACATGAGCAAGTCTGGCCTAACCTCTCCCAAGTTAACGCGTTGTCCGAACTCAGCTATAAGGGCTGATTGTTGGGATTCAAGCGGGGCTTCAAAAACGAACGCTCTTGGAGGAAATCTTGATGTGAGTGCACCTATTAGATGCCATTTCACTGCTCCACGTTCATCGTAAATTCCGACACCTATCCCTTCATTTGCCTCCAGTATAACCTTGTTACTACCGAGCTCGAAACTTTGTTCAGTTCTTGAAAGAATCTGTTCGACGGTCAATTGATGCCTAGGATCCTTACTCCCGATTTTCCATAAGTACTGCATATCTTTTGATTCAATAGTCTTGACGATTTTTTCTTTTTCGTCCAAACTCAAACCACGATTGTTTTCACTTATTTCTATGACGTCAATGCCCATTTTAGCAGCCTCAGTTATGAACCTCTCAAATACATTTTCGATTATCGCATACTCGGTCATTGTACTTCCCAACGATACTTGAACGCCATGCTTATGATAAATTCCAATTTTCTTTTTGAGGATAATATCAGGAATCAAAAGTGGATATGCTCCATAGATCTTCACCATATCTACTATCGGTGAAAGTGTTTCAATACCTTCGCTATCTATGCTAGGTAGCCTATCTATCATGTAAGTTAGCCCTTCTTCTCGCGGTTTTTTCGAGTCTATTCGATCCTTTATTATATCTTCAAGCATCTTATTTGAGAATATTCAATAGGCTCCTTTACCTATATTGAAGTTGCTTACTTGATGTGTCTATCGATAATCGCCAAATATTATAAAAGCTCTAAAGTGCACACGAGAGATACCAACTTAATGGTACTGTTCATGTAAACCAAGTCATTTTAGTATATCACACCAGCATAACATTTTTTGACTCAGGAGAAATACCAATACAATGCGATATGACTCACATTGGCGAAACTGAAGAAAAGCTGTGTCATATTCGATCCATCGCATCTTGAACCTGTAGAAGTGCAGAAATAATCTGCTCTGAGTGCACTGAAGACATCTGTTTAGTATTTACGAAAGGATCAATTGCTCCCGTTTTTTCATTCTTAATAGTCCCAACGTCCACGTACATGACAACTCCGACTTCCCCCTGCATTAATTTATTGTAATCAATCAACACTGGTGAAACCTGATGCAGTTCTATTACTAGATTCTCCAATTCTTTGAATAGTAATCTCCGTCGATAATCAATGTCAAGGAATTGGGGGAATCCACTCTCAATCGACTCGGCCTTCTTCACTAAATCACCGTAGAGTCCTTCATCTTCAAGAAGGTTCTTAAATAACTCATCCTCACTCATGTTCACAAGCCCCCTAAATGATAATTCCTCCTTTATCATATTATTCGCTTGGTGAGAGATCTGGGAATAATATTGGATTCCTTCATTTTCCAGTTCTCTGAGATTTCTTTGTATATCAAGCACTTTTTTACTTACCTGATAATATGGTAGAGTATGAAACTGAATTCCAAAATACCCCCGGACATTGTACTTGCCTACAGATTTCCTAAATTCGCAATAAATCCTATTCAAATCCTCGATTTTGGACCTTGATATGCCAGAGCTCTGCCAACCAGATAGAGATCGTATCAAGTGTTCGTAGAATTTCGAAACTTTTCCAATATCGAATGTAGATGACTGTGTCACAGTACCATCTGCGAGCATGACGTTTACTTCATGCATCGAGATCTTGGGAGATATAGAGCGCATGAAACACTCGCTGACGCGATAGAAGATGGAATTTATTTCTTGAATATTACTATTGCTAGTATCCTTTAGTGGCAACCTCATTACAAGTTCAAGGCTATTAATTTAATGCAGATACTTATAATTCAATTGCGATAATCGGGATTTAGCGCAACGTGATTAATCCGGAAACTAGTCACACAACTGCATCTGCTATTACGGATGGTTAGGACATCGCAAAGAGCTTGTATAGATTCCCGGTTGTTCTATTGGTACGTTTCCACTCGTCAACCTTTGGTATAGTTTCAGAAAACCTTCTCAAATCAGGGTCTAACACAAAATATACGTCTTCACTAACTGTAATTCGCAAGCGGTAAGGAGAAGCATATAAGACTCCAATACATTCAACGTTGTGTGGTTGAATTAAGGTTAGGTCATACTCCTGACGCCGATGATGCATTCATGTTTTATGGAATTGCATCAGGTAAGGTCAATAGTACTGCGTTTAAAATCAATCACGTAATAGAGGATATTGAAACCCTTAACAAGAAGGCATTGAATCACGAACTTGATGTCACTGCGATCTCAGCGCATGCATATGCGTACCTGAGAAATTACGTCATCTTAAGCTGTGGTGCCAGTTTTGGGCTTAACTACGGTCCAGTTATTATTTCAAAGAAAAGATTCACAATTCCTGAACTCAGTCATACTACGATTGCCATACCTGGAAGAATGACTTCAGCATACTTGATTTCGAGGATTGCATTAGGGAACTACCCCGACATCCAGATGCCTTTTCACATGATTCCAAGTGCTGTAAATGAAGGAAAAGTAGATGTTGGTTTGGTAATTCATGAAGGGCAGATCACTTTTGATTCATACGGTCTCTTGAAGATCCTTGATCTGGGAAGATGGTGGAATGACACCACAAATGGCCTGGCAGTTCCACTTGGAATAAACGTGGCCAGTTCAAAAACTATGTCAGATTTCCAGATTAGGGAATTTCAGCGCTTATTTAAAGACTCCATCCTCTATGGGCTTAACCATTTTGATGACGCATTGGACTATGCCATGACATACAGCAGAGGTCAGACCAGAGACGTGATCGGTAAATTCATAGGAATGTACGTAAATAGGCTAACTATAGACATGGGAAGTGAAGGTGTCGTATCCATCCAGAAATTATTTGAGATGGCATCTAATAAGGGAATCCTGAAGGAAAATATCTAAAGTTTGATCAAAGGTTAGGTGAATTCTGTTGAGCTATATTGGAAGAATCCAAAAATAAAGGAAGGTATTCACGAATACTAGTTAAAAACGTTTGAGAATATTGAAAAATGTATCCCTCTGCGCGGGTTGTCTATTGATTTCACCAACTAAACTGATTAACTCGTCTGTTGAAGTTACATTATACTTTCCCGTCGCTTTGAATATTTCCTCAGAGAACGCTGTCCCGACTAGGTCGTTGCCACCGTAATGAAGCGCGACTTGAGCTAACTTCTTTCCAAGGGCTATCCAATATACAGAGATATTGTTCAGTACGCTTGATAGTAGTATCCTTGAGACAGCTATAACTCTTAGGTCGTATGTCGATGGACTTTCTCTCTGAATCATATGGTTTTTCTCAAGTTCGGTATTTTCTAGGCTAAATTTTAGGGGGATGAATGTAGTGAAGCCATTGGTATGCTTGTGTAACTCTCGGATCCTAATAATATGATCAACGATGTGTTCAGGTTTCTCGACATGGCCAAACAGCATCGTACAATTACTTCTCAGGCCTATTTCGTGGGCTTGGCGGGCAGTATCAAGCCATTCCTCTCCAGAACATTTCCCTCTCACAATCAAATTTCTTGTTTGCTCGTGAAAAATTTCTGCACCACCCCCGGGTAATGCATCTAGTCCAGAATCTTTCAATCTGCTCAGTACTTCCTTTACGGAGTTCCTGGTTAGCTTAGAAATGAAAAAAATTTCAGCTGGAGTGAGTGCTTTTATACATACATGAGGGAATTCCTTTTTAATAGAAATGATCATATCTTCATAATACTCCAGTCCCAACTTCGGATGAAAGCCTCCAACAATGTGTAATTCCGTAGCTCCCAATTCATTCACCGCTATTCTGGCCCTAGCGATGATTTGTTCAGTGGTAAGGGTATAAGCGTCTCCCTCTTGCCCCTTTCTATAAAAAGCACAGAGTGGACAACTTGCGGCACAGATGTTCGTATAATTGAGATAGTACGAACAAACAAAGGTTACGGTATTTCCACTATTATTCCTGCGTAAATTATCTGCAACTGCTCCCAGTAAGAATAGGTTCTCTTCATTCATGAGTTGCATTCCATCAGTATATGATAGTTCTTCGCCTGCCATCGCCTTCTCGAGTGCAGGGGTTACTCTTTCAATACCTTGTTGCAATCTAGTTGACTTATGTCTGTGAATGACAATATAAAACCATGCATTGATTTTCTATCAAGCCATGCAGTCCTCATGGGGACTGCAAGAAGCCATAGACAAAAGCTTCTTCGACCAATTTTCATATCTTCTTGTATTGTTAACGGCTTGATCCATAAGAGTGGATTTAAAGTGCACGGCATTGAATGAACCCTTAAAGGTTCATCTTCATTCCCTGAATTGGAAGCTTACCAGAAAGCAAGATGATTGCGATAAAGGCAAGCTTTTTGTTAAATCATCAATTCTGGGGTTTGTAACGAATAAATAACATCATTAATTCACATACCATGCATATTGAATAGCGTGACCGGGTTTGCCCAGAACTTGATCAACAAGTCAGATATTTCAGATATCTTATACAACGTTCTAGAGGGAAATCGCCTTGATTTAAGCGATTGCCTTAGACTCTTGAAATCTGATGATGTTTATTCTCTTGGTATATCAGCCAATTATTTGCGCAGTAAATTATTCGGCAATAATGCCAGCTTTGTTAATAATATAATACTCAATTATACTAACGTTTGTGTAACATATTGCAAATTCTGTGCATTCTATAGACCTCCTGGGCATTCGGAATCATACACATTATCCCAAAGGCAGATACTCGAGCGCGTGATTGGGGCCCAGGAGGCATATGGCATCACTCAAATTCTTATCCAAGGCGGTCACAATCCAAATCTTAGGATCGAATATTATGAAGAAGTATTCAGAGAAATAAAAAGGCGATATCCTGAAATCGGTATCCACGGTCTTTCTGCATCTGAAATAGATATGATAGCGAGAGTAGAGAGGAGCACCACAAGAGAAATCCTTCATAGATTAAAGTTGGCTGGGCTTGACTCACTTCCTGGCGCAGGTGCAGAAGTACTTGATGATAGAGTAAAATCAATAATTAGTCCATTGAAAATTAATACTAATGAATGGTTAAGAATCATGGAGGAAGCTCATGGGCTGGGAATTAGGTCTTCCGCTACAATGATGTACGGCACAGTGGAGACGTCGGAGCAGAGGGCAAATCATCTGCTCTTAATTGCGAGACTGCAGGAAAAAACGCAAGGGTTTATGTCGTTTATACCATGGGGTTTTGAGCCCAACAAAACTGAAATGCAATCTGACGGATCTGTGAGGTATTCTTCAGGTGGATTGGGATTACTAAAGATGATTGCGATCTCTAGGATAGTCTTCTACGGGTTGATTAATCATTTGCAGTCCTCATGGCTAACCAACGGAATAGGCATGGCACAGTTGGCATTAAACTATGGAGCAGACGATTTCGGAGGAACACTTATTGGAGAAGAAGTTGTTAGCGCTACAGGGGCAAGGTCCACAGAATTAACCGCAAGTAAAATAATAGAGTCCATAAAGCAGATAGGTTATAGACCATGCGAAAGGGACAACTACTATAATATTATCAGGTACTTCTGATTAACTGTTCCTTAGTCGAGGACTTTTGCAATATAATATGTTATTGTCAATCAGGTTAAGACGATTGGTCTTAGAAGTACCTTTAAATTGTCTTTAAAGATTAAGTTTTGTTATCATGCCAGTAGGAATCGATGATCTGGCTATCTATGTTCCTAAGCTCTATGTAGATTGTAGAGAGTTTGCCGAGGCTAGGGGAATAGACCCTCAGAAGCTAGAATACGGAATAGGGATTAGGAAAATGGCTATAGTTGATGTTAATCAAGATCCGGCCTGTATGGCGGCCAATGCATGCTTAACATTAATGGAGAAGAATGGTTTACAACCGCTAGACATTGGGAGAATGTATGTAGCAACCGAATCAGGACTTGACGAATCAAAAGCAATGAATTCTTTTGTGATTGGGATGCTGGAGCAGGTTTATGGTGAAGGTTCTTTTGAACATGCAGGGGGGATAGAGTGCAAATTTGCATGTGTAAGCGGATCTTATGCTCTATACGACAATGCAAATTGGATACGTGCCGAAGAACATGGTGGTAAAGCTGCAATTGTGATCGTTAGTGATATTGCAAAGTACGATATTGGTTCGACAGCTGAGTACACCCAAGGAGCTGGTGCAATAGCCATGTTGATCAAGGAGAATCCTAGATTGTTAGCCTTCGATCAAAAGGTCACTTCGACTATTATTAGAAATGAGTATGATTTTTACCGGCCATTTGGAAAAGAAACGCCTTTGGTCAATGGGAATTATTCAAATCTGTTATATCTGATACAAGTCAGGAAGGCTTTTGACAGTTATAAAGAAAAGGCTTTGAGGAATGGACTAATTGACCTAAAGGATGGAGAATGTATTACGGATCATATTGATCTAATCAGCGTTCATCTACCATACAGACGAATGGGTGAGAAGGCTTTGGCATACCTCTTAAGACACGAGTGGAGAAACCTTCCTAGATGGAAAGAAGTCATTAATGAAGTAGGGGTAGAAGAGCCTTCTCCAAGAGACCCTAGGGGAACCATTGAATCTATTCTAGCGGATACAGAATTTATGAAAGCTGATGAGAAGTTCCGGAGACTGTTTATGCAGTCAGCACTTTACCACGATTCATATGAGAAGAAAATGGCGAGCTCTTTAAAGGCTTCTGAGTTGATCGGCAATCTATACACTGCTTCAATGTATATGGGATTCAGAAGCTCGTTAGAGTTTGAATATAAAAGAGGAGCCGATTTGGATGGCAAAAGGGTGGGCTTCGGTTCTTATGGTAGCGGTAGCAGTGCAATGGTTTTCAGTGGTGTAATTCAACCGTCCTATAAGGAAATAGTAACAGCAATGAATCTAGAAGAGGAGATCGGTGCCAGAATGAAGCTCTCAATGGAGGAATATGAAGGATTACACAGAGGAATAGGAAGGGAATTGTTTGATTCTATCAATCATAGCAATAAGGAATTCGTATTGATCAAAATAGGAGGAGAGTCGACGGATAAAGCAGGATTGCGGGAATATGCCTATACAGTCTAGAAGACATTTTTGGCCTATAAATAAGAAGATAGACCCTATTCCCACAATTTTTGCCGGCGGGTTTTTTG